>Ga0181600_10004254_pt1 | contig 10863 bp, 8 predicted proteins | sample 041ome_2_FD_132982 | JGI IMG/M metagenome (GOLD analysis project Ga0181600, IMG submission 132982) | Coastal salt marsh microbial communities from the Groves Creek Marsh, Skidaway Island, Georgia - 041406US metaG (megahit assembly) | ecosystem: Environmental > Aquatic > Marine > Intertidal zone... | reverse complement strand
GGTTGTCTGGCGGCCGGTTTTGCCAATGGTTATGCGAGGTTTGCCGGTTCCGAGCCGCAAGGGAACGTATATTCTGAAAGATGCCCGTCGTGAGGCACAGCGCATTAATGTGCCGTTTGGCAATGTGTCCGATCCCGTTGGCGAGCCCGTTCGGCGTGGCTATTCGCTTTTGCCCTATGCGCGGCGCGAGAACCGTGCGGAGGCGTTTTTACATGCATTTTGCACACTCGCTTGGTCGGAGGGGGTTGATCTTGGAACAGATCGAGGCTTGCGCCTCGCGGTCGAGCGTGCGGGCCTCGATTGGCAAGTGGCACAAGATTTCATTGGCAAAAGTGGCTGGGAAGACGAGCTGGAGGAAAACCAGCATCAGCTGATGGCAAGCGGCCTGTGGGGCGTACCGAGTTTCCGCCTATTGGGGCCGCGCGGGCGCGAAATCTATTCGACCTGGGGCCGGGATCGGATCTGGCTGTTATGCCACCATATTCAAGAAGAATTGACGCGGTCATAATCCGTCATTTGTACACTTAATTTCGCTCGGTCAAGGCTTGATTGCGTGGCGATTTGTGCCAACATGAGCATATAGATCAGCGGTTTTGAGTGGAGAATGAACAATGGAAAACTGTCTTAAATTTTATATTGATGGCGCATGGGTCGATCCGGTTGATCCAAAACCTTTTGACGTGATTAACCCAGCCACCGAGCAGGTCATCGGTCAAATTATGATGGGCAATGCGGAAGACGCTAATCGGGCTGTCGCTGCTGCTAAAAAGGCATTTCCGTCCTTTTCGCGGACAACGGTTCAAGAACGCCTTGAGCTGATTGATGCCATTATGGGGGTTTATACGAAACGCAAAGACGAGGTGGCTCAGACCATTAGTGCTGAGATGGGCGCCCCGATGTGGCTGTCGACGGCGGCGCAAGCGGCGATGGGGATTGCGCATCTTGCTAAAATTCGTGAGATCTTAGCCGAGTTTAAGTTTGAGCGTCAGCAAGGCACGACCATGATCCGCAAAGAGCCTGTGGGCGTTTGTGGATTAATCACGCCGTGGAACTGGCCGATCAACCAAATTGCGTGCAAAGTGGCGCCGGCTTTGGCGGCAGGGTGCACGATGGTGCTGAAGCCTTCTGAAATTGCGCCCCTCAATGCAGCACTGTGGGCGGAAATCCTCGATGAAGCGGGTGTGCCGGCCGGTGTGTTTAACCTCGTTAATGGCGATGGCCCGAGTGTCGGGGAAGTGCTGTCGAAGCATCCAGATATCGATATGATGTCCTTTACCGGCTCAACCCGAGCCGGCGTCTTAGTGGCCCAAGCAGCGGCACCCACTGTGAAGCGGGTGTGTCAAGAGCTTGGCGGTAAGTCGGCGAACATCATCCTCGATGATGCAGATTTCGAAGCGGCGGTTGCCCAAGGGGTTCAAAGTTGCTTCTTGAATTCTGGCCAATCGTGCAATGCGCCAACCCGTATGTTGGTGCCCGCCCGACGCCATGATGAAGTGGTAAAGATTGCTAAAGCGGCCGCGGAGCAAGTTAAAGTCGGCGACCCCAATGCACCCGATACAACAATTGGTCCAGTGGTCAGCGAAACCCAGTTCAATAAAATTCAAGGCTTAATTGAAGCCGCGATCAGTGAGGGCGCTGAGCTGGTAACGGGTGGCCCCGGCAAGCCAGATGGTTTGAACGCAGGCTATTATGTGAAACCAACGATTTTTGCCAATGTCACCAATGATATGACGATTGCGCGCGAAGAAGTCTTTGGTCCGGTTCTGTCGATTTTGAAATATGAAACCGAAGAACAGGCCATCGAGATTGCGAATGACACGCCCTACGGGTTATCGGGCTATGTCCAATCGGGTAGTGTCGCGCACGCCAGCGCAGTCGCGGCACAGTTGCGGACCGGCAATGTGCATCTAAATGGCGCCGGCCCAGATGTTGGGGCACCTTTCGGCGGCTACAAGCAATCGGGTAATGGCCGTGAATGGGGAGAGTTTGGGTTCGAAGACTTCCTCGAAACGAAAGCAGTTCTGGGTTATGCGGCCGAATAAAATAACCGCGTGAACAGATGACAGATGAAACAGTTCGCTATGTGGTCGAAGACCACATAGCGACCATTACTCTCGATCGACCTGAGGCGCGTAACGCGCTGAATGCAGCAACGCGTCAGGCCTTAGGTCGTGCCTTTGAGACATTTGCTGAAGATGAAACAGCGCGGGTGGCAATCCTCACGGCTACGGGCGACACAGTTTTTTGCGCAGGCGGTGATCTCAAGGAGATGTCGGACACGCAATTAAAAGTGCCGCCTCCTGATTTTATTCCCTATTGGAACCGCACTGTTCACACCGACAAGCCTGTGATTGTTGCAGTTAATGGCCATGCCTTCGCAGGCGGGTTCTTGCTCACGCAAATGTGTGACTTGTGTATCGCGGCCGACACGGCGACATTTGCGATTACTGAAGCCAAGCGCGGGCGCGGGGCGCCATGGGCAGGACCGCTGCCTTGGTTAGTGCCCCCTCGCATTGCGATGGAATTATTAATCACCGCCGAGCCCATTTCTGCGGCGCGGGCCTATGATGTTGGGCTCGTCAATAAGGTGGTGCCGCTGTCGGAGTTACAAGCCGAGGCGCGACGGGTTGCGGAAATAATTGCCAATAACGCCCCTCTATCCGTACGTGCTGGAAAGCGTATGGTCTATGCGGTTGCCAAAAAGGCGTGGGATGAAGCGCTCGAAATTGGCGAAGCCTTGTTCGAACCTGTTTATTTAAGTGAGGATGCGCAAGAGGGGCCGCGGGCGTTCAAGGAGAAGCGACCGCCGCACTGGACGGGTAAATAAGAACAGGGAAACAAAAAGGATAACACATGGCAAATTTATACCCCATGCTCAAATTTCCACTGGGCGAAGATATCGACATGATGCGCGATAGTGTCGGCCAATATGTGAACGATATCTTGATGCCACGGGGCGATGCGATCGATCGCGATGATGCATTTCCGCGCGATCTCTGGCCTGAATTAGGCGCCCTCGGCGTTCACGGGGTAACGGTGTCCTCCGACTATGGGGGCACAGAGATGGGCTATACCGCGCAGGCGATTATTCTCGAGGAGATTAGCCGGGCCTCGGCGTCAGTGGGCTTGTCCTATGGCGCCCATTCAAATTTATGCATCAACCAAATTTATCGATGGGGGACGCATGCGCAAAAAGAAAAATATTTGCCCAAATTGATTTCGGGAGAGCATTTGGGCGCGCTCGCCATGTCCGAGCCCGGAGCAGGATCGGATGTTGTCTCCATGACCCTGCGCGCAGATTTGAAGGGCGATCATTATGTTCTCAACGGAACAAAATTTTGGATTACCAATGGCCCCTCGGCCGACACTTTAGTGGTCTATGCGAAAACGGATCCGAATGCTGGGTCGCGTGGCATCACAGCCTTTCTCATCGAAAAAGACTTCCCAGGTTTTTCATGCGCTCAAAAGCTCAACAAGCTTGGTATGCGTGGCTCGGAAACGGGTGAGTTGGTTTTTGAAAATTGCGAGGTGCCCGTTGAAAATATTCTCGGCCCGCTCAATGAGGGCGTGAAGGTTTTGATGAGCGGCCTTGATTATGAGCGCGCCGTCCTGGCGGCGGGGCCAGTGGGGATTATGCAAGCATGTTTGGATGCGGTCGTACCCTATGTGCATGAGCGCAAGCAGTTCGGCGAAAGCATTGGGACGTTCCAATTGGTGCAGGGTAAACTTGCTGATATGTATACGCGCCTAAGTGCATCACGGGCTTATGTTTACGCCGTGTGTCAGGCCTGCGATCGGGGGGACACGACGCGCAAGGATGCGGCCGCCGCGATTTTATTTGCGGCAGAAAATGCAACACAAGTGGCCTTGGATGCAATCCAGCTGATGGGCGGCAATGGGTATGTTAATGATAATCCTGTTGGGCGCTATTTGCGCGATGCCAAGCTTTATGAAATTGGTGCAGGAACTTCGGAAATTCGTCGTATGTTAATTGGGCGCGAGCTTTTTTCCGAAACCGCTTAACGACCGCGTTCCATCATGCGCAGCAATAAAATAATGGGGAGTAAGCCAATGGCAATGATCACTAAGGCTGGGCCCGCTGCGTGCTCGATCTGCTCGAGCGATGCATAGCCATAGACCGTGGTTGCGAGTGTCTCAATTCCAAAGGGACGCAAGATCAAGGTTGCCGGTAATTCCTTCATGGCGTCGACAAATACTAAAATAAACGCCGCCATGAAGGGCGCGCGAATAAGGGCATAATGCACCGAGAAAAAGACGCCGCCCCGCGAGCGTCCAAGGACACGGGCGGCATAGTCGAAGGCGCGCGGCAGCCGATCAAACCCGTCATCTAATGTTCCAAAGGCCAGCGCCAAAAACCGGATGACATAGGCCAAGATCAGCCCCACTAAGCCACCCGCTATGATCAGGCGACCATCGCTCAGCTCGCTCAAAACACCGGAGATCGCAAGCAAGCCAATCGCCAAAACAGTTCCTGGAATGGCGTAACCCAGCGTGCTGACGCGGGCCAGATAATCCTTTCCCTCGGGGATGGCCGAGCGACGGCGATAGGCCAGAAATAAGCCGCTAAGTGTTGTGATCAAAGCCGCCGCGCTAGCGAGGCTTAGGGATGTAACCCCGGCCTGCACCGAAAACTCGGCCCAATTGGCGCGGGCCATCAACTGTCCCACTGGAATGATAAACCCAACAATCACGGGAATTAGGCAGATCATCAGAGCAAGGATTTGTCGAGAGGGCGATAAGGCGAAGGCCTTAATCTTGCGATTGCGCAAGCGGGCAGATTGAAATGTCCCCGTTTTGCGAATGCTGTATTCAATTAACACGAGCATGATCACGAAGCCTAATAGCAGCAGCGATAATTGGGCGGCGCCGGGCAGGCTGCCGCGATTGATCCAGGTCGTGTAAACGCCCATGGTTAGGGTCTGCACGCCTAAATATTCGACAGCGCCAATATCATTGAGGCACTCCATGACCGCCATTAACACGCCCAATAAAATAGCCGGCCGCGCCATGGGCAGGGCGATGCGGAAAAAACATTGATAAGGCGCCAGACCCAGCAAGCGGGCATTTTCAATGAGGCCGGTCGACTGTTGGAGGAAAGAGGCGCGGGCGGAAATATAGACATAGGGGTAGAGAACGACCCCGAGGAGGAAAATAGCCCCTCCCAATGATTTAAACTGGGGATAGCTCAGGGCCGAAAAAACGCTTTGCCAAAGGGGATAAATGGGGCCCGCATAATCCAATAAATCGCCATAGCTATAGGCCCCAATATAGCTGGGCAGAGCCAAAGGAAGGATCAATGCCCAGCCTAAAATCCGTCGACCCGGAAACTGATAGAAAGTTGTTAGCCAGGCTGTCAGGGTTCCGATGATGGCCGTCACCAGCGCCACCCCAACCGTCAAAGCCAGCGTTATGCCGATTTGGTAGGGAATGACGGTTCGAAGAAGATGTTCCCACAAATCGCTCGTATTGGCGACGGATAGCGCCATCAAGCCGATAAGCGGGGTGAGCATCACGACGCACAGGCCAATCGCCCCGATCCGCCAAAACGAGAGCCGACTATACCTCGGCATCATCCTCGAATGGGGGGTCAATGACACCATGGGCCCGCACACTCCTTCATGTCGTTAGCCGAGGGACGGTGAAGAGGGGTTATGATGCGCGCCGACATTGCTCAACAGCGGCCAAAATTTCGCGCGCAATTTCTTCTGCTTCATCGGGTTCAAAATCCATCGGGATTTCGATCCGGTCACTGGCCACAAAAATGCGGACAAGCTGATGCTCGGTGACCCCAATGCTTAATTCAGCAACGATATCTGATGGTGTGTTTATGCCCATAGTGCACCTCCTTTAACCCTTTCATTACCACAAATTAGGGCAAGACCAATGCGTTTTGCGGTTGGTATTTGATGGCTTAAGTTTTTTGATGACTTGAGTTTTTTGGTAAAGGACAGTAATTTGCGGGCTCGGTCGCCCTTCGAGGCGCCCGCGCAGATGGGCAGCCTTAGCTCAGTAGGTTAGAGCGCTTGATTGTGGATCAAGAGGTCCCCCGTTCAAATCGGGGAGGCTGTACCATTTTTCTCTCCAAATGCAGTTTTGGCCACGTTTGGTTGTTTATTCGAGATTGATTATTGGACGCGTTAATGCCGCCACCGTTCATCGAGTAACGTGCTCTGGGTGCCATCGCTTAAAATCTCAAACGCAGGCGCACTTTGGTCGGGTTTCGTGAAAAACTCATAAACAATACGCCCATCTGTTTGTAGGCTCTCGATAATTCGGACAGGCTGGAGGCCTTCTGTCGCGTTACGCGCAATCATTGCTACATCCGGCGGTAATACATCGAACGGTATATCGCGCTGGGTTTCGACAATTTCGGCAAGATCTCCAGTCATTAAGATGTCATATTCGAGCTCTTCGCCTGAAGCAATCTCGCCCTCCACATCGTAATAAATATTGCCTTTATTTGTGGTTTTCCGAATGACTTCTTGAATGGTGAAGGATGGATTTGCGGCCCGAACCGCCTCAATAACGGCCGTCGGCACCTGGTCAAGCGCGATCTCCTCCTTTTGTACGGGCATTTCGGGTTCTTGGCAGGCTGCCAAACCGATCAAAAAGGCGCTCGTTATAAATATGAACCGGGAAGCGCGAAAATGTGGGGTCCCGGGAAGTTTTAAGCGCTGTACCATGTGTCATTCCTCTCAAACTATATTTCGTCAGTATCCAGAGCTCGCTCTGATTGTCAATTATTGACGATTGGTCGTACTTGGATCGTCGAAAAGAAAACGAGCCAATAGACTCATAAGCCACGCTGTCGATGGCATATTCAAGGTTCGGCAGGATAAGAGAGTATGAAGGAGTATAGTTGCAAAAAAGTTACACTTCACAAAAAATTTAACATTTTATTTAAAAATCGCCTTGCGATGGCATCAGAAGTCTTGCAGGCTCTCCCGAGTGACATTTGTTTCGCCAAAATGATACCGGTGTCGCTCAAGATGTAGTGAGTTAGTTAAGTTGATGAGGGAGGCATTTTAGATGCAGTATAAAACAAAAATCTCAGCCCTGCTCAGCGTTTCAGCACTTGGTCTAGCCGTTGGCTTTGGTCCAGTTTTGGCGCAAGAGGGGAATGAGGAGGTTGTTGACCAGGTAACGGTTACGGGTTTCCGTGGCTCACTGGCGCAAGCTCTCGATGTGAAGCGTGATGCTTCAGGTATTGTCGATGCGATTGTCGCGGAAGATATTGCCGAATTTCCGGACCTGAACCTTGCAGAATCGTTGCAAAGAATTCCAGGTATTTCGATTAACCGGGTTAATGGCGAGGGCCGCCAAATTACAGTGCGTGGTCTCGGCGGTGATTTCACGCGAACCCGTATCAATGGCATGGAAGCCATGTCGACCACAGGGGCTTCAGATGCATCTGGCGGGACGAACAGAGGTCGTGCGTTCGACTTTAACACCTTTGCGTCTGAATTGTTCAACCGAATCACGGTGACCAAGTCGAGCCAAGCTTCTATCGAAGAGGGGTCCCTAGGTGCGACGGTTGATCTCAGAACGGCTCGGCCATTTGATTACGATGAGGGTGTCACGATGGCAGCTTCCTTACAAATGGGGTATAATGAGCTCTCCGAAGAAAATAATCCGCGCATGGCTGGCCTGCTGTCCTACGCCAACGCGGATAAGTCTTTTGGAGCACTGTTTTCGATTGCATACTCTGAGCGCAGCATTCTTGAAGAAGGCTTCTCAACTGTGCGTTGGCAGGATGCCAACTTTAACTCTGTTGATGGTGCTGTAGCCGGTGCAGCTGCTTATGACGCGATTGATGGCGACTCAAACGTCTTGCATCCCCGGATTCCACGTTATGGCCGATTGACCCATGAACAAGAGCGGACAGGCATGACCGGGTCGGTTCAGTTCACGCCAACCGACCATACCACAGTGTCGTTGGATGCGATGTATTCTATGTTCGATGCAACCCGCGAAGAAGCTTTCCTCGAGGTTTTCTTCCGGAGCCAAGAAGGTGGCATTGACGTTCGCTCGCCAAACATTGATACGGCGAAAAGCATAGTTGATTATGCTTTGTTTGATATTCCGGTTAACGGCAATGGTACACATCCGATTCGTTCGGAAAATCGGTTCGACATTCTCGAAACCGAGTTTACCCAATACACATTGGACATCGACCATGAATTCTCTGACCGTATGCGCGGCAGTTTGTTGGTCGGCACCAGTGAATCGGAGTTCAATAACCCCGTTCAAACCACCATCTTCTTTGATGCTGCAAGTTTGGTTACAGGTTATTCCTACGATTTCCGGAACAGCGCCAATACGCCAGCCATCGATTTTGGCGATTTGGATGTCACGGACGCCTCGCAATTTCTGTTTACCGAATTCCGCGATCGCCCGAATAGCACCAAAAACACTTTCGATACCATTACTGCAGACTTCGAATATGATCTGAGTGATCAATATACGTTGAAAGTAGGGTTGAGCACCAAGGAATACGAATTTGTGACCAAAGGTGCACGCCGTGAGAGCACCTATGGGTCACGCCTTTGTGGTCAGGTTGACACCTCCGCAGGCGGTGGATCATTTGCTTGCGCCGCCGGAGCTAATGGTCTGGCAATTACAAGCGATATCGTCAAAACCATTACTGGATATGGATCTGATCTGGGTGGCTCGGGCTATGATCTGAGCTGGATCACGCCAAATGCGCAAGCAGCCGCTGAGCGGATTGGCGTTTATGATATTCCAGCGAAGGACAATGCTGGCGATATGCGCAGTGTTAAAGAAGAAGACGAGGGCATCTATGTGCAACTCGACTTCGAAAACACGATCGCGAATTACCCAATACGCGGTAATATCGGCGTTCGCTACGTGGAAACAACCACAAGCTCTACAGGTCTTGTTGGTGGCGTCTCGCAAACGATCGAGCGGAGCTATGACGACACTTTGCCCGCTTTAAACCTTGCAATTGAAGCAACCGATGATGTGTTGGTTCGTTTTGCCATGGCGCGGGTAATGGCCCGTCCCTCTTTGGGTAATCTGACACCAGGCGGTTCGCTGGATAGCTTCACTGGTCCTCCCTTCGCCTATAATGCGGGGAATCCAGGGCTCGACCCCTATCGTGCCGACAATATTGACTTGTCAGTCGAATGGTATTTTGCTCCGGAATCGCTCTTTGCAGTGAGCTATTTTGAAAAAGATGTGAAGAGCTACTTCCAACAATCCGCTCAAATCGAGACGCGGTACTCGCAAACGGGCCTCGCTGCTGATCTTGCACCCGCTTCGAGCCCATTGCGTGTGGCTGTAGATGCTGGTCAAGACCCGCTCGTTACCTTGAGCACAACAGAGAATGGATCTAATGCCGAGCTTGATGGATGGGAAGTTGCTTTCCAAGCACCTTTTACCTTCTTGCCAGCACCATTTGATCGTTTCGGTATCCAAGCCAACTATACATCAGTGGACTCGGACAAAATTCAGGGCTTCTCGGACGACTCGTATAATGCGACCATCTATTATGAAGATGATCGTCTTTCTGCGCGTGTTTCCACGGCCTACCGCGACAAATATCAAACTGGAACGTCAGGTGGCTATCCTCTCTTTACCGAGGAAACCACAACGGTTGACTTTGCGTCTTCTTATGAGCTGAACGACAATGTTCAGTTGACATTCGAAGCGCTCAACCTGACCGACGAGTTTGAAGATCAAACCTATACGGTTAATGGTTTGAACTATGTTCACCATCACACAGGTACCGAATATTTGATCGGTGCGCGTGTGAAATACTAAGTCCTCGGACGTAAGGTATGTGGAGGCTGGCGTGAGTAATTGCGCCAGCCTTTTTTTATGAGGTGAATGCTTGTGCTCAGAAAAAAGGGATAATTATGGTCTCGAGACGCGACGCGGTTAGTTTTTCCCTTGGCGCCTTAGTCGCTGCGAGCTTGCCCGTGGGGCTGTATCGCAGTTTTTCAGAAAGTCACGGACGGCTTGATTGGGGGCGAGGCTATGATGGGCAACGTATAGCCGATCTTGGAAACGGATTATTTCGAAATCCGATTTTTGCGGGCGATCACCCTGACCCGTCCATTTTAAAAGTTGGCGACACATATTATTTAACATTCTCGACCTTCGATGCCTATCCGGGGCTAATGATCTGGCAGTCGCAGGATTTAATTAATTGGCAACCCGTGACGGCGGCGCTGACTAAACCCATTGGCTCAGTTTGGGCTCCAGACCTCGCTTATCACAATGGTCGTTTCTATCTCTATATTCCGGCACGCTTTGAAGAATATAAATCGATCTATGTCATTTATGCGGATAAAATTGAGGGGCCGTGGAGCGACCCCATTGATCTCAAACTGCCCGACCATATTGATCCAGCCCATATTGTGGATGAAAATGGCCAACGTTTTTTGTTCTTATCGCAAGGCGATATTGTCCAACTCGCCGAAAATGGGTTGTCGACAGAGGGGGACGTGGCCCATGTCTATGATCCGTGGCGCTACCCCGAGGATTGGGATGTTGAGTGCTTTTGCCCTGAGGGGCCAAAGCTCGTTAAAAAAGATGGTTGGTTTTATATGCTAACTGCTGTTGGCGGCACGGCGGGGCCACCAACGGGGCATATGGTGATTGCCGCCCGCTCGAAGAGCCTCATGGGGCCGTGGGAGCATGCGCCCCATAATCCTATTGCGCGCACTCAAACGCGCGCCGAGGCGTGGTGGTCGCGCGGTCATGCAAGTTTAATTGAGGGTCCTGCTGGCGAATGGTGGATGATTTCTCACGGCTATGAGAAAGATTTTTGGACCTTGGGACGCCAATGTATTTTGGAACCTATTCGCTGGCGACCAG
>Ga0181600_10004250_pt1 | contig 10882 bp, 8 predicted proteins | sample 041ome_2_FD_132982 | JGI IMG/M metagenome (GOLD analysis project Ga0181600, IMG submission 132982) | Coastal salt marsh microbial communities from the Groves Creek Marsh, Skidaway Island, Georgia - 041406US metaG (megahit assembly) | ecosystem: Environmental > Aquatic > Marine > Intertidal zone... | reverse complement strand
GTAATAGTGGAAATGATGTTCCGTCGTCATCGCCCGCGTCCAGCCGAGGCTGTCGGCGAGCTTCACGCTTTCGGTCAGTTCCTCGTAATAACGCGTCAGCGACATGCCGTAGCCTTCGCGCCAGGTCGGCAGATAGAACAGTGACAGGTCCATGGTCAGCTCCCACCATCGCCGCGGCCGGACGGAAACGCGGAAATACCGAGCGATTCCCGGAAATCCGCCGTCGGCTCCAGACGGTCCTCGTCGATCGGACAGCCGGTAGAATCGGCAACGCGGTCGATAGCATTGAACATCGACGCGACCGCGCTGGCATCAACCATAGCATCCGTCCCCATCGCGTCTGTCACCGCCTGCCGCGCCTGCGACAGGGCGGCTGCGTCATCACCGGCGACCGCCTCGGCAAAGACGCCGAGAATTTCGCCGTGCGGAATGCCGCCATCGCCGCTCGCTTCGCCGATAATGACGTTAAGATCAATTTCCGTTTCGCTGTGCTGGCTGCTCGCACGGAGCAGTGCCGTATGGCTGGTCGTTCAATACGCACATTGGTTGATAGCGGACACCCGCCCCGCCACCAGCTCGATCTGCATCCGGCTGATGGCGCGGTAATCGGTCGAGAAATCGCGCATCTGCACACCGGTCAGGTACTGCGCCTCATTCATTTCCATGAAACCGTGCGCTTCCGCCGGCACCAGGCTCAGCGCGCGCCGAATATTCGAGCCTGGCGGGCCGAACCGCGGAATGTCGTCCCCCTCGGCATCGTCGCGGCCAATCCACGACACCCATGCACCACCCGGCTTTGCATTATGCGGGCGGATACGTGTCGGCTCCCCCGGCTTCGGCGACGGCAATTCCCGCAATGGCAAGCCGGCAGCACGGGCAAATGTATCGATGGAAACGGTCGAGCAGACGACACCGATGATTTCGACATATTCTTCTTCCGACAACCCGCTCGCGAGGCAATCGTCATACCATTTCTTCATCAGCCGGGCGGGGTCGGACACCACCCGGTGGATAACCTCGACGATATTTTCCGGCAAATCACCAAGGCTGTCATGCTCGCCCGCCACACTATACGGCGACAGGGCATCTTTACGTTGCCGGCACAGCGCGCAGCCCTTCACATTGCGCACTTCGGCGATGATGGCGACGCGGGTACCCGCGGTCAGCCAGGTTCCGGGGGAAGACAACCTTTCCCACGCGCCGCGATGCGCCGTTGTCAGGTCATCGCGGATTGCAAACGGCGCATCGTCATAATTCAGGTCGGTCATGCTCATACCTTTGCAGTTTATCGCTCAATGACACGGGAAACGATGCGGCCTGTCAACGGCGCTTCCCATCGCGCAGAGCCAAAGGACCGCCTATAATCCCGGAAACGGAGGAAGATCACATGGGACGCAAAATACGGCGGGTCGTTACCGGACATGACGAGAACGGCACTGCCATCATCGCGCATGACGGAATGGCCGAGAACATCCGCATCCGAGCGGCAAATGGCCTGACATCGACGCTTCTTTGGGCCGAGGACGCCACCCCGAGCGACAATTCCGGCAACGTCGACAAGGCGGACCGCGAAATCGGCGTCGCCCCGCCCGATGGTGGCTCTGTGTTCCGTATTGTCGAATTCACGCCGGACGATATGTCCGTCAGCAACGCGGAAATGAAAAAAGAGCTGGGCCTTGATCCCGATAGTGGCGGACCTGTGCGCCACCCCGGCATGCACAAGACCCGCAGCGTCGATTACGGCATCGTGATTTCAGGCGAAATCGACATGCTGGTGGACGAGGACGAAGTACACCTCAAAGCAGGCGATGTGATCGTCCAGCGCGGCACAAACCACGCCTGGGCCAATCGCGGCACCGAACCGTGCCGGATCGCCTTTGTGCTTATCGATGCGCAGGAGCTTTAAGAGCTACTCCCCCGTCGGCTTCCGCAAGCCGACCAGTTTCTCGCCCGTCTCGAAATACCGCCCCGTGATCGCCAGCAGGGCTTCCTCGGCGTTCTCGTCCGTCCACGCGGATAGCGGGTAGCCGTGCCACGGTGCCTTTAGGTCGAGATCCGGCAGGCCCATCTTCGCCCAACGTTCCTTCGCCGCTTCCATGAAGTCTTCCCGCGGCAAGGACACCGGCAAATAGGGATGTTCGCGCACCGCGTTGATCAGGATGGCGGAGGCTCCCTGCGCGTCCGGGTATTCAAACTGGGCCGCGTTCTCCGACGGGGTGACCGACGGGTCGAGCCGCGGCAGCTTGCCCCGGATGATCTCGGCATCGCGGTGAGGCTGCATGCTGTAACTGAGCGCCCACAGCACCGCGTCCATCGAGTCCGGGTCGACATCCGAATCCACGGCGATAAACATCTTGCCCAGTGACGCATCGAACGCCGCCGCCGCCCGCAACGCCTGCCAGGGCTGGCCGAGCTGCGGCCGGTCGAGCTGGATGACAAAAAGCATGTTGCAGCTCGCCATTTCATGGCAGGCCACCTTGGTCACGGACGGGATATTGCAGCTGTCTCGCAGGTGCCGCAGGAAAATGGCATCGAACGCGGCCTTGCGCATCACCGTGCTCTCGCTCGGCGGATATTCACTGATGATCCCCTGGTAAACCGGGTCGGCGCGATGCGTGATCGCTTTGACCTCGAACACCTTTTCCATCTTGCGCGGGCCGAGATAGCCGCTGGCCTCACCGAAGGGTGCTTCAGGTTCCAGGATATCGGTACGGATGATTCCTTCCATCACGATTTCGGCTTCCGCCGGGACCATGCAGTCAAACGTTTCCGCCGGCACCACCGCAATCGCCTCTCCGTTCAGCGCCCCGGCAACACCGTATTCCTCGACGCCATAGGGCACCTTGCTGGCGGCCGCTAATAACAAAGCGGGCGGCCCGCCGAGGAACACCGCGCATTCGAGATGCTTGCCCATGCGCCGCGCCTTTTCCCACTGGATGGCGAGATGCTGAGTCGACACGTCCGTCGCGCAGCCGATGCGGTCCGGCGCTTTGACCATGCCGCGATAGATGCCGAGGTTATAGGCCCCGTTTTCGGGATCGCGGGTGATCCACACGCCCGCCGTCAGGAACGGTGCCGGATCGAAACCCGGCGTCGATATCAAATGCGGGAACCGGTCGACGCCTTCGCCGAAGCTGTCGCCCGAGTACACAAATTCCTTCACCGGCGCATCGCCGCGCGCAACCTCGACCGGGTCCAGCGGCTTGCCATGGGTGCTCGCCCATTTCGCGCCGATCCGGTCGGGCGTCACGCCGAGGGCAGCGCCATAAATTTCCTGGGATGAGCCGAGCGAGCCCAGCACCACGGACGCATCGAAGCTCCGGCCCCGCGCATCGGTGACGTTCTTGAACCAGAACGCCTTACGCTGGTCTTCCGGCAGGCCGCGAAACTGGAGGCGCACCAGCGGCACCAGCTCGGTATCCTTGCTGATTTCGTCCTCGACGATGTGCAGCAGGTCGCGTTCCTGCAGATGGGCGAGATAGTCCCGCAGATTTTTAAAGGCCATTTCGTATTCTTTCCACGCATCACCTTCTTACGCCCCCGCCAGTCGGCCGGGAGCCCATTTCCAAGCCGCAACACTGCTCAAGATGACGTCCCGGCACAAGACCGGGGCGTAATTTTTGACGCGGTTCAGATGGCGGGTTCCAGGTATGTCCGGTGTGCATCCGGTACAGGGCATTAGAAAAAGTAGAAAAACAGCCGCTTCCGGCCCTAAGCAGACATCTCTTTTCAGCGCCATATCCAATTAAATTTAGCTCAAAACGGCTTCTCCGCAGGCAAATAGCGTCCTCAATTACCGGGCTGTTGGGATGAATCGGATACCCCGATAATTGTTGCTCAGATTATAATCCGACAATGAGCGCCATTCCTCCGGCATTAAAAAATAGAACAAGAATACCACTGCCATCGGAAACGAAACCCAGATTGCTGACCTTATCAGCACCTCTATTGTTGGAGGCTTTGGATCGGAATTTTCGGGCCACGTAATTATGTCATCTGGTGAATATTATTCAGTCGATTGTTTCTCATTAAACCGTGGCAGGCAAAACGCGCCCGACGGCAATCGCACCGCCCAGGCCCCCGCCGGGGGGTCCGCTCACCGACGGATTGTGCACTAACCCGGCACCGGCACGCGGTGGAGTTTCATCGCCATCGCAACCGCCGAGTAATACCCGAGCAATGCCAGCACCTCGGCAAGCCCATCCCGGCCGAGAAGTTCCGCTGCCCGGTCGTAGACCTCGTCCGGGCCGCCGCCCGGCGCCATGGCGATCCGGCACAGGTCATAGACCGCCTTTTCACGCGCATCGGGCAGGTCCGGTGTCTCGCCTGCCTTTATCGCGTCCATGACCTCGGGCGGATAACCGAGCCTGAGGCAGGCTTTGACGTGGGCCGCCTGCACATAAGCGCCGTCCCAATGGCTCGCGATGATAACGATCGTGAGCTCGACCTCGCGCTCGGTCAGCGCGCCGTGTTTGTTGAGAAACGTGCCGATGGTCTCCATTCCCGCCGCGAGCTTCGGCGAATGGATCCAGATCTTGTAGGGCGTGAGCAGCCGCCCCCGCCCGGCGACCAGGTCGTCAAATACCTTTTTCTGTTCAGCGGTCAGTTGGTCCTCGGGAATCTCGAGGATGCGGACGGGTTCATCGGTCATGATGTCTTCTCTCCATATGGGTGATTCATGCCGGGCAAGCGGAAAACTGGCTCTTCAAACTCTGCAATATCCCGTCAACGCTGTCCCTGGCATCGCCGAACAGCACGCGGTTGTGTTTCGTTACCCCCGCTCCGGGGGTCTCTTTATCCGCTGCAATACTGCTGGACGCGCCCCCCGGGGACAAGCCCAGTACGAGATTTTCCACCACCAGCGGCGACGGTGCCGGTGCACAACCTTCGCATTGCGCAGGGCGACCGGGGCAACCAGGGAAAGCTTCGCGACCGCCGTGTTTTTCAAGGAGGAAGACGTGAGAGTCGTGCCGGGGCACATAGAAAACCGGCGGCCCAGGGACCGCCGTTTTTAATGTCATCAACTTGAATGTCGTCGACATGAATTTCGTCGACCGTGGACCGTCGGTTAAACGGCGACTTTGCTCCGACGGCGCCTCATGAAGCAGACCACCGCGAACCCGAGCCCGATAACAGCCAGTGAGGAAGACTCTGCAATCTCGGTAACGACGATCTCGTCGTCAAATCCGCCAGCCAGTTTCTTGAGTTTGAAATAATCTTTCAAGCCGTTGTATGTGGGCAAGATCGTGGCAGCGACAATAATCACGTTGCCCATAAGACTTCCGTCCTCGGCAAAAACCGCGGTCCGGGGGCTACCGCCGTTAACGTAATTTTCCGACCGATTGTACATGGCGTCGAGATCGTCGAAATCCTGACCGGCAAGGTCGAGCTGCGTGGAGAAGTCGTCGTCTGTATTACCCACCCACACGGTGATGTCACTATCGCCCGTGCCGTATTCGTTCATCGTCACGGAGCTCAGGTTAACAGCCCGATCCAGCTCAAACACGACAAAATCATAATTGTTATTATTATCGATCGCGTGCTCGGGGCTGCTCGAATCGTTGCTAAACCTGTTTTGAACACCGAAGCCACCGCTCCAACGCCGTAGCGATGCCGCCTCGAATTCGTTTCCGACCGCGGAGCTCGAGGCCCCCGTGTCCGACCATGCAGTCGCACGGAGGCTCACACTATTGGGCCCGCCACTCTGATACGTCCGACTGTTCCCTATACCCGTGTCGCCGCCGACAAGAGTTTCCCCGGTACCATTAAAGGTCCAATCTATATCAAAATCGAATGCCTGTGCAGGGGCAGCGACCATCAACGCAACGCAAGTCGCGCTAACCGCCAATCCGCTCGTAAGTCGGTGACTTACTTTATCCCAAGGTTTCATTCTTACTGTTCCTACAACACGCTCATTTTATTCCATCAAAGCCCACACGATGGAAAATTATATCTCAGAGGCTCTTCTATGCAATTTATGTGCCAAAAAAATTAATCAGTGCATTTCAAAGGGTTGGGTAGTACACGCCTGCCCGTCGCCCCTAGAATCGTAAAATAAACCGACACATTTCGCCACAATGTATCAGAATGCAAAAATCGCTGTCTTGACCTTATCGCGTTACATAACCTTCTCTTCTAGTGGATTCAACTCCATCAGAAAATAACTGAATAGCTCGGCCTACCCTTTTTATGAGCTTTACACCATGTTTGGGTTGCCATATTCGACAATTCGCAAAACGGTCATAAAGTCATAAAACGGTGTTAAAGCCCGCTATCTTAATAGTTTAAGAACGCCCGATTAAAAATTAGTGTGTTAATTATATTGGGTGGATATGTTTTTTGGCCCGGGTGCGTTCAAGGCACCAACCGGGGCCTGAACCCATCTGCCCAATACCAGTCTTGAATTACTGGTATGCCAACCCTAGCGAAGGCGAATGACTGTGATGATTCCGGGAGCCATTCGATGATTAGCAAAGTCAATTTGTCCTTGGCGGCAAAATCTTTCCTGGTGATTTTTGTTGCAATCGCCTCATCGTACAGCACGTCTTTAGCGGCAACTACGGACCGCCCCACAGATTCGCGAGCGACCACCTTTTTTTTATGAAGACGCGCTGAAAAAATTCCACGCAGGCGACTACCGCGCCGCGGAAATCCAGCTGAAAAACGCCCTGCAACAAAACCCGCGGGATCTCCCGGCCCGGATTTTGCTGGGCCGCACCCTAAACAAACTGCGTCTGGGCGAAGACGCGGAACATCAACTTAAGCTCGCACGTGGTGCAGGTGCCGACGATTCGCAGATATTGGGACCGCTGGGCGAGGCATATCTGTCGCAAGGCAAGTCCGAAGAATTGTTGCGCGATTTTCCGGCCGGCCAGCGTTTGCCAGCCGTCGAGGCCGAGGTCCGGGTCCTGCGTGGACGGGCAATGCTCGAGCTTAACCAAATTCATGATTCCGAGGAGCAATTCCTCAGCGCGCTCACGATCAGGCCGAATTTCGTCAAGGGAGTTGTCGGCCTCGCGTCGCATCGCATGGCCGTTGGACGGATGGAAGACGCCGATAAACTGCTTGATCGCGCCATGGCCCGGGACCCGAACAATGAAACCACCTGGCATATGAAGGGTAAAATCAGGCTGTCGCTGAACGACTGGCGGGGAGCCCTGGAGTATTTCGACAGAACGCTGTCGATCGCGCCGGCCAATACAGTGGCGCGTGTCGATCGCGCATCGGTCTACCTGCTTACCGGCCGCCGCGATGACGCCTTGAAAGACCTAGATATCGCCCAGAAAGAAGCGCCCAAACTGCCCCGGGCAGGCCTTCTGCGCGCCCTCGCCTTCGTGCAAATGGGCGAACGCCAGAAAGCATTGGCATTACTGGACGATGTGACGTTGTGGATTGGCGTGCTTTCCACGGAAACCTTCAATAACAGCCCGCAATCACTGCTGCTTATGGGCGCGATTCATTATTCCCTGAAACGGTATGAAGACGCCGTTCCATACCTCCTGCGCTACAACGAACTGGCGCCACACACACCGATCACCCAGAAAATGCTGGGCATTATCTACATGATGCGCGGCGATAACCGTGCCGCCCTGGAATTGCTGGACCCGCTTCTCAAGCGCACGCCAAACGATATTCAATTGCTCACGGCACTGGGCAAAATCTACACCCGCGAAAAGCAATACGGCAAAGCGACAGAATTGTTCGAGAAAGCAGCGTCGATAGCACCCCGGAACACGGCAGCCCGTACGGAACTCGCGCTTAACCGTCTGGCGACCGGCCAGTTGGACAAAGCGCGCGACGAACTGGAGGAAGCCGTTCGCCTTGGCAAGGGCCGGGGTCGCGCAGGCGCGTTCCTGGGTCTTCTCCATCTCCGCCGCGGCGACACGAAATCCGCGATTGAAATTGCCGAACGCCTGAGCGAGGCGGACCCCAAGAACCCGTTTCCCCATAATCTGGCGGGGTCAGCGCATATTCAGGACAAGGCATATACAGAGGCGCGGAAAAGGTTCCGCGCCGCGCTGGCGGTTGCGCCCGACTACAAACCCGCGATTTACAATCTCGCCACTGTGACAAGACTTCTGGACGGCCCCGCGGCAGCCAAACAGGCATATCTCGCCATTCTCAAAAAGGACCGGACCGAGATCAAGGCAATGTCGGAACTGGCGACGCTGGCCTTGCAGGAGGGCAAAACCCGGGACGCGATCAACTGGCTCGACCGGGCCAGCAAAACCAGCCCCACGGCCATCAACCCGCAATTACGGCTAGTGAATTTGTTGCTCCAGGAACGCCAGCTAGCCGAGGCCATGCAGATAATGGAAAGCCTGGAAAACCGGGCGCCGCGCAATTTTTCGGTACTGGATACCAAAGCGCGGATTCAACTCGCCAATGGCAACCAGGCCGATGCAATCGAGACCTATCGGACCGCAGCTAATGTCGCGGCAGATAACGCCGCGCAATTGTATCGTATCTCACAGGTTCAGATGTCATTGCAGGACGTCGAGGGTGCGGTAACGTCGCTCAGATACGCCGTGAACCTTGACCCGAAGATCGTGCCCGCCCAGGCCGCCCTGGCCCGGCTGACCTATGACCTGGACGGGTTCGAGGCAGCGATGAAAATGGTGGATGCACTGCAGGACAAATTCCCCGGATCGCCCGCGGCCGATACGGCACGGGGCGACGTGCTCATGCGTCACAAACAATTCGGCGACGCCATCGCGGCGTATGACGCGGCCTTTGGCAAATCTCGGACCAGTAAGCAGGCCCAGCGCCTTTTTAAGGCACGCTGGGCGTCCGGCGACCGGACAGCGGCCGTCGATGGGCTGGACGCCTGGATAAAATCCAATCCGAATGACACGCGCACCCGGCGGGTCCTTGCGCTGGCCCATTTGAAAGTGGGCAATACGGATCTGGCAATCAGCCACCACGAGGCGCTGGCGGAGATATCGTCGCAGGATGTGGTCATTATCAACAATCTGGCCAGTTTGTATCATCGGCGTGGCGACAAGCGCGCCTACGAATACGCTAAGCGGGCCTATGAACTGGCGCCAAATCAGCCGCAGACCATCGATACATATGGCTGGATACTGGTCTAGAAAGGTGACGTGAATCAGGGCCTCAGACTATTGCGCAATGCACAGGCGCGCTCCGACAGCCAGCCCGAGATCGGCTATCATATCGCCGTCGCGCTCGATGCCCTGGGGCGGCATGGGGAAGCCCTGCGGTAGATCGAGGCGGTGATGGCCCTCGGCAAAAAATTCAAGGGCGAGGACGACGCCCGCAGGTTGCTGGAACGGCTGAAGAAGAAAAACTGACGGCCTGCCTAACAACCGGGCGCGCTGCCCTAGCGGCCAGCGCGCCCCGAGATTATCCAGTGATCGTCCGTTACCGCTTAGCTTTTCAGGCTCTGTAATATCCCATCAATGCTGTCCTTGGCATCGCCGAACAGCATGCGGTTGTTCTCCTTGTAGAACAGCGGGTTGTCGACACCGGCATAGCCGCTTGCCATGGACCGCTTGAACACGACAGATGTCTTGGCCTTCCAGACTTCCAGCACCGGCATCCCGGCAATCGGACTGTTCGGGTCGTCCTGTGCGCCGGGATTGACGATATCGTTGGCGCCGATCACCAGCACCACGTCGGTTGTCGGGAAATCCTCGTTCAGCTCATCCATTTCGAGCACGATGTCATAGGGCACCTTGGCCTCGGCCAGCAGCACGTTCATATGGCCCGGCAGACGCCCGGCGACAGGGTGAATGCCGAAGCGGACGTTGACGCCCTTGTCGCGCAGCAACCGGGTGATCTCGCTGACCGAAGACTGCGCCTGGGCCACCGCCATACCATAACCCGGCACGATAATGACCTCATTGGCGTCCAGCAGCATGGAAGCGGTTTCATCGACGGAGGTCGGGATCACTTCGCCCTGCTCAGCATCGCCCGCCGCGGCGCTGCCGCTGGTGGTGCCGAATCCGCCGAGAATGACGCTGATGAAGCTACGGTTCATCGCCTTGCACATGATGTAGCTGAGGATCGCGCCGGACGAGCCCACCAGCGCGCCGACAACGATCAACAGATCGTTCGACAGCATGAAGCCCGTCGCCGCCGCCGCCCAGCCGGAATAGCTGTTCAGCATGGACACAACGACCGGCATATCAGCGCCGCCGATAGCCATCACCAGGTGGATGCCGATCAGGAAGGCGATCCCCGCCATGATAAGCAGCGGGGTCAGACCGGCATCGTGATTGGCCGCGCCGAGAAATTCGACGCCCAGCCAGAGCGAGGCGACGATGCCCGCTAGGTTCAGCCAGTGGCGCGCAGGCAGCAGCAGCGGCTTGCCCGAAAGGCTGCCCTGTAGCTTGGCAAATGCAATAACCGACCCGGTAAATGTGATCGCGCCGATAAATACGCCCAGGAAAATCTCGACCTCGTGAATGACCTTTTCGGCACCCGTATAGGCCGATGTCGGGTCGACATAGGTCGCAACACCTACGAGGACGGCCGCCATGCCGACAAAACTGTGCAAAATGGCAACAAGCTGCGGCATCTGGGTCATTTCGACCCGGGATGCTGCAAACATGCCGATGGCGCCGCCGACAACGACCGCGCCGATGAGGATCGTGTAATCGTCGATCTGGGTCGACAGGATCGTCGCGATGATCGCAATCGCCATGCCGACAATGCCATAGATATTACCGCGCCGCGCAGTTTCCTGATTGCTCAGACCGCCGAGGCTCATGATGAAGAGGATGCTCGCCCCGATATAGGCGACCGTTGTAAGTCCTTCGCTCATAATCTGCTCCCGTTCCTAGCTTTTGCGGAACATGCGGAGCATGCGCTGGGTAACCAGAAACCCGCCCGCGATATTGATGGTGGCAATCAGGATGGC
>Ga0181600_10004246_pt1 | contig 10886 bp, 5 predicted proteins | sample 041ome_2_FD_132982 | JGI IMG/M metagenome (GOLD analysis project Ga0181600, IMG submission 132982) | Coastal salt marsh microbial communities from the Groves Creek Marsh, Skidaway Island, Georgia - 041406US metaG (megahit assembly) | ecosystem: Environmental > Aquatic > Marine > Intertidal zone... | reverse complement strand
CTGCTGCCGCCATGTCTCATCTCCCCACCCCCCGGCGGGGGGGTCAGGTGTGTCTGTCGTTTGCCTCCCCCGGTGCTCAGGGGGGGGGGGGGGGGGGGGGGGGGGGCCGGGGGGGGGGGGGGGCGCGGGCCTCACTCTCGCCGACTTCGCAAAGGGCGCGCGCTCCGCCTTGGGCGCGGGCTCCTCCGCGGGCTTCTCCGCGGAGGGCTTGACGTCCTGCTCGCCGGCGGCCATGCTCATGAGCTCGCCGGGCGTCAGCAGCTTGGAGGCGGAGTCCTGCTTGGCCGCCTTCGGCGCCGCCGCCGGCGGCGTCGCCGGTGCCGCCGCCGACGCCGCCGCCGCCGCCGCCTCCTCCTCCTCCTCCGCCTCGGACTCGCTCTCCGCCTCGGACTCGCTCTCCGGCTCCGCCTGCGCCGCCTCGTCGTCGGCGCACGCCGCGGGGCGGCAGCGGTCCACGGCGAGCGCGTACTGCTGGATGGCCTGCGTCTGCATGCAGTAGAGCTGCAGCGCTCCTCCCGGCCCAGCGGCGGCGGCGTCGTCGGCGGCGTCCTCGCGCAGCGCCGTGAACGAGAGCACGGGCATGGTGGTGGAGAACTCCGCGACGTAGTCGAAGCCGCGCGCGCCCTCGGCGAAGTGCACGGCGTACACAGCCTGCTTCTTGAGGTTGGAGACGAGCACGAGCCGCGCGCCGGGCGCGGCGCACGCCGCGAAGTTGAAGACGTCGCCCTCCGGCGCGAAGGCGAGCGTCTGCACGTGCTCCGGCGAGGACGTCATGTCGTCGCCCTCCCGGGTGTTAGGGATAGACCACATCGCGAGCGCGCCGTTGTTCTCGCCGCCCACCACCAACACGTCCGCGGAGGCGAAGTGCACCGAGGCGAGCGGCGCGTCGGGCGCGTCGTCGAAGGGCGTGAACGCGGAATCTTGAATGAATCCGCTCGACGACGGCGACCAGACGCGCGTGGTGCCGTCCGCGTGCGCGACCGCCAGTCTGCCGTTCGCGCCGGGCGCGACCGCCAGGTCCACCGCCGCGGGCTTTCCCGCCATCGGCGCGATCACGGCGACGCCCGCCGGCGCGTCCGCGCCGGCGGCGAGGTCGAGCGCCACAACCTTCGCGTCGCGCGCCTTCGGGTCGACGTCCACCGCGAACACGCCGTCGCCGTAGCTCGCGACGATCCTGGTTTTCGAGAGCCAGCGCACGCGGGGCGTCAGGGCCACGCCCGAGGCGGCGACGTCCGTGGTCACGGTCACCTGCAGCAGCGCCTTCTCCTCGATGTCGCCGTCGCCCCCCGCGGGAGACACGATCTTCTTCACGAAGAGGTTCCCGTCCACCCCGAAGGACGCCAGGATGTCCGCGTTCGTCGCGGGCGAGAAGCGCATGTCCGCGATCTGCGCCGTGTGCCCACGCAAAAGCGCGCGGCTCGCGGTGTCCTTGTGCAGCACGCGGACCTGGCCCGCGCGCAGGCCGTAGCAGATGTACCGAGCGTTCACGGCGATCTGGCAAAATTGCCGCTCCGCGTACTCCGTGACGTACATCGTGATGGGGAGCACCTCCAGCTGGGGCTGCTCCTCGCCCGCGACGCGGTCGGAGATATCGTACGTCGCATCCGCGCCGAGCTCCAGCGCGCGGCCCTTGGGGACGGGCGCGGCACCTGGTTTCGAGGGGAGGGGAGATCGTCAGAATGGTGGTCGCGACGTCCGAATCGCATCGAATCGGCAATGACATCCGAGAAAAAGCCCTCTTTCGTTGGCGCGACCGGGCGATCGCGACGCGCGACCGCGAGAAAAGGTCGGGAAAAGCACGCACCCGCGCCGGATGCGCCAGAGGATGCGGCGGCCTGCAGGGCGCGGGCCGCGGCTGAGTCCGACGTGTTCGCCATCGCGTGCGTGAAAGCCGCGCGATCGATTTTGTCAGGGCGCCGGAACGATCGTGGCGCGAAAACGTTCGAGCCCGCCGACGCCTCGTGCGACACTGGAGTCCTCAATTTTCACGTCCCTTTAGCGTGGCAAAAACGAGGAAGCACAGCACACCGTGCGCGGCGCGCTGCCCTCTCGGGTCGCAGCGCGGCACATCCACCGACCGGCGAGGGGTGGTGTCGGCGTTGGCGGCCGCGTCGGCAGCGCGTGGCCGCGAACCCGAAGCGAGGCGCGATGGCGTTGCCCCCCGACGCGGCGGAGCAGGTGCGCGCGCTCAAGACGCTGGAGCGCGCCATCCTGGCGGAGGCTGACCGCGCGGCCGGCGGGTCCGGGACGGCCGGGACGGCGAGGGACCCGGCGCCGAGTGCGGATGCGGCTGCGCGCGCGCGCGCCGGAAGTCTCGCCCGGCTCGACCGCGAGCTCCGCGAGCTCGAGGCCATCGCGGAGGAGCAGGTGCGGCCGGGGGACAGAGCCGCGGTGCTCGGCGCGCTGGCGGAGCGCGTCGCCGCGCGCGACGCCGTGCGCCAGATGCTCCGCGAGCTCGCCGTGCGCGCGGTCGCGCCTCCCCCGCGAGGCGACCGCGAGGCGCGCGCGGAGCTTCTTGGGGAGACGCGGACGCGCTCGGCGGACGGCGCCGAGAACGACGGCGCGATGGGCGACGCGAACGGCGACGGCGTCTCCGCCGACTCGCGACTCGCGAATCGCGAAGGACGCCGCGCCCCCGCGTCGGAAGCCGCCGCGCTGGCGCTCGCCGCGCAGAGCACGGACTCGCTGCGGCGGTCGCGCGCGCTGATGGGCGAGGAGCTGGAGAAGGGCCGGCGCACGCTCGCGGCGCTGGAGGAGAGCAGGGCGACCATGCGCAAGACGGGCGACGAGTACGCGGGCGAGCAGCGCGCGGCGCTCGCCGGCGGCGGGCGCTCGTTGTCCCGGCTGGAACGACAAGCGGCGTGGGAGCGCCGCACGCTGTGGTTAGGGTTCGCGTGCTTCATGCTCGCGGCGGCGCACGTGGTGCTCAAGCGCACGCCGGTGCTGGTGCGGTTCCACCCGCTGTGGTGGATCAGGCACGCCGCCGTGCGCAAAGCCAAGCAGGCGGCGGCGGACGCGAAAGCGGCGACGAAAGCGGCGAAAAGCGTCTACGAGACGACGCCGACGCCGACGCCCGTCGCCGCCGCCGTCGCCGCGGCGGCGGCGGCGGCGGCCGCCGCGATGGACGCCGTCGCGGCGGCGGACGAAAGCGGCGGCGTCGCGGACGCGGTGTACGCGGAGGCGTACCTGGACGAGGCGGCGATGGCGGGTCTTTCGAGTGTGTCGTCACTCGACGCGGAGGTTGGCGAGTATTCGAGGGAAAGCGCGCGCCGAGAGGCGGATGAGTTGTGACCAACGGCGGCGCGCGTCTTCGTCGTCGCGAATGACGTTTGAAGAAAAACGGACCACTTTAGAAGATATCTACCGTTTCGGATCGCGACACTGCGTATTTCATGCCTATAGGCGACACAGCCGACATGAAGCGCCGTGCAGAAGAGACGTTTCCGTCTTCTACCTGTCCTTCCGCCCGGCGGCTCCGCGCCCGCGCGCGCGCGGCTTATTCATCTCGCGGATCTTCGCGGCTTGCTTCGCGGAGAGATCGCCATCCACCGCCTCGGAGGTGGCGAACGGGTGGTTGGAGGGCAACTCCGTGGCTCTCAGCACGCTCGCCGCGTCGTCTCCGCCGTCCTCGCTGATGCGGCTCTGTCTCCGTCGTTCCCGCGCCGCCTTGATCTGCGTCTCCGTCAGCTCCGGCATCCGCACCGTGCGCACCGACTTCATCATCCCCTTGTAAAACTTCGTCTCGTCCACGTCGCGGTTCTCGTCCAGCGCGCCGCGCTCCTCCAGCGCCCCGAGCGAGCCCCGGTTCCGCGACCGGAGCACCGCGCGCAAGATGCCCAGCCCGAGCACCAGCCCGCCGCCGGCCGCCACGGGCACGGGCACGGACACGGAGGAGGTCTCCACGCCGACGCCCGACTTGCTCTTGCCATCCTTGGTTTTCGAAGCCTTCTTCGCGTTCGCGGGGGCATCTCTGGAGGCGCCCGCGCGCACGGCGTGCCGCGGACGCGCGCGCCGCGCGATCGGCGCGCGCCGGAGGACGGGCGCCACGCCGAACGAGGCCAGCGTCGAGCTCGGCATCGCGTGCTGTGCCCGCACCGCGCGCGAGCAGATGTGTGCCGCGCGAACGCGAGTTCGTCCCCCTCGAAAAACGCGTCAAACGCCACGTTTCCCCGACGTCAAAAACACAAAAAGGTTCAAAGATCACGAATTGTGCGTACAAAAAATAATGTGGCCCGCGGGGCCGCCGCGCGCGCGCGCGTCCCCTTTCCCATCCCCGTTCCCCTCATATCCGCCCGAAGAAGCACGTCACCCAGGTGGGCGCGCCCACGTCCGGCTCCCCGGTGGGCGCGCCGAGGCTCCCCCCGATCGCGGCCTGCGCGTTCTGCGTCCGCAGGTAGTAGTACCGAAACGTCAGACACTTCGCGATGCCTTTGAGACCGGCGAGGTGCACGACGAAGTCGCCCGGCTTGTACCACGCCGGGTACGAGTTGAACACGCACGAGTTCACAACCTTCGTGCGCGCGCGGATGGTGTTCGCCTGTGCGTACGCGGGCTGCTTCACCGCGTTGCGCCACACCTTGCTCTGATACAGGTAGTGCATCGCGCGCTGTTCGTAGTGGAACAACACGAACGAAGTGGGGTTCACCAGCTGGCTCTGCGCCCACATCTCGTCGAGGAACCATAAACTCCACGGCGTGTTGCGGATGAGCCACACCCCGCAGTTCAGCCCGTTCCTGTCCGCGGCGAGAACCTGGTCGTACCCGTAATCCACGATGTCCTCCAGTTTGATGTCGTAATTCGTCACGAGCGTGTCGGCGTCGACGTACAACAGGAAATCGTAATACGGCAGGTACTTGCGCATCGCCAGGAGCTTGGACCAGCTCGTCGGCCGCGTCTCGTCGATGATGTCCCCGTCCACGATGACGTCGTACCCGTGCGTGTCCGCGTACGCCTGTTTGTTCGCGATCGAAGCCGCGCAGATCGCGTCGACGTTGTGGTCGCACAAGCTGATGATGCCGATCTTCTGCGCGCGCTCCCGCGGGATCTCGCCGGGCAGATCCGTGAGGTCCGCCGCGGCGAGGCCGGCGATGGGGTCGTCATCCGCCAGGGCGCTCGGCGCGGGCGTGCTCGGCAGGCACTTCTCCGGGCGGTCGATCGAGAACAGCAAGCCGCGGATGAACACCTTGTGGATCCCGGTCACGACGTGGTGGATCGCCGGCGCGAACACCCACAGCGTCATCAGCGACGCGAGAAGCGCCAGCACCGGGTACCGGCGCTTTCGCCGCCGCGCCTTGCCGCTGCCGCTCAGCGTGAGCCGCGGCGAGAGCTTCCCCCTCGCGCGACCGAACCCCGAGCGGTGCCCCCCGCCCCGCGGCGAGCGCGGGCTCGGGGGGACCGTCCCGAACACCGCGCCGCTCCCGAAACTGTGCCGCGGCTGTGAGGTCCGCATCCCCGCCGCGAGCGCGATGGAGTCGGAGTGGTGCAGGTCCGCCTTCACGGGGTGGCGCGCGTGCATGACGGCCGTCCCTGCGGTCCTCGCCGACACCGCGCAGCTTTTCCCCCGCCCGTGCGCGCGGTCGTCCGTGCCCCCGCGCGGCCGCGTGCGGTCGACCCCGCGTGCCCGCGGTCGCGAACGGGGTCTCTCCGCGAACCGCCCGGGGGCCGGGGAAGTTCCTTCGCGCTCCCTCCAGGCGCGTCCCCGCAGTGACCCCGGGAGGGGACGATCAGCGAAAACAGCCACGGTCGGAACACGATCGAGAATTTGCGGCCCGACCGCCCGAGTTCTTGAACGCTTGGTGGATGAACGCACGTTTGTAAAATGCAGACTGCTCAGCCTGTCAGGTGTCTTCAAAATTGCGAGCGACTCCCGCAGCGTCGGTCGCGCCAGGCCGCCAGCACGCCTGCACGCGCACGTCTTTTCGCGCGAGTTTGTCGAGCGGCTGATAAAGACAGATCTGGCTCTGGCTATGCCGCGCGCCGCACTCTCCGCCGCACGTCGGCGTTTCCGACCGCGAGTCCAATCGACTCGCGCCGCGCTCACTGCGAAGCCACTCGGTGTTCCACGCCGCGCGTCGGATCGCACCACCCCAGCTCCGGCGTGAGCCTCGAGCCGGGTCGAGCGCCGCGCGACGACCCCGCGAAAATGAGCACCAACTCGTTCCACGCCTCTGCGGGGGCGAGGCTCGAGAGCTCCACGCCTCGAATGGACAACCCGTTCACGAGCGGGGAAGAAGAGGTGCGTCGAGACGGAGCGCGGCGATGAACCCCGCCGGGACCCAGCTCGGGACCCGCGTCGCGTTCTCGTTCGAGACGCTCGCACACGACGCTCGTTCGCGCCAAAGATACGCCGCGGCGCGAGTAAAAAGCACATGCGAGGAAGGAATCGACGGCACCCCTGACAATTTCTTCGCGAAAACGACGAACGCGAAAGACCGACGCGAAAACGCGCGCCGCTAACCCCCCGTCTCGCGAACGCAGCTCCCCCTCCGCGCGGACGACCACCTCGACGACCTCACGCCCTCGATGCAGGAAGTGCGCCTCGGGGACGACCCCGAGCCCTTCGCCGCGCCGCAAGCGCCGCGCGGCGCGGAAGCGACCCCGCCGACCCCGCCGCCGCGGGCGGATCCCGAGGCGCCCCCCGCGCCGGCGCCCGCGGGGGCGCCCGCGGCGGCCCCCCCCCCCCCCCCCGCGCCGGCGATGGGCGCCAGCGCCGCGGGCGCGAGCTATGGCGACCTGCTCGCGCCGCCGCCCTCGTACGCGGACTCCATGATGTACAGTCGGCCGCCGGAGGGGTTCGCGAGGAGCGCGGCGGCGTCGTCGCCCGCGGATGCGTTTCCGCAATCGCCGTCGCAGTCGCGCGCGGGCATGATGCGCACCGTCGCGCTGGACCCGGGCGGCGGCGGCGAATCGCTCGGCGACGGCGAGCCGCCCGTGGGACCGCGCCGTGAGGCCGCGCGCGCGGTACTCTCCGGCGAGATCGTCGAGGCGGAGGACCCGCTCGGCGGCGGCGGCGAAAAGCGCGCCGGCGGCTTGTCCGTCTCCGTGGCGGACCCGCAGATGAGCCTCGCGGCGGGCTCGCCCTTCGGCAAGAAGGTGGTGACGTACAAGGTGCGCGTCGTGGTGCGCGACCCCGCGGCGTTTTCGGAGTACAAAGCTCGGGACACGGCGGTGTGGCGCCGGTTCAGGGACTTCGTCGCGCTCGCCGACTTGCTGCGGGAGTCGCACAAGGGGTACTTCGTGCCGCCGCGGCCGGAGAAGAAGCCGCTGAGCCTCACCGCGGACGACGCGTTCGTGCGCGACCGCACGCACCAGCTGGGCGCGTACCTGGAAAAGCTCGCGCGCCACCCCGCGTGTCGCAACGCCGCGGAGCTGCGCGTCTTCCTCACCGCGCCGGACCTCGAGCGCGACCCCGAGTGGCTCGCCTTTGCCGCGCGCGCGGGCGTCTCGCCGCCGAGCGCCGGGGCCCGGCTCCCGGCGCCCGAGACGCCCGCGCCCGGAAGCTCCGCGGACGCGGACATGAGCTCCTCGATGCGCGCCACCGCGGAGGGCGGGGCGTACGGCGCGGCGCCGGGTCCCGGGCCCTACGGCGGGTTCGCGAACCCGAACGCGTTCGCGGCGGCGGCGAGGTCGCCGCCCAAGCGCGGCGTCGGCAAGTTCTTCAACCGGCTGGGCGCCGCCGCGGCGATGAGTCTGCAAAACTCGCTCGCCGGCGCGGGTCCGTCCCCGGGCGGAACCCCCGGTGTGGAGGACGACGCCGCTTTCCTGGAGGAGCGCGACCGCGTGTTCCGCCTGGAGCAGGAGCTGGCGATCGCGTCGTTAAAGGCTGGCCGCGCTTTAGAGTGCGAGGAGAAGTTCTCGGACGCGATGGGCGAGCTCGGGTTGGAGTGCGTGAAGCTCGCCAAGCTGGAGGACGGCGAGGCGGTGCGAAGAGGCGGCGGCGCGTACGGCGAGGAGGCTCAGATCGGCCGCGACACCGCGCTGCGCGCGAGAAAGATGGGGAACGCCGCGGTGCGCGTTTCTCGTCTCACTCGAGCCGCGGTGGGCGCGCTTTCCAAATCGCTCCAGCCGATGCACGAGTACCTGTCGATGATGCCGGCGGTGCGCCGCGCGGTGGCGGACCGCGGCGACGCGCTTCTCGAGTGGCGGCGCGGCGCCGCCGAGGTGGAGGCCAAGAAAGCCAGACTGGCGCGCCTGGAGACGGACATCACCAAGATGCTCCAGGTGGACCTGCTGAAGCGCGAGGTGGCGGAGGCGTCGGTCGCGGCGGAGCGAGCGCGGGGCGAGTACGAAACCGTCAAGGCGCGGCACGCCGACGAGTTTTCCAGGCTGGAAAAAAGCCGGTGCGCGTCGTTCAAGAGGATGTGGCTCGCCTTCGCGCGCACGCAGGCGGCGCACGCCGAGCGCGCCGTGCAGGTGTGGCGCGCGGTCGCGGAGGACCTGGGCGCGAGCCCGGAGGAGTGGCGGGGGACGGAGCGGGCGGACGCCGGGGAGGGGGAGGCGCCGAGCGCGTCGCCGTGAGGCGAGGTAAAAAGGGTAGGGTTTTTTTTTGCATCTTCTTTTGCAAAAAAGCTTTTTCTTTTCGCAGTCGAACGTTCGCGGAAGCGCGCCGCTTTTTCGCGAAACCGGCGCGGGGGTTTCGTGAAGGCGTTTGCGAAACCGCACCGGCTCGATGTGTTGCCTCACACGCCGCTTTGGTACTCTGGGTAGAGCTTGTAGTGCGGCGAGCCCGGCGTGAACGGCACGTCCAGCGAAGCGCGCTTGGGCGATCCCGTCGCGGGCGCCGGCGTCGCCGCCGCGGGCGTCGCGCGCGCTTCGCTCAACCCCGCGGTGAGCAAAGAGTCCGACCTTTTCTCAGAGCCGCGCGCCTCGCGCCGCGCGGAAGCGTCGCCGCGCATCCACACCGCGCCGTTCCCGGAGGACCTCGCGCGCACCGCGTCGGCGAACTTCGGCGAAAGACCGTTTTCCGTCTTCTCGCGACTGACTGATGACTCGCGTCGCGTCGCGTCGCCCTCCGCCGTTCCGAACGGACGCGGCTCCGTTCCGGCGTCCCGCGCTTTTTTTTCGCTCGACCGAGCTTGATCCGTCTCGGTCGGACGCGGCGCGCGCGTTTCGCTCGCGGACGACGTCGCGTCTCTCCGTTTGTCATCGAAAAAGCCGGTCGCGGTTCGATCCAACGATCCGACCGTATCCCTCTCCGGCTTCTTCTGAAACAGCACGCGCGTCCCGGGGTTGCGCCACGGGTTGGGGGGCTCGGCGGCGTCGCCGGCGCGCTCTTTTGGCTCTTTTTTCCTCCCCCCCCCCACGTCCTTCGGGAGCGTGTCCAGCATGCGCGCGCCGAACCAGTGCAGCGCCACGCCGAAAGCGAGCTTGAACACGACCAGGAACGCGAACAGAAGCGCGAAGCCGGCCGTCTCGGACACCGCGCCGGCGGAGAAGAAACGCGCGCCCGAGACGTCGCGAGACGTTTCTTTCGCGACGAACGAAAACGCGTCGAGCTCCGCCGCCGCCTCCGCCGCGAAACCGGCGCCTTCGGCTTCGTCCTCGAACGCCTCGAACGTCTCGAACGTCTCGAGGCCCGCCCGGTTGAGCGCCGAGCGCAGCGCCGAGCGCGCCGTGTCGCGCGCGAACGCGAGGACGTCGCGGCCGACGCCGAAAAACAAACCGCGCGAGCCTGAACCGCCGCCCGACCCGGCGCCGAAGGTTCGGTAGAGCCCGGGCAGCGTCTTGAGGAGCACGGCGGCGGGCGCGAGCGGCACGAACCCGACGACCCTGTGCAGCTTGTAGCTCTGCGTGAGCTTGACGTGCTCGCGGCAGAGCTGCCTGAAGAACCCGCGGTAGACCCTCGGCCTGAGCCCGTTGAACTTGCTCACGAACGCGTGCTTGAAGACGTCGACGCCCACCTCCGACCCGAGCACCATCATCGAGTCCGCGAGCAGCTTGCGGTCGAGGCCGAGCGCGACCGATCCGCTGGCGGTGACCCGCTGCGCGGCGACGAACAGGAGCTGCACGGAGAGGTGCACGCGCTCGACGATGTCCATCCTCGCCGCCGTGAACACCTTCGCTTCGTCCATCTTCTTGAACACGTGCCCCTTGATCTCGCCGAAGTTGTTGGAGACGAGCACGAGCAGCATCGCGTTCGTGTGCGAGTTGATGGCGACGCTCAGGGTCACGGCGTGCGTCAGCAAAATCAGCGTGTGCGCCGTGGTCGTCGCCAGCGCCAGGCCCGTGTCGAACGCCAGCTGCGCCCACGCCACCGCCTGCGCCCCGCGCCCGTCGCTGCGCGCAGACGCGCTCACCACCAGGAACACCGAGTTCTGCAGCGCGTCCAGGACGTGGCAGTTGAAGGCGCTGCAGAGCTTGTCGAAGCACTCGAGCACCGAGCACGCCAGATACAGCTTGATCACCTCCTGCCCGCGGATGTAGTGGTACAGCACGCTGACGTCGACGTGCCCCGCGGCCACCACCGCGCCAGCGAGGATGCACAGCCACAGGCTGTCGCTCAGGTGCTCGCGCGCGTACGGGTGGAAACCCCACGGCTTTTTCGACGCCGCCGCGCGCGCGAGCGCCGCGGGCGAAAACGGAGGCCCGTCTCCGCCTTCGACGCCTTCGCCGCGTTTGGCGCCTCTCCGCGACGACCACGAGGACCACGGCACGACCACGAGGCGCGCGGTCTGGCACAACACGCGCACGGGGAGGCTGGTCACCACGCCCAGGATGGCGTCCGCGCACAGCGCGCCGCCGTACAGGTTGAGGCGCTCGAACTCGATGGGGATGTACCAGATGATGTCGAAGACGCGCTCGCGCGCCACCGCCATGTCGGGATCGTGCTCCCTGGCGCCCACGGTCAGGCCCAGCTCCGCCTGGACGTACTCCCACACCGGGAGCCG
>Ga0181600_10004238_pt1 | contig 10896 bp, 11 predicted proteins | sample 041ome_2_FD_132982 | JGI IMG/M metagenome (GOLD analysis project Ga0181600, IMG submission 132982) | Coastal salt marsh microbial communities from the Groves Creek Marsh, Skidaway Island, Georgia - 041406US metaG (megahit assembly) | ecosystem: Environmental > Aquatic > Marine > Intertidal zone... | reverse complement strand
TGAAAATGTTCAAAGACATGATCTTAACCCCTTAGAAGAAGCTCAGGGATATCAAAGATTGATTAATGAGTTTTCATATGATCAAGAAAAAGTTTCAAAATTTATTGGAAAAAGCAGAAGTCATATTACAAATTGTTTAAGAATTTTATCTCTACCCGAAGATGTTTTAAAGTTAGTTGAAAATAGAAAATTATCTGCTGGGCATGCAAAAGTTTTAGTAGGACTGGAAAATGCTAATTTTGTTGCAAATAAAATTATAGATAAAAAACTTTCTGTTAGAGAAACTGAAAATTTTGTAAAAATTTTTAGACGAAAAAAATTTTTAACTAAAAAAGAAGATGATCCAAATATAAGATTCCTTCAAAATTCATTATCAGAAAAAATAGGTTTAAATGTAATTATTAATAATAAAAGAAATAATAAAGGAAAAATTATCTTTGAGTATAAAGATCTAGATCAATTAAATAAAATTATTGAAATAATAAAACTTAACTATTAGTTTTTTATTAAAACTTTATTAATTAAAAAATTAATTACTAATTGAATTGAATTTAATTGATTTTTCTTAATCTGATATTCAATATTATTAACTTCAAAAATAATCTCTTTTATTTTTTTTTCAGTCCAACTAGATATTTGCTGTTTAACGATTTCTTTATCTTTCCAAAAAATTGGTGGCTTATAAGCAGAAATTGATTTATCAAAATTTTTTGTTTCATTAAACATTTTTAATAATGATAAAATTCTTTTTGATTTATTTGAGAGTATTCTTAAAATTGACACGCAGTCTTCAATATTAAAAATATTATCATTTAATATCAATTTTGTTTTATTGATGTTTTTAGCAAGTGATTGATCAATGAGTTCGGAAATATCGTGATTCTCTGCTAAATTAGTTAATTTATTAATGTCATTAAAATTTAATTTTTTTTTACTATTTGTAAAAAGGGCTATTTTTTGTAGTTCATTATTTAAATTGATTCTATCACCGTTACATCTGCCGACTATATAGTTTATATCTGATCTAGATATAGAAATATTGTTATTCTTACAAAAACCATGAACTATTTTTGACAATATTTCATTTGTATCCTTATAAAAAGCTGTAGAGATAAATTCTAGTTCTTTTTCAAATAGAGCTCTTAATTTTGATTTTTTTTCTAGTAAATTAGCATTTATTATTATTATCGTATCATTAATTTTTTTTTCACACAGTTCATTAATAATTTTAATTATTTTATCCGATCCTCTATTTATTATTATTAATTTTTCTTTTACAAATAAAGAACCTGAAAATAGTTCATCATAAAAATTTTCTAAATTATCTAAAATAAATTTTTCCTCATAATTATAAAATGTTTTTTCTTTGTATCTTTCTTTAATTTTTTCAATTTCTTCTAGTTTTGCTCCTTCATTTTTTCCATGCAATAATAAAAATTTATACTTATTTAAATCAATTTTATTTAGTTCGTAGGATTTGATAATCATTGAAATTTTGTAGACAGCACCAATATCAGTCTATTTAAAATTGAATTAGATAAACTATTAATAATCGATTTTTCATAATTCTTAAGATCAAATGCATCATCAATATTTTTATAATTAAATTTTTCTGAGAGACTCACGGTTTGTAAATCTTGATTAAATTTAATTTCGAAATTTACTTTTGCAATTATTTGAAATTCGCTAGGATTTCCAGATCCATCTTTGGAAATTATTAATTTTTCAATTTGGCTTTGATAATTTATATTAAAACTTTTGACAATAGAACTATTGCTATTAGAATATTTATTTAATTGTGAATTTAAACTAATATTTAAGTCTCTATCTCCACTATAGTTTCCTAAATTTATTTGAATTTGAGAATTATTTATACCTGAAAACTGTGGAGTAAAACCACAATTATTTGTAAGAGAAAAAATAAAAAAGAGGAAAAAAATTTTTTTTATCATTATTCAACTATAATGTTAATTAGTTTGTTTGGTACAAAAATTTTTTTTTTTATATTTTTTGAAATAAAAAATTTATTTAGATTTTCATTTTGTAAAATAATTTCAAATAATTTTTGTTCAGAAATTTTTTTATCAGCTTCAACTAGTCCTCGTTTCTTACCATTTATTTGAACTACAAAGTTGGTATTTTTTTCAAAAATAATATCTTCATTGATTTCAGGCCATTTTAATTCAACAGAATTTGAAATTTTTTCTAAGCATTCTGATGAAAAATGAGGAATTATGGGCATTATAGCAAGCAAAACCTTCTTATAATTGTCAATTAGAGTTTCTTTTTTATAAGATTTTTCGATTTCTTTGTTTATCTGAGAATAAATTTCATGAAGGTTTGCAATGATGACATTATAACTAAAATCATTCAAGTTCTCTGTCATTTTTTTTAGAAATTTATTAATGATTTTTTCCAGATTATTATCTTGGTCATATTGATGATCTTTAATTATCTCATTATTAATTTTTTCATTTAAATTCCATAATTTTTGAATGAACTTAAATGAGGAATTTATTCCCTCGTCTGACCATTGTACGTCTTTTTCAGGTGGACTGTCGGATAGAATAAATAATCTTACTGAATCAGCACCATATATTTCTATTATTTTTTCTGGATCAATAGTATTTTTTTTTGACTTAGACATAGACTCAGATGGACCAACCATAACTTTTTGATTATTATTTTTTTTCAAAACTTTTTCACCATTAACAATCTCAATTTCATCAGGACTTATCCAATTGTTTTTTTCATCCTTATACGTTTCGTGACAAACCATACCTTGAGTAAACAAACCCCTGAATGGTTCTTTTAAATTAAAATCTAAATTTTCATGTGAAATTGCTTGCATAAAAAACCTTGAATAAAGAAGATGCAAAATTGCATGCTCGACACCACCTATATATTGATCAACTGGCATCCAGTAATTTATATCGTCGATATCATACCCATAATCTTTTTTTGCTGGAGAACAAAATCTTAAAAAATACCAAGATGAGTCAACAAAGGTATCCAACGTATCTGTCTCACGTGTATATTTTTTTCCATCAATTATTATATTTTTCCAATTTTCCTCAAAGTCCAGGGAGTTTCCAGAGGGTTTTAATTTATCTATTTTTGGTAGCTCAACTGGCAACATTTCAACCGGTACTTTGTGTGGATTGTTATTTTCATCATACATAATTGGGATAGGGCAACCCCAATATCTTTGACGAGAAATACCCCAATCTTTTAACCTGAAATTAGTTTTTCTTTCACCCAATTTATTATTTTCCAAATATTCTATAGTTTTTAAAATAGACTCATCAGGAACTTTTAAACCATTTAAAAAAGAGGAATTAAATATATAACCTGGTCCTGTAAATGCTTTGTCAGAAACTTTAAATTCTTTTTCACTAAGATCTGGTTTAACTACTGGGACTATTTTAAGTTGATATTTTTTTGCAAAATCTAAATCTCTTTGGTCGTGAGCCGGACAACCAAATACTGCTCCTAATCCATAATCCATTAAAACAAAATTAGCAAAATATACTGGGACTTTGATATTTTGATCTAATGGATTTATTGCAATTAAATCAGTTTTATAACCAATCTTTTCAGCATTAGCAATTGACTCCTCTGTAGTACCAGTTTTAGAACATTTAGATTTAAATTCTTTAAAACTTGCATCCCCTTCATAATATTTTGCTAAAGGATGATCAACGGATAATGCTAAAAATGACATTCCAAATAATGTGTCTGGTCGAGTTGTATAACATTTTATTTCATCAATATTTTTTGAGGACTCAATTTTAAATTTTACTTCACAGCCATAAGATTTCCCTATCCAATTTTTTTGCATAACTTTTACTTTATTTGGCCACTCATTAAGTGTTTCTAGATTATTTAATAATTGATCTGAAAATTGAGTTATCTTAAAAAACCATTGGTTTAATTTTTTTCGCTCTACTTGAGCTCCAGACCTCCAACCCTTTCCATCAATCACCTGTTCATTTGCCAAAACAGTTTGATCTATAGGATCCCAATTGACATAATTTTCTTTTCTGTAAACTAAACCTTTATCATAAAGTTCAAGAAAAAATTTTTGTTGATGACGATAATAATCTGATGAACATGTTGAAATTTCCCTATCCCAATCTATAGATAAACCAAGTTTTTTTAATTGTGATTTCATTACAGAAATATTCTTTTCTGTCCAAGTCTTTGGATCTAAATTATTTTGACGAGCAGCATTTTCAGCGGGCATACCAAAAGAATCCCAGCCCATTGGATGAAGAACATTAAATCCTTGCAATGATTTAAATCTAGCTAGCACATCACCAATAGTATAGTTTCTAACATGTCCCATATGTATTTTCCCAGAAGGGTATGGAAACATTTCTAAACAATAAAATTTTTTTTTATTTTTATCTATTTTTGTAGAATATGTTTTTTTTTCGTCCCATAATTTTTGCCATTTTTGCTCAATTATTTTAAAATTATATCTTTCCATGAGACTTAGATTTTTTTATTTAGGGCAATTAAGATTCACAAAAATTATTTTTTATTTTCTTCTTTTTCTTTTTTATAAATTGTAGCTTTTTTTAGAATTTCTTTAGTAAGTTCTGTAACTAACTCGCCTCCGGAATTAGTTATTTTACAATTTATTAAATTATCCGAGCATACACGATTGAAAATTTTAATATCTAAAGCATCAGATCTAATTTCATTTGTTAAAAACCTAATTGAAATCTTTATGCTTTCTTTTGAGTTCTGTTCATCAGAATACCAATCAGTCACAATAATTCCACCGCTATAATTAACAGATGTTAATGGCATAAAATCTATTACATCTAATGATGCTCTCCATAATTCATTTGAGCTAGCAAATTCAAAAGTACCACCATTGCCTGTATTTGAAAAAACATCATTCACTTTAAATCCCCTTCCTTCTTCAAGATTTTTTTTTACACGTAATTTTGGGTCATCTGGAGTTTTTCTAGCATCACCCCCTGGAAGCTTTCCATTGCAACCTGTTAAAATGACTAAGATACAAAAAGTAAGAAATATATATTTGGATTTATAAAAAATGTTCATTTTGAAATTATGAGAATTAAATTTAGCACAACATAATGCTAAAATTAGTAAAATATACAAAAAATATGGTTTTAGTGATGCAAAAATGCAACACTTCATCTTTTTTTGTTGAAATATAGGTAATTTTAAGAAAATTTTTAGGGGCAAGTGATATATCCACATTGTTTATTATTAATAATAACAATTAAACATTAAGGAGTAATTAATATGAACAATTTAAAAAAAATAGGTTTATCTGCATTAGCAGGTTCACTTGTTGCAACATCAGCTTATGCAGGAGCAGTTTCTGTATCTGGTGGTGCTTCAATCGGTATGGAGCATATCAACGGTGGTGCTGCAGACTCGGGTAAATCAATGTACATGGGTAACCAACTTACTTTTACTGGTGGTGGTGAACTAGACAATGGTCTAAATGTTTCAATATCTTTTATATTGGATCAAAACGATGACGCTACATCTTCATACAACGCTAAAAGTGATAACACAGGATCACCTTTTGATTCTCACTCAATTACAGTTAGTTCAGACTCATTAGGAACTTTCAAGTTTGCTGGTGAAGGTGGAGTTTCAGCTTCTAGATCTGTTGATACTACAGCTGCTGGTGACATCTGGGATCTTTTTGATGATGCAGGTGCAATCACTCCAGGTCAAGCTGCTGCAACAGATAACATGTGGGCATATACACTTCCATCATTAGTAGATGGTCTTAGTGCTACAGTATCTCAAGATCCAGCTGGATCAGGTACTACATCTTCAACTGCGTACAATTTAATTTACACAGGATTTGAAGGTTTAACTTTAAGTTATGGTGCAGGTGAAGGTTCAAGCCCAACAGTAGATGTTGATGTTACAACTTACAGTGCAAATTATGCATACGGACCAGTAACAGTAGGTTACAGTAAGCATGATTATGATCATACAACTGCTACTGAAGATAAAGAAACTACATCTTACAAAGTGTCTTACACAGTGTCAGATGAGATTTCAATCACTTACGGTCAAGAAGAAATTGATAGAGTAGGAAAAGAAGCTGGTGATTACACTAGTCTTTCTGCTTCTTATACTTCAGGTGGTATGACAATATCTGCTACAATGGCAGAAGCTGATAATATTGATGGAACAACTACAGCTACAGAAGATAGAGAATTGTGGGCTTTAGGTGCTTCATTTGCATTCTAATTAGCTAGAATACTATTTATAGAAAAGGCCCCTTTTTTAGGGGCCTTTTTTTTATTCAAAAAAAGAAATTCCAGCAAACATAAGACAATTTACTAAATTCAACTTTTGTATATTTTTTTTTGAAATTCCACCAAGAGCCACAACTCTTTTTTTAGTTAATTTAGAAAGTTTTTTAAATTTATAAATACCAAGAAAATTTTTTTTTTTAAATAATGATGAGATAAAAATTGCACTCACTTTTTGAGTCTCTTTAATTCTTATTTCTTTTAAACTATGAGCTGAACCAATCAAAAAAAATTTTTTTTTATAATTGTAGCTTAAATGATTAAAACTCTTATTAAAGGAGGGTATATAGGCTCCATCTAAATTGAGATTAATTGATAGTTTGATATCATTTGCTAAAAAAAATTTAATATTTTTTTTTTTACAAAAATTTTTAATTTTTAAAACTGTTGCTAATCTATTTTTATGAAAAGTATAATTTCGATAAATAATAGCTGTGTTTTTATCTTGTCTGCTTATTAAATTTGTATCAAAAGTATTAATAAAGTAATATTTAGAAGGATATAAGTGATGCATTATTCGGTTCAAAATTTAATTAATATAAAAAACAAAATAAAAGAAACATTCAATTCCTACCATGCAATAAAAATAATTGCAGTATCAAAGACATTTCCTTTGGAAAAAATTGTACCATTGATTGATTATGGGCACCTTGATTTTGGTGAAAACAAGGTTCAAGAAGCAATTGAAAAATGGTCAAAAATAAAATTAACAAAAAAAGAGATAAGCTTGCATTTAATAGGAAGATTACAAACAAACAAGGTTAAGTTTGCTGTTAAAATTTTTGATTATATTCATTCTTTAGACTCTTTAAAACTCGCTAAAAAGATAGCAGATGAAGAAATAAAATTAGGGAAAAAAAATAAAATTTTTATCCAAGTTAATTTAGCAAATGAAGCACAAAAATCAGGAATACCTTTGAGCCAGCTGGAGGAACTTTTTAATTACTCTTTAAGTTTAAATCTTAATATAATTGGATTAATGTGTATTCCCCCAGAGCTTGAGGATCCTAAAAAATACTTTATAAAATTAAAAAAACTTAACGATAAACTTGGACTAAAAGAGTTAAGCATGGGAATGTCTGCAGATTTTATGGAAGCGATAAATAATCAAGCGACTTTTATTAGAGTCGGTTCTAAAATTTTCGGTTCACGAATTTAATAAATTTTAATTTTTGAATTTTTATTAATTAATTTTAAAATTATTAAGAAATCTTTTTTTTTTAAAGCAATACAGCCTGCAGTAGGTTTGTAATTTTGCGTTAAATGTAAGAATATACAACTTCCCTTACCTCGAATAATTTTATTAAAATTATATTTAATTGGTATAATTAAATCGTATTTATTATCTTTTCGAAATAGTTTTTCATGAGAAAAATTTTTACTAACGTTTGTTAATTTGTTATAGTTTTTACTATTCTTATCATCACACCAGGCAAAATTTTTTTTTATAACAACACATTTAAGCTTGGTCTTTGGTTTATCTATTCTATCTTTCCTATAATATAAATTTTCTAATTTGAAAGTTCCTTTCGGAGTTTTATAATCTCCTTCTTTTTTGAATCTAGTTAGTCCATTTTTACCTATACAACACTTAAATTTAAATTCATCTAATTGAAGAGTGTGTTTATTTTTTAATGAAATTATCATATCTTAAATATATATGAATAATCCAAGTTTAATAATATATGAAAATACTTTTTTATATGAAATTTTGTACGAAATTGAAGAGCAACTTCAATTTTCTATAATTCAATTAGTTAAAAAGGATTTAATAAAATTAAATAAATTTCAAAATAATAATTATCTAGTTATTACTAAAAAAATAATTCCTGACGTTAACAATCAAATCATATTAGATGAATTACCCTTAAGTGTCTTCAAATTAGTTGAGAAATTAAATATTGAGTTTTTAAAATTAAAATTTAATGAACAATCCCAAATTAAAATTGGTCATTATTTTTTTGATTTAAATGCTAGAGAAATGATAAATCGAAATCAAAAATTAAAGTTAACTGAAAAAGAAATTAACTCAATCATGCATTTATTTAAAATTAAAAAATCAGTGAAAGTTCAAGAATTACAACTTGAAGTTTGGGGTTATCGTTCCCAATTAGAGACTCATACCGTAGAAACACATATTTATAGATTAAGAAAAAAAATATTAAAAAAATTCAAAGATGATAATTTTATAAAAAGTACACCTACTGGCTATAAAATTAATTAAAAAAAATTTAAATTCTTGCACCAATCTTTTGTATAATCTGTGCAGAAAGATCAGTGCCTCTTCTTAGACAATCCTTTGGACTTAAATTGTTAATAAAGCCATGCAAATAGCCGGCTGCAAATAAATCACCTGCTCCTGTAAGATCAATTATATTAAGATTTGTCTTAGCAGAGCATTCAATTATTTCCCCATTGCTTATAGATATTGCTCCTTTGCTTCCCCTGGTAATAACAACTTTCTTTCTTATTTCTTTAGAAAAGGAAATTGCATCCTCAAAAGAATTACCATCAATTAATGATAAAATCTCTTGTTCATTAGCAAATATAATGTCTAGTTTGTTTTTTACCAAATCTAAGAAATCTTTTTTATGTCTTTCTACACAAAATAAATCAGATAAAGTCATTGCTGCTTTTTGGGCAGACGATATTGCTTTATTAAAAGCTTTTTTAGGACCTCCCTCATCCCAAAGATATCCTTCTAAAAAAATTATTTCACTATTTTTTATGATTTGGTTGTCTAAATCTCCTTCATCAATTTTTCCAGCAGTCCCTAAAAAAGTGCACATCGTTCTTTCAGAGTCAGGAGTAATTAGTATTAGGCATGTTCCAGTTGGCAAAACTTCATTTTTTTTCTTATAAAGATATTTTACATTCTCTTTAAGTAGTCCCTCCTCATATTTAATTCCTAATGAGTCATTATTAATTTTGCCAATAAATCCAACATCATTTCCTAGTTGTGATAAGCCAACTATAGAATTTGCTACTGATCCTCCAGATATTGTTTCTTCTATATTAACTGATGATAATAATTTTTTGAATTCTATTTCATCAACTAATTTCATAGTACTTTTTGTTAATGAATTTTTTTCAAGAAATTCATCATTCACCTTGCACAAAACATCTACAATTGCGTTACCAATTCCCAATATTTTCATTTATGCTTTTTTAGTAATTAATGGCTTTTTTCTATTAGGATAACAAGTCTTACATATTTTACAACTAATTCCATAACATTCTCTAGCTTTACAATATTCTCTTCCATAATAAATAATTTGTAAATGAAGCTTATTCCAAAAATCTTTTGGAAAAATTTTTTTTAAATCTTTTTCAGTTTGAACAACATTTTTTCCATTGGTCAGACCCCATCTTTGAGCTAACCTATGAATATGAGTGTCTACAGGAAATGCAGGAACACCAAATCCTTGTGACATAACTACACTTGCAGTTTTATGTCCTACACCCGGTAATTTCTCTAATTCTTCAAAAGTTTTTGGAACTTTGCCATTATATTTTTCAAGTAAAATTTTTGATAAATTGTAAATACTTTTAGCTTTTACTCTGAATAGCCCAATTTTTTTTATTAATGTTTCAATTTTTTTTCTTCCAAGTTTTACAAAGTGTTCTGGCTTATAGTATCTTCGATAAATATTTTTTGTTACATTATTAACATTTACATCTGTACACTGAGCTGAAAGTAATACTGAAATTAAAAGTGTAAATATATTTTTATGATCTAAAGGTACTTTGGTAGTTGGATAAATCTCATTTAATATCTTTAACACAATCCTCGCTCTTTGAATTTCATTCATTATTTGAAATTCATTAAGTCTCGCATTGAATATAAACCAGGTTTTTTTGAATTAAGCCATTTAGCAGCCGTTAGAGCACCTTCAGAATACAAAGATCTATCAAATGCTTCATGATTAAGGGTTATTATTTCTTTGCCACTAGAAAATGTTACTTCATGCTCTCCTATAACTTCTCCTTTTCTTATAGAATTAAAATTAATTTTGTTTCCATAAGGAAAAGTTTTTTTGTTTAAAAATTTTTTTCCAATTAGTTTATAAAAATTTTTATTTTTGCCAACAGCAATTCCTTTTCCCAACATTAAAGCCGTACCGGAAGGATAATCCTTTTTATGTTTGTGGTGAATTTCAAATACTTTACTTAGATATTTATCACCTAAAGAAGATGATGTTATCTCTGTTAAATACATTAAAAGATTTATGCCCAAACTCATATTTCCAGCTTTTAAAATGGGAATTTTTTTAGAAAATTTTCTTATTAGAGCCTCTTCTTTTTTGTTAAAACCTGTAGTTCCAATTACCACTTTTTTTTTTAATCTAGAAGCGATTTTAAGTATTTCAAATGTGCACTTTGGAATTGTAAAATCTATTATAACATCTACTTTTTTAAAAGCATTTTCAGAATTTAGTTCAGGCTTAATACCATTAAACTTTTTATTAATTATTCTACTTTCAGTAAGAGATACTAAATTAAAATTTTTATCTGATCTTGATGATTTTATTAGTTGCTGGCCCATTCTCCCCATGCAGCCAGAGATTGCCAAATT
>Ga0181600_10004235_pt1 | contig 10901 bp, 4 predicted proteins | sample 041ome_2_FD_132982 | JGI IMG/M metagenome (GOLD analysis project Ga0181600, IMG submission 132982) | Coastal salt marsh microbial communities from the Groves Creek Marsh, Skidaway Island, Georgia - 041406US metaG (megahit assembly) | ecosystem: Environmental > Aquatic > Marine > Intertidal zone... | reverse complement strand
GCCGACAACCCGGGGGGGGGCGCCGGGACGGGAGACGCCGCGGCGCTCGCCGGGCCTTTTTCCGAAGTCGAGGCGGCGCGGGCGGAAGAGGAGCGCGTGCGTTTGAAGGTGCGCGACGCGCTGCTGGCTTCCTGGTCGCGCGGGCCGCTGTACAACCTGGTGGGCGCGCGCAACTGCACGCGCGCGGGCCTGGACGTCCTCGGCGTGGCGCGGTCCGAGCTCCTGTGCGCGCGCGTCGGGCTCGAGGCGATGCTGGCGGCGCTCGACGCCGCGTTTCCGGAATCCGCCGTCGCGCGACGCGACGAGACCGCGTATCTATAATAGGCTCGTTCGATCAGACGACACGAGCTATGTCGCGCGCGTGCGTGGCGCGCGTAGGAGCGTACGCGATCAGGGCACGCGGCGCGTGACCACCGATAGTACGAATACTGAACGCACAAAAATCGAACCGAAGGCGCGTTCGTCGTCGCGTTCGTCTTCGTCTTCGTCTTCTCGCAACGCGTCTGTCTGCGTTTCGCGCTTTTCGCTATCCTAATCCCTCCTCGCACGCGAGACGGAACGCCGATGAAAGCGCCGATGAAAATGAAACGCTGACTGATAACGCTGACTGGACAAAAGCAGTTTTGAAGGAAACTTCTGGAAAGTCCAAGGAAGCTTCATTGGCGGCGCTCGGCACCCCCCCGGTCAGACTAATTGCTCATATGACTTCGGCCCAAAACTGTGCGCTCGCGCAAGCCCGCCAGCTGGCACCTCCTGAGTCGCCGTCCAAGCGGAGCCCCGCAAAAGCGCGCTGAGGCGAGCACTACATTTACTCCGAACGCGCGCTCTCGAGACGAACACGAGTCTCAGCGCCATGAAGACTTTCTGCGAGGTGTGCACGGCGAACCCGGCCACCGTGGTGTGCTGCGCCGATGACGCGGTGATGTGCTCGACGTGCGATCAAAGGTGCGCGCGCGAAGCCGGAAACACGGCGAACGAGCGGGGCGCGGAAACGGCATTTCTTTCTTCCCGTTTCGCGAGCGCCGCGGGGCCGTGAGCCGCGACGCGACGGGCGACGAAGCGCGCGGACGACTCGCATCGACGCGCGTGTCCTCGCTTTGCCTTGCCAACGCTCGTTCCATCGCGTCGCGACCGGGAACTGACCCTCGCGCCCTCCCCCCGTCTCCCCTTTATCCGACCGGCTCCCGCAGCATCCACTCCGCCAACGCCGTGGTCGCCAAGCACGAGCGCGTCGCGTTCAGTGCCGACGCCAGGCCCATGTGCGACATCTGCCAGGTGCGCGAGACCACGAATCGACGAAAAACACACGCGGCGAGACGACAGGCGGCTCGCGGAGGCGTTCGCGCGGTCGCGCGGCGCGCCCCGCGCGGTCGCCGGCGCGTCGCTTCGACGCCGAATTCGAAGCGCGGAAACTCCGTTTGCGGTTTCTTGTGACTGAGACGCCTCACGGAGTGGACGTTTTCAACGAAAACGCGAGCGGTTTGCGCGCTTGCTTCTCGGCGGTTGAGAAAAACGCGACACGCGACGAGATCTTTTCCGCGACTGACTGAACCACGCGACTGACTGAACCACGCGTCTTCCTTCCTCCGCTCCAACCTCCGACCCGCGAACGAACCAGGCTGCGCCCGTGTTGGTGGTGTGCCACGAGGACCGCGCGTTCCTGTGCCGCGGGTGCGACACGTCCATCCACGGCGCCAACGAGTTCGTGGCGAAGCACCGGCGCTTTCTGTTCACCGGCGTCAGCCTCGCGCTGGAGAACACCGCGTCGAAACCCGCGCACGGCTCGAAACAGCAAACGCAGGCGAACAACGTGGCACCCACGAACGTCATGGAGAAACCCAACGCGCCTTCCAACGCCGCGCCCAAGCCGTCCAAGGGGAAGCGGAAGGCGGCGGCGATGCCTCAGAACTCGCACGAGTCGGAGGATGCGCTGGTGCCGTCGCTCGCGGGGCCGTCGAGCTCGGGCGGGAGCGGCGCGGCGCAGGCGCCGCTGCCCGACGACGAGTTCAACTCGTTCGTGGCGGACTTCGTCAAGGGGGGCGCCGCCGCGGACGCGGAGTTCCTGGACACCTTCTTCGACGACATCCCGGCGGGATTCAGGGATGAGGATTTCGGCGTCGTGCCGACGTTCAGGTGACCCGACCGTCGGGCGCGAGATCCGGGATCTCCCGGGATCCCGCGACGCGTCGTACGCGTAGGGGAACGAACGTAGGGGGGATATAGGGGTCGAAAGGGAACTGCTGCGGGTTGGGATGGGTGGGTGCACGCAAACAGGGTGAGAAAAAAGAAAAAGCCGCGCCTCCCGGGAGGCGCGGAGATGTACGAAAAGGTTTTGATGAAAGGAAAGACGAAAACGTCGCCCTACGAAAACGTCGCCCAGCCCGTCGTCGTCTCGCCGAGAGAAGATTCCGTTTCGGTCGCGTTTTCGTCCGCGCGCGCGTCTTCGTCGGCGGGTTTCCCGAACGCTTCCGCCGCGGCGGAAGTCTTCCGCGCGGAAGGCTCCGAAGGCTCGAACGACGCCCACCCCGTCTCCGGTTCCGAGGGTTCTGGAACGTCCGGAACGTTCCTCCGAACGTTCCCGAGAGGGGCTTCTTCCTCCTCAACCTCACGCGCGACGGGTCCGGGTCCCGCCTCTGCGTCGGCGGCGAGCGCCTCGCACCGCGCCGCCACCTCCGCCGCGCTCGGCCGCGACGACGGGTCTGTCGCCAGCGCGTGTTTCACGAGCGCCCTCGTTTTCTCGCTGGTTCTCGAGCATACTTCCGGCGACCACGCGAAGCGCCCGCTCAGCGCGGCGAGCTTAGCGTCCGCGCCGAAGGGGGGCCGGTCCTCCAGAAGCTGGAACAGCAGACACCCGAGCGCCCAGACGTCCGCCGGGCGCCCGACGCCGCGCGCCGCGAAGACTGGATGGCGCACGTCCCACATCTCCGGCGCGCGGTAGGTGGGCGTGGTGGTTCGCGCGAACTGCGACTCCGCGCGTGAGCGGTCCCGCGGCGTCGAAAACACGCGGTCGCCGCCCACGTGGGCGCTCCCGAAGTCGCACAGACGCCACGTCGACCGCGCGGACGCCGCGTCCAGCGCGGACAGCACGTTCTCGGGCTTGACGTCGAAGTGCGCCACGGGCGGGTCGCGTGTGTGCATGTGCGCGACCGCGCGCGCCGCGCACGCGCAGGCACGCAGCGCGTCCGCCTCGCCGAGGCCTCCCAGGCGCCGCGCGCGCTCGGCGAGGCTCTCCTCGCACAGGTCCATCACCAGCAGCGCCGCGCGGGCGCGTCCTCGCGCGCTTTCGCCGCGCGCGTTTCTTTTTTCTTCGCCTCGCGTCTCGGGCGGGACGAGCACGTCGTGCGCGTGGAGGGTCACGACGTCGTCGTGCGCGGACACCGAGGCGTGCACGACGCCCTCACGGCGCGCCTCCGCGTCGGAGAGCTCGGGGGGAAGCAAACACTGTTTCAGCGCGAGCGGCGCGGACGCCTCCGCGGCGTCGACGGTTCCGTCTCGACCGTCGTCGCGCTTCCCCGGTCCGTCCGAGACGCTCGCGCAGCGGTACACGCGCGCGGCGCCTCCTTCCGCGAACATCGCGCCGACGCGGAACGTCCGGCCCGCGACGACCACCCGCGTGCCCGCGAGGTCGTTCGGGTCGCTCCGCGATGTCGAGGCCGCGGTGAAGGGCTTCACCCTGGCCTCCACCTCGCGAAGCGCTTTCCGCAACAGATCCATCGAACGGGTCGACGCTCGAGAGAGAGGCTCCGCGTCCCCGAGCGGACGCCACGCCGCTCGGACGCCCGCGGACGGGAGACCCGAAACGCGTCGTCCGACGCGTCGCCGACGCGCCTGCCTCGACCGCCGCGCCGCGCGCGTGTGGTCGTCCCTCCTCTCGGACGGCACGAGTTCATCGCATCACTAATATGTAAAAGAAGTCAAAATACACTAAAACCGCTACGTAGCTACGTACTGTACTGGACTCACAAAAACGGCCCCTCTCGTCATCGTCAACCCCTACGCGTCTCGTCGGTCCGCCTTCTTCTCCCCCCCCCCCCCCCGCGCGTTGATGGCGGACATGAGCCCCACCGCGGGCGCCACCTTCTGCTGCGTGGTCCGCCTGTCGTACGTCCCCTTCTGCATCGCCACGGAGTGGCCCATGTACATCGCGAGCGCCTCGAGCTCGGCGTCCGACGCCAGGCCCGCGCCCCGCACGTGCGTCACCACCATGTCGCGCACCAGGTGCGGGTTGGTTTTCTTGCCCGTCAGCCGCAGCGACGTGCGACTGAACGTGCGGCTCAGCTCGGATACGGTCCAGGGCGAGCCGTTCGGGCGCGTGAACACAAAGTCGTGCGTCGGCGCCAGAGCCGCGCGGTGCCCCCAGTCGCTGTAGCCGGCGTCGGCGACGTCCAAGCCTGATGACGTCGCGCCGTCGCGCGCAAAGTCGTAGTCCACGCCGAAGAGCCACTGCTCGAGCGCGGGGTAGAGCCTCGGGTCGAGCTCGAGGTCGGGACGCGCGCCGTACGCGTTGCCGGTCTTGTAGTCCTCGGGGGCGTGCCGCACGACCCAGCGGCGGCGCGGGATGAGCTCGATTCGAGACGTCTCCGCGTCTCCGAGCGTCCCGTCGGATCGGTCCGCGACTTCGTCGAACGTCTCGCGCACCAGGGTCTTGCCCAGCCGCAGTTCCCGGAGCGTCCGCTGCCGGTCCGGCACGCTCGCCAGGATGGCGAACAGCAGGTACCGCTGCACCGCGCACGCCACGTCGCCGTCCGACCGCTGGTCCCCGAGGTGCGTCAGCGGCGCGCACTCGCGCCGCAGCGTCTCCACCAGCGCCAGGTACGCCGGCCAGTCCAGCCACTTGGCCGCCTCGTCCGCCACGTGCGCGCCCTTGGCGGCGAGCGTCTTTCCGCCCCGCTGCACGCGCACGAGCTCCATCACCACCGGCCGCTCGTACTTCTCCTCCCTGGCACCGTTCGCGTGCGGCGGGTGCAGCCACTTGGCGATCGCGATGAGGCTCCGGAGCTGGAACGCCTCGGTGGTGGCGGCGATCCCGCGCGCCTCGCACAGCCACTGCAGGTACTCGATGGCCAGCGCCGCGCCCTCCGCGTCGCCGGACGGGACGGCGTCCAGCAGAGACAGAGACGCGGGGGCGTGTTCGCTCCGCACGACGGGGCTCCCCAGTCTCGTGCAGTCTGCGATTTCGTTCTCGTCACTGAGGCGGCTGACGCCGTCCCACCCGCCGCGCTTGACGCGCACGAGCCACCCCATCAGCCCGCGCGCCACCTCTTCGTAATTCACCGCCGTCGCCATCCGCACGGGCGCGCGGCCGCCGCCCACGCGGCGCGTCGTGACGTCCCGCCGCATCTTCTCCAGCTCCGAACGCAGCGTCGCGGGAACCTCCGCGTCGCGCAGCGCGTACGGAGGCAGCCGCTTACGTTTCGTGACGCGGACGCTCGACAACGCCACCGCCGGCGGACCGTACGCCGACGCGCGCTCGCGCGTCCCGCTCGCGCCGGCGGAGACGATCTGGTTGCTTCCCCAGTCCCTGGCGAGTTGCGCCGTGCGCCCGGTGGTGGGGCGCTCCAAACGCTCGTCGGGGCCGGGCAACGCCCCGCCGATCCACCCGTCCTCGCTCCGCGTCCGCGCGGACGCGGCGCCGGACGTGGTGGCCCCGCCGGACGCCAGGCGCGCGGCGTCCGTCTCCTCGCGAGAAAGGTCGCGCATCGCCTGGCCCCACCGCGCGGGCACGCCCATCGCCACGAGCTGGTCCACCGTGAGCGACGCGACGTCCTCGGCGGTCTCGAACCAGTTCGCGCGGAGCGTGCGCGCGATCGCGCGCGCGTCCTCCTCGCCGCGGCCCACGCGCTGGCACACGCGCGTGGCGAACGCGTCCAGCGTCTCCGCCTCCGATGGCGCGATCGTCTCGTTGTCGAGGGGAAAGTCGCCCGCGACGACGCGCACGGGTCCGCGGCGCGCGCGCGAGGGGCGCTCGCGCCCCATACGCGGGGTCGGGGAGAACCCGGCCCGGGGGGCGGCCGTGCACGCCACGCGCGTCGCCATGGACCGTCTCGTCTTCCGGGCGTCGACGTTTGAAAAAGCGCACGACGGTCCCAGCGCTTTTTTCGACGGACACAGTGCGTCGCCGCCTCTCCGTCCGGCGGCGACTGCGAACGGAGCTTTATATACAGAGGCGAACCGAGACGCGACGACGCGAGCGACGAGCGACGTTTGCGTATCGTAGTATCGTAATAAAAGACAAAACACTACCTTTTCGGTGGGAACGGACACAACCTTCGTATGTACAGTGGCGTGCGGTCGTCGTCCCTTCTCAAACATCGCTTCCTTCGCCGAACCGAAACGAAACAACCGAAACGCGTCACGCCGCGACGGTCATCGCGTCGGTGCGCTGCTTGAACACCTCCGCGTCGATGGAGTCCTTCACCAGGAACCGCCACACCTGCACGAGCCTGGTTTGGCCGTAGCGGCGAATGCGCCCGATCGCCTGCGTCTCCGACGCCTCGTACTCGTACTGCGAGGTGGTCAGGAGCGGGTGCACGAAGATGGCGTGGTTCGCCGTCGTCAGGTTAGCGCCCGACGCCGACTCGTCGCGGCTCAGCAAAAGCAAAACCCGCGCGTCGTCCTTCTCGAGGTCCTCCTTCTGGAACTCGTCCAGCGCGCCCGTCTGCTGGTGCACGGAGCCCTTCAGCTTGAGCGTCTTGATGTTCGCCTGCTCCAGCACGTCCGCCACCTGCTTCATCAGGTCGGGGAACTGCACGAAGACCAAGATGCGCTCATCCGGCGGGGTGTCGCGGATACGCTGCACGAGGTGCGCCATCTTCGAGCCGTGCGAGCCCAGCTCCAGGGGCTCGTTCTGCGCCGTCGCCGTCACCGCCGCCTTGCCCTTGGCCTTCTTCGCGGGGCTCTTGAGAGGACGCGAGGCGTCGGCGGTGGGCTTCTCCGAGCCGAGCGACTCGGCGTCGATCACCGAGGAGAAGCGCGCCGGGCACTCGCAGCCGGGCACGCCGCACTCCTGCAGGTTGGCGTTCCGCTTCAGGCACGACAAACACCCGACGTGGCCGCACGTGGACAGCACGCCGCAGAGCTTTTTGGCGTGCGCGGGCGTCGGCGCGCGCTTCTTGGGGCTCTTGGCCGAAGCGCCCTTCTCCGGCGCGGCCGCGCACGCGCCGCACAACACGTCGTCGTCCGCGGAGAGCCGCTGCAGGTCGCGCACCGACCGGAAGAAGCGCAGCGAGCGGACGCGACCGACGAGCTCGCGCGTCAGCATGCGCAGCGCGCGCACCTCCTCGCGGATGTTCCACTTCTGGTTGTTCAGCTCGCCCTCCAGCTTCTTGGGCGCGCCCTTGCGCGAGGGCGTCGGCTTCGCGGGCGTGTTCGCGGCGGAGGCGAGCGCGGGAGACGCGGGAACGGGACGCTTCGCGGGCGTACCCGGCGTGTCGCCGGCGGCGCCGCGGCTCAGCGCCTTCTCGAACGCCCGCTGTTCCGCCTCCTTCTTGCGCAGCTCCGTCGCGAGCACGCCGCCATCCTCGATCACTTCGACGTGCTTGGGGTTCATCTTCTTCACCTCGATGCGGATCTCCGACTCCGCGGCGGGCACGAAGTCGTTGGACTTGTTGGGCTTGAACCCCTTCTCGAAGGTCATGATCAGCGTCTGCTTCTGCGTGCCGGTGATGCCGTGCACCACGCCCACGCGCCAGGCGCCGTCGATGTGCAGCTTGAGGACCGAGTTCACCGGGGGGACGCGCGTCTTGGGAACGTGGTCGGCGGCGCGCGCCTCGGACGCCGCGTCCAGGAGCTTGACGAGCATCTCGGTGCCCTCGGGGTCGCCCGCGCCTTCGCCGCGGACCATGCTCTGCCACTTGATGAACTGGTTGTCCTCCTCCTTGTCCTCGGCGTCGAAAAGCTCCACTTGCAACACCTTCGCCGTCTCCTTCCACTCGCGGTAAAAGAACCGCGTGTCCAGAATCTTCTCGTCCATCGCCTCCTGGCACTCCTTCAGCTGCGCCTGGCGCACGTTGATGATGTCCTGGCACGTGCGCAAGGCGTTGCCCTCGTCGTCGTCCAGCTCGAACTTGGCGCAGCGCTTGATCAGCGCCTCCTCCGCGGTGGCGGAGCCCTGAAGCACCTTCGCCAGCCTCTTGTCGCGGTCGCCCTTGTTGCCGCCCTTCTTCTGCTGCCGCGCCTTCATGTCCATCGCCTGCAGGTAGTGGTCCAGCTCCAGGTAGATGGCGCGCTCCGCCGGGCGCAGCGCGATCTCCACCGGGATCTCCTCGGAGCGGATCTCGTCAATCTCGGCGATGTTCTGGCGCACGAAGCGGTCCAGGAAGCCCTGCGCGACGGCGTGCCGGTTGATGTGCCACTGCTGCGTCGGACGCTCCTTGAAGAACTGGAACGTCTCCGCCTTGGTGATCTCGCTCTTCGTGAAGCGCGGCTGCTCGTCCGACCCGAGGTTGGTGCCCAGCAGCGCCGCCGTGTCCTTGATCTCGGCAAACGCGCCCACGGGGGGGGTCCCGGAGAGCACCCAGCGCGCCTCCGCCTTCAGACCGAGCACTACGCACCGGTCGGAGGGCTTGAGGTACGTGAACTCGTCCACCACCACGCGGCGCCAGTGGAACATCTCCAGCGGCGGCGACGTCATCTCCGTCCAATCCGCGCGCACCTCGCGCGTGTCGAATCCCCAGTGGTCCTTGTCCACGCTCTCAAACGTCTCATCCTCGTCGTCGGACGCGTCGTCAGCCTTGGTGCGCTTCTTGGACTTGGCCGCGCGCGCCTTAGCAGCTTTGCGGTGGCGCATCGTCTCGAACTCCTCGTCCGTCTCCTCCTCGGAGTCCATCTCGAAGTCGGAGTCGTCGTCACCGGCGTACTCCTCCGCGTACGTCACCGGCTTTGCCGCCGCGCGCTTGGGCGTGGCGCGGCGGGCGCTCGTCGGCGAGGCGGCGGAGTCCTCCGCGCGCGTGGTGTTCTTGACCGGCGTGGACTTGGGCGTGATCTTCTGCTTCTTGACCGGCGTGGACTTGGGCGTGGCCTTCTTCTTCGCCGCCTGCGCAGCCTTGGCCGCCTCCTTGGCCGCCTCCTTGGCCGCCTTGGCCTTTTCCGCCTTCTCCGCCTTCTCCGCCTTGGCCAGCTCCGTCGCCGCCGTCTTGTCCATGTACCTGAAGCCCTCCTTGCCGCCCGCCGCCTTGGTGGCCTGCACCAGCCTCTGCCCCTTGAGGCGCTTGGGCGCGATGATGCGCACGTTCTGGATCTGGCCCTTGCCCTTGCGCACGCGCTTGGACGCGGTGGCGGCGCCGCCCGCGCCGGTGAGCGTCTCCGTCTGCGCCTCGAGGCCCGCCAGGCACCCGTGGTACGCAGCCGCAAAGTGGCGCCCGGCGTTGCTCGACTTGCAGTCGGGCATGCGCCCGGCGCCGGCGAGGCGCGCCAGCCGCTCGAAGTAGAGCGGCGAGCGCAGCACGGAGGTGGCGCAGATGACCACGTCCGCGTCCTGGACCTCAGCCACCGTCAGGTGCGTGATGTCCGCCACCGTGCGCACGGCCACCACCTTCAAAGTGCCACCCTTGGAGAACTTGGCCACCTCGCGCGGCCACTGCCGGAGCAGCTGCGACGGCGCCAGCACCAGCGTGGCTTTGGTGGGAATCGCGCGCACCGGGACGGGCTTGGACGCCGTGCCGAGCGCGCCGGGCACGGGCCACTGGATCTGGTTCGCCAGGATCGCGCCGATAGTGATGGCGGTCTTGCCGTATCCCACCTGGTCGGCGATGATCCCGCCGCGCACCAGCCTCTTCACGCGCGCGCGGCCGTCCATGCGCAGCCCGAGCGCGGGGAGCACCGACTCGGCAACCTCCTCCTCCACGAAAGGCGCCTGCGCGCTCGACTCGCGCTCGAGCATCCAGTGCAGCGATCGGAGCTGTTCGGGCCTGAGCGGGAACTGCTTGGTGTTCCATCCAGGGGGCTGCGTCGCCGCGGGGTCGCGCCGGTTGGACGTCAGCTTGAACGGCTCGAGGGGCGCGGCGGTGTCCATCTCCGCGTGCCGCACGACTTGCCACTCCATCTCCGGCGTGGCGGAGGAGTTTTTCCCGGCGTCGTACAGGCGCGCCGCCGAGCGCTCGCGCGCCACGCCGCCGGTGATGTTGGCCAGCGCGCGGTGCACGAGCGTCGCGGGGTTCACGGCGATCACCACGTCGCCGGTGGCGGTGTCCGAGGACGTCTTGGACTGCTTCTTGGTGGCGCGATCGTTGGCGCGCTTGCGCCACTGCACGACAAACGGCGCCGGGCGCCGTTTCAGCGTCTGCTCAAACACAGCAGCCTGCTCGGGGTCCTCGCGGCACTCGATCTTCTTCTCGTTGGTCTCGTCGGCGCGGCGCACCCACTCCAGGGTGGGGGGCATCGGCGCGCAGCGGGGGCACGCCGTGTCGCAGAGCCGCGCGCACGCCTTGGCGTCGCCGGCCACCAGCGGCACGAACTTCTGCACGCCCTCGGGCAGGTCGAGGCGCGACGTGAACCACGCCAGGCGCCCGAACGTCGCGTTGGAGCGATCGTTGCGCAGGGTGACGAAATCCCCCTCCGGCCAGTCCGCGGCGTCGACGTCGGGGAGGGTCACGGACGCCTTCATCACCGCCACGGCGTTGGCGCAGCCGCCCACCTTGACACCGAGGCTGGCGGCGTTGCGGGGCGCCGCCAAGGTCGCGACGGTCTTGCGCTCCTCCAGCGCGAGCGTCTCCACCTTCATCCACTGGCCATCCGTGAAGCACTCGTACGTCGTCACGGCGTTGCTGTCGCTGGCGCGGAACTCGGGCGAGACGCGCGCGGCGTGCACGCGGTGCTCGCCGTACTGCAGCCGGCGGTGGTTGTCCGCGAACACGAAGAAGTCCTTCTCGCCCTTGCTGTTGCGAATGGGGTCCAGGAAGAAG
>Ga0181600_10004229_pt1 | contig 10909 bp, 10 predicted proteins | sample 041ome_2_FD_132982 | JGI IMG/M metagenome (GOLD analysis project Ga0181600, IMG submission 132982) | Coastal salt marsh microbial communities from the Groves Creek Marsh, Skidaway Island, Georgia - 041406US metaG (megahit assembly) | ecosystem: Environmental > Aquatic > Marine > Intertidal zone... | reverse complement strand
TTGTTGATATCCTCACTCGTACACGCGAAGTGAATGAATTCGCTGATGGCCACAAGCTCTGAATTGTCTGAAATAGCCTCTTTCAAAAAGTATTCGACGGCTTTAACGTCGTGATTGGTGGTCGACTCTATCGCCTTAATGCGAGCGGCTTCGGTCGCTCCAAAGCTGTCCAGCAGCGCATCAAGGCGCTGAAGCGCCCCCTCTGACAGAGGAGGTACCTCTTTAATGTCGTCACAGGCCGCTAACATCTTGAGCCAGCCGATCTCAACTGCAACGCGCCGCTTGTTCAGGCCAAATTCTGTAAAGATGGGCCTGAGCGCGTTTACCTTCTCAAAATATCGTCCATCCAGAGGAGAAAGCGCAGTAAGCCGATGATCCACCATATCAAGAGCCCAAAAAGAAGTGAGTTTACCATGTGACTCAATGCCATCGGTGTCACAGCTGTGAGATCAATAATCCTTAATCATGTGTACAAGCTTACTAGGAGGCCACCGTGCCGAGCTCGCGCGACAGTCGCGCCGCTGTCTCCCGGATCATGCCGCGACTGATCATTAAGTTCAGGCGGGATCCCCCCAGTTGACGCCATAGAAATGCAGCCCTGACGCCACAGAGCAGCAGTGTACGGACAACATCTGCGACCTTAGGATTATTGAGGTGCTGGGCACTGCCCGTCACCTTGATGCGGTAGGGCAGGGTGCTCATTGTATCCTGATAAACGGCTGATATATTGGCGCTTAAGCTATTGATATCATTTGAAAAATTTTCTGCTTTGTAGGCGGTGTGTTTCAATCGCGAGTGGACTATAGCCTGCAAGTCCTCTCGCCGCGCAAAACGTTTTTCAAGCTGTAAGATCGCCAAGGTGTACCGAAGGGTGTCGGCAGCTGCCTGATCCTGTGACAGTTGTAGGCAGGCGGCGAGCTGCTCAAGACCCAGCCGAATGCCCTGTGGTGTGCCAAATACGGTGTCTACCGCATCGGGCTCAAAGCAGAAAAGGGAGTGGATGGAGGCCTCGGCGAACGGTGTTGGCCAGCTGCCGGTTTTGGCTGCAACATCGACAATGCGTGCCGCTTGAGCGACGCCCGCAAGCGCAAGGGTACGTTGCTCTTTAAGTGAACGCTGAGTCATAGCGCGTGCTCAATGACACCGCCTCCTAGGCAGATGTCCCCATCGTAAAATACAACCGACTGCCCGGGCGTGACGGCACGCTGCGGCTGGTCAAATAATACTTCGTAGTCTGGTCCTGCCCCAGTAATAACGCACCCCTGATCGGGTTGCCGGTAACGAATCTTCGCATGGCAGCGAAGAGGGGTTTGAGGTGGCGATCCACTGACCCACAAGACCCCCGAGGATTTCAGTCGTTGGTGGAATAGACTGGGGTGATCAGCACCCTGAGCTACGACCAGCGTGTTTTGTGCCACCCGCTTATCAACCACGTACCAAGGCGCTTCGGGGTGATTGGCGAGACCGCCAATGCCAAGCCCCTGTCGTTGACCAATTGTGTGATACATCAAACCCTCATGCTCGCCTAGAGACTCACCGTCAACTGTAACAATAGGGCCCGGTTGCGCTGGAATATATTGCTTTAAAAAGTCGCGGAACCGTCGTTCGCCGATAAAACAGATCCCGGTGCTGTCTTTTTTTCGGGCATTGGTAAACCCGACTGCCGCCGCTTTTTCGCGCACCTGTTGCTTATCGACATCACCCACTGGGAAAAGAGTCTTGGCGAGAGCGGCATGATCTACCTGATGTAAAAAGTAACTCTGATCCTTGTTGTTGTCCCGGCCTTTTCTGAGTCGGGTTTTTCCTTCTTGTCGATCCGTACGAACGTAGTGTCCGGTAGCAATGAGATCAGCACCCAGGTGCGTCGCATAGTCCAGAAAGGCGCGAAATTTAATTTCTCGATTACACAGGATATCGGGGTTGGGTGTCCTGCCAGCGCGGTACTCTGACAGAAAGTGAGCGAAGACATCATCCCAGTATTCGGCGGCAAAGTTCGCACTGTGAAGCGGAATATTCAGCTTGTCTGCCACCGCTTGGGCGTCAGCAAGATCGGAGATCGCTGTGCAGTACTCGGTGCCGTCGTCCTCTTCCCAATTCCTCATAAATAGCCCCTCAACGCGATAACCCGCCTCGAGCAATAAGAAGGCTGCAACCGATGAGTCGACACCGCCGGACATGCCGACGATTACGGTCTGAAGACGATTTGTCTCAGGAGAATTCAACGCACAAAGTCCTAGCTATCTTGTGGAGGAGCGTCAGCATGATGCCAGCTTCAAGTGGGGTCAACGACCGGCGGCACCGTTGAAGCCGTGCGGTATTCGCCGGGCAGCAGATTCTCCAGATGCCAGGGCCCGACCGCCACCCGAATAAGCCGCAGCGTCGGATAGCCGACGGCGGCGGTCATACGCCTGACTTGCCGATTGCGCCCTTCGCTAATGCTGATTTCCAGCCATGAGTCAGGGATCGATTTTCGTTCCCTGATTGGCGGAGTGCGTTTCCAGATGGTTGGCGGGGCGATAGGGTGTGCTCGTGCTGGACGTGTCATGCCATCTTTCAGTGCCACGCCGCGTGTTAACTGTGCGCATGCCGCGTCATTGATTGTGCCTTCGACCTGCACCCAATAACGCTTCCAGAGTTTGGCTGTGGGATGGGTAATTCGCTGTTGTAATGCGCCGTCGACTGTTAGCACAAGAAGGCCTTCCGAGTCGTAATCTAATCGCCCTGCAGCCCGGTACTCGGGCGCACGCAAGAATTGCGCGAGTGTTGCGCGAGGGGCGTGGGGCCGATCCCGATCGGTAAATTGGCTCAACACTTGGTAAGGTTTATTGAAGAGAATAACCGGCAGCATTCGCATAGTGTGACGGATTTGATGTTAAAATACGCGCTTCACCACGCCGCACTTCAAGTTCCGCCCACGGGTCGGGTAGGGGTCCGTGGGTCGCAGCTCTGACAGGAGCAAAGTTTGTAAATTCTGGGGAGTTCCAAAATGGCATATCAGCACATCCAAGTACCCGATACCGGTGAAAAGATCACTGTTAACGACGATAACAGTATCTCGGTACCCAATAATCCTATCATTCCCTACATCGAGGGCGATGGCATTGGGGTGGACATCTCGCCGGTCATGATTTCGGTGGTAGATGCGGCGGTGACAAAAGCCTATGGCGGTGCTCGCAAAATTTCATGGATGGAAATCTACACCGGCGAGAAGGCCGCAGAGCTCTACGACGGGGACTGGTTTCCGGAGGAGACGCTCGACGCGATAAAGGCTTACAGCGTAGCGATCAAGGGTCCGCTTACCACGCCCGTTGGCGGCGGCTTCCGTTCTTTGAACGTGGCATTGCGACAGGAGCTCGATCTCTACACCTGTCTGCGCCCTGTGAGATGGTTTGAGGGCGTTCCGTCCCCGGTAAAGAATCCCGGCGACTGCAACATGGTCATTTTCCGAGAGAACTCGGAGGACATTTACGCGGGTATCGAGTATCAGGCGGGCACAGCTGAGGCTCAAAAAGTCGTTGACTTCATCATCGGCGAAATGGGGGCCACTAAAATCCGGTTCCCGCAAAATGTGGGTATCGGCATTAAACCGGTCTCGGCCGAGGGGACCCAGCGACTAGTCCGCAAGGCAATACAATACGCCATCGATCAGGATCTGCCCTCTGTCACTCTGGTTCATAAGGGCAACATTATGAAGTTTACCGAGGGCGCCTTTAGAGATTGGGGCTACGAGCTGGCGCAGCAGGAGTTTGGGGGAGAGCTCTTGGATGGGGGGCCTTGGGTGAGCATCAAGAATCCGCGCACTGGCAATGAGATTGTTATCAAGGATGTCATTGCTGACGCTATGCTGCAGCAAATCCTGACCCGGCCCCGAGACTACAGCGTGGTCGCAACGTTGAATTTGAATGGTGACTACCTCTCTGACGCATTGGCTGCGCAGGTTGGCGGAATCGGCATCGCACCCGGCGCGAACTTGTCCGATACCGTCGCGCTCTTTGAGGCGACACACGGTACCGCGCCCAAGTACGCAGGGCAGGATAAGGTCAATCCGGGCTCGCTGATTCTCTCGGCCGAGATGATGCTCCGGCACTTGGGATGGAATGAGGCGGCTGACCTGATCATAGACGGCATGAACGGCGCTATTCAGGCCAAAACAGTCACCTATGACTTTGAGCGTCTGATGGAGGGTGCCGCGTTGGTGAGTTGCTCTGCTTTCGGTGATGCCGTCGTTGCGCACATGTAGCGGCACGGGACCTGATGGAAAAGCCCGCCTTATGGCGGGTTTTTTTTGCCTGGGATCTAGCGCATGTAACTTTGTAAAGTGTTCGCCGCCTCGCAGAAGCCTGTCGCAGTTTCACCAAGAGGGCAGCCACAAATGTCAGAACAGAGCCGGCGAGTGGTCTCAAACCACCGCGGGGTGGACTATAATCGCGTCATGAGATGCGATTTTTTGTCGACAGACCCGCTTACCTCCTCCAGCTCTGGTTCGCGAGATGACGGATACCAGGACGACGGCGGGGAGGGCGGTCTCGCCATTGCGCCAGCCAAGCCAAAGCTGAAGCGCCCCCCTCTATATAGAGTTATCTTGCTAAATGACGACTACACCCCGATGGAGTTTGTCGTACATGTGCTTGAGCAATTTTTCAGCATGAACCGCGAAACAGCGACGCAAGTGATGCTTGCGGTGCACACTAAAGGCAAAGGCGTGTGTGGGATCTATCCTCGAGATATCGCGGAGACAAAAGCCGCGCAGGTCAATCAGAGCGCACGAGACAGTGGCCACCCGCTATTATGTGAGGTAGAGCCATCTATGGATGACGAAGAGGGTTAGTGGCATGCTGAGTAAAGAGCTGGAAAATACGCTCAACGAGACTTTTCGCACGGCGCGGGCTCGACGCCACGAGTTTATTACCGTGGAGCACCTGTTGCTGGCATTGCTCGATGACCCGACAGCGGTGTTGGTGTTAAAAGCCTGCCAGATTGATATGGAAGATCTCCGCGGGGAGCTCATCGAGTTCATCGATTCGACCACGCCATTGTTATCAGACAGCGAAGATGGTCGCGATACGCAGCCGACGCTCGGGTTTCAACGGGTGTTGCAGCGGGCGGTCTTTCACGTCCAGAGTTCTGGTAAGCAGGAGGTGACGGGAGCAAATCTGCTGGTGGCTATTTTCTCAGAGCAGGAATCTCAGGCGGTCTACTTTTTAAAGGCTCAGGGCGTGTCTCGTCTTGATGTGGTGAATTTTATCACCCACGGCATTGGTAAGGATGGGGAGGAGACAGGCGCCGAAGAGGGAGTATCGGCTGGCGAAGAAGAAGGCGAGGCGGGCGAGAAGCGTCCTCTAGACGCCTACACCACTAATCTTAATGCTGAGGCGGAGGCGGGCAACATTGATCCATTGATCGGACGCCTCAGCGAGGTGGAGCGTGTCGCGCAAATACTGGCGCGGCGCAGAAAAAATAATCCCCTGCTGGTCGGTGAGTCAGGCGTTGGTAAAACCGCAATTGCCGAAGGCCTGGCCAAGATGATCGTAGACGGCGAGGTGCCGGAGATACTTAAAGAAGCCGTGGTTTACTCCCTCGATCTGGGCGCGCTGCTGGCGGGCACCAAGTATCGTGGGGATTTCGAAAAGCGCCTAAAAGGGCTGCTCGCTAATCTCAGCGACAACGATCACGCGATTTTGTTCATCGATGAGATTCACACCATTATTGGCGCGGGCGCCGCCTCGGGTGGCGTGATGGATGCCAGCAATCTTCTCAAGCCGTTGCTGGCTTCAGGTAAGATGCGTTGTGTAGGCTCTACTACCTATGCCGAATACCGCGGTATTTTCGACAAGGATAAAGCCCTGAGCCGTCGTTTTCAGAAGGTAGATGTTCTGGAGCCTTCCGTTGAAGATGCCTATAAAATTCTTAAAGGGCTCAAGTCACGGTTTGAAGCGCACCACAAGCTGAGATACACCGACAAGGCACTGAGAGTGGCCTCCGAAATGTCAGCGCGATATATCACCGATCGGTTCCTGCCGGACAAAGCGATTGATGTCATCGATGAAGCGGGTGCGTTTCAACAGCTCCAGGCGCCCAGTAAACGAAAGAAAGTGCTCGGCCCTGGTGACATTGAAGCCGTGGTGGCCAAAATTGCGCGCATACCACCCAAAACGGTTAGCAGTGATGACAAAGCGTTATTGGGTAAGCTCGAGGGCAACCTTAAAATGACCGTTTTTGGTCAAGATCCCGCCGTCAGTCAAATGGTCGGCGCAATCAAGCTGGCGAGGGCTGGCTTGAGGGGTGGGCAGAAGCCGATTGCTTCTTTCTTGCTGGCGGGACCCACTGGTGTGGGTAAGACGGAGCTTACAAGGCAGCTGGCGCTGCAAATGGGGCTGGAGTTACTGCGCTTTGACATGTCCGAGTACATGGAGCGCCATACCGTATCGCGGCTGATAGGAGCCCCCCCTGGCTATGTCGGTTTCGATCAAGGTGGGCTGTTGACGGACGCGGTTACCAAGCACCCCCACTCGGTCGTGTTGCTGGATGAGATTGAGAAAGCACACCCCGAGGTGTTCAATCTGCTGCTGCAGGTCATGGACCACGGCACGCTCACCGATAACAACGGGCGCAAAGCTGATTTTCGTAACGTGATATTAGTCATGACCACTAATGCGGGCGCGGAAAATGTCAGTCGTCGCTCTATTGGGTTCTCTCTGCAGGATCACTCAACGGATTCAATTGAAGCGATCAACAGGACTTTCACCCCGGAGTTCCGAAATCGGCTGGATGCCGTTGTCCCTTTTGGGCCGCTTAGCGAGGACGTGATCTTGACGGTAGTCGATAAGTTTTTGACAGAACTTCAAGGTCAATTAGACGAACGACAAGTGGTTATCGAAGTCGACGAAGAAGCGCGACTATGGCTTGTTGAGAAGGGTTACGACGCGACGATGGGTGCAAGACCCATGGAGCGCGTTATACAGGAGCACATCAAGAAGCCACTTGCCGATATGGTCCTATTCGGCGCGCTCGCCAAGGGTGGCGCCGCTTCGATATCGGTCAACGCTGAGCGCACCGATCTAGCAATAACGGTTTTGGTCGAAGAGAAAGAAGTCGTCGAGGTGTGACGCACTGGCTTAATGCTAGCGCGGCTAGGAATAGTTTAGTCAGGAGGGGGGGAAAGGCGTTAGACTATCCAGCCTCGCCACAGGGGCTCATCTCTCCCGGTACGTGATGCGGCCTTTGGTCAAATCGTAGGGCGTCAACTCCACCCTTACTTTATCGCCAGTGAGAATGCGAATATAGTTTTTTCGCATCTTGCCTGATATGTGGGCTGTGACCACGTGCCCGTTTTCCAGCTTGACCCGAAAGGTCGTATTGGGAAGGGTGTCGACTATTTCCCCTTCCATTTCGATTTGATCTTCTTTGGCCATTAAGGCGCAGCCCCGTTCAATAGAAGGCGGGCACTTTATCGAAAAGTGTCGGATCTGGAAAGCGAAAGAACTGCACTATTTTTTTAGCTGTCAGTCATGCTGGGGTCTAGCAGGTTAACCACTGCGTCAGTATCGGGGGCAGCCGTCTGTGTTGTTTTTTGTTGCTGCCACTGACTATCGATGAAGAGTTCTAGGGGCGAGAAGCTGGCTTTGTAGGACATCTTACGGCACCCGTCGATCCAGTAGCCGAGATACACATAGGGTAGGCCTCTTAATTTCGCCTGCCTAATTTGCAGAAGAACGGCTTCTGTTCCGAGACTGCGCTGGGGCTGGTCGGGGTCAAAAAAAGTATAGATTGCAGCCATTCCGTCCAGCATCTCATCGGCGACTGTCACGGCGACCAAGCGATTGCCTTGATAGAGACGATAGTAGTTTGCGCAACCGAGCCCGTTGTTTAAGAAGGACTCATATTGCTCCCTCTCCGGGGGGTACATATCGCCGTCGGCATGGCGAGACTCAATGTAGTACCGATACAGACCATAGGCTTCGTCGTCGAGAATCGATTCTGAGACTTCCAAGCGTAGGTCGGCATTTCGCCGCTCGATGCGTCGCTGTGTGCGGCTGGGTTTGAACTCGGTCACCCGAACACGCGATGCGATGCAGGCATTACATTTATTGCAGTGCGGACGGTATACGTGATCTCCGCTGCGACGGAAGCCCAACAGTGACAGCTGAGTGTAAAGCTCACGGCTCAGTTTTTGGCGCGGATCCACAAATAGCGTCGTTGCCTCTTCGCCCGCCAGATAAGAGCAGCGATGTGGGAATGTGGTGTAAACCTTGATTTCTCTGAGTGACGCCGTCATAAGAGACCCCTCGCCTCATACGCAACCGGCACTGTTGAGCGCGTATCGAGCGTTTGGGGTGTCGTGGGCAACAAGCCCCGCGGATTATCCAGAATAGAAGGCATAGACTGCTTTATAGCGCCTCGTAACACTTTTTCAAAGTCTTGACGCGGTATTGAACATGCGCCCAATGACTCGAGGTGCGGATTATGAACCTGACAATCTATGAGCTCTACATCCAGATTGATGCAAATCCTAGCGAGCGCAACAAAAGCGAGTTTTGATGCGTCTGTCTCACGATGAAACATGGATTCACCGAAAAAAATCCGGTCAATCAAAAGGCCGTATAGCCCTCCGACTAGATGATCCTCCTTAAAAACTTCAATTGAATGTGCGACACCCAAATGGTGGAGCGCGCTATAGGCTGCCAGCATTTCTGGGGTGATCCACGTGTCCGCGTCGGCACTAACGTTACCTCGGGACTCGGCGCAGCGCTTGATAACGTTGATAAAGTCGGTGTCGTAGCGTAGTTGCCAGGGGCTGTTCCGTATCGTTTTCTTCAGCGAGCGACTGAGATGAATTTCATTGGGTTTGAGCACCATTCTGGGATCGGGGGACCACCAGAGAATTTCTTGCCTTTCAGTGAACCAGGGGAAGATGCCTTGGGCATACGCGATCAATAAAGTTTCGGGGGACAGGTCTCCTCCGTGAGCAAGCAGGCCGTTGGGCTCTGATAACGCCTGATTTGTGGGGGGGAAGGGGTTGGCTGACACGTCAGGTCTGACTGAGTCCGTCCAAATATTTCTCTGCATCAAGCGCCGCCATGCATCCGAAGCCCGCTGAAGTAATGGCTTGTCGATAAATATGGTCAGCGACATCGCCTGCGGCAAAAACACCGCCCACGCTGGTGTGAGTCGCGCCTCCCTCGGTACCTGAGTGAACCGTTAGATAGCCGCCTGCCATCTCTAATTGGCCAGCAAATAAGTCGGTATTGGGTTTGTGGCCGATAGCAATAAATACACCGGATAAGGAGAGTGACTCACACTCGTCAGGTTCTTTGGTGGAGCGTATGCGGATGCCATTAACGCCCGTTTCATCGCCAAGAACCTCATCCAAAGTGCGATGCCAGTGGGTTTCGATCTTGCCTTCGCTTACCCGATGCATGAGCCGGTCTTGCAAGATTTTCTCTGCACGCAGACTGTCTCGGCGATGAATCAGGTGTACCTTGGAGCAAAGATTACTCAGATACAGCGCCTCCTCGACTGCAGTGTTGCCCCCACCCACAACGGCGACTTCCTGATTGCGATAGAAGAAACCGTCGCAGGTGGCGCAGGCGCTAACGCCTTTACCCATAAATGCGGTCTCGGACGCAAGGCCGAGATACTGCGCGGAGGCGCCTGTCGCAATGACAAGCGCGTCACAGCTGTAGTCGGATGTGCCCCTCAATTGAAATGGACGCGTTTTGAGATCCACCCATTCGATATGGTCAAAAACGACACTGGCCTCAAGCCGCTCTACGTGGGCCTGCATCTGCTGCATGAGCTGCGGGCCTTGTAAATCGTGGGAACCTCCCGGCCAATTCTCCACTTCTGTGGTGGTAGTGAGCTGGCCCCCTTGTTGTAATCCCGTAATGACCACGGGGCTAAGATTGGCGCGGGCAGCATAAACAGCTGCGGTATATCCGGCAGGGCCAGACCCCAAAATAATCAATCGGTGGTGGGATGGGATACTCATCATGGCGTTCCGTTACAGCTGAGAAGCAGGATTCGATAAACAGGTGGCAGGGTAGCGCAGGTCGTCTTTCGAGGCCAGATGAACTGTTAGTTGGCGCAGTAAGCGACGTCGGCTTCACAGATAAAACCACGGTAATTCATAACATTACGAACCTAATCAGGGAGGCGCCTGTGGTAACATGGCCGTTTGCTGAACGGGTTGAGAAGTGGTGACAGGCAAGGCAAAAACCGCTGACAAAACGGAAGGTGCTGATCAGATCCGGGGCCGCCGGCGCATTCGCGATGTTCTGTTTATCAGCGTGGGCGCCATCTGCCTGTTCGTATTGATGTCTCTCGTCACCTTTAGCGATGCGGATCCCGGCTGGTCGGCCAGCGGTACTGGAGGTGCAGTTGAGAATTTAGGCGGCATCACGGGGGCTTTTCTCGCCGACATTTTTTATGCCCTGGTGGGCTCAGCAGCTTATTTGGTGCCGCTGTTACTGGCTTATCGCGCCATTTCCCTGTTATTTACCGACGATGACCACAAGGCTGTTGATTGGCAAATGATGGGTCTGCGGGCGCTGGGCTTGGCACTGCTGGTCGTATCGGCAACCGCGTTGCTGTCGCTTAATGACGGGGGTGCATCAGGGTTACCGCAAGGCGCGGGTGGTATTTTGGGTGCGGCGATCGGCTCGGGCTTTGATCAGGCGTTTAACCCTGTGGGGGCCAGATTGGTCTTGGTAACGCTGTTTTTGCTCGGCTTGACCGTTTTTGCTGATATTAGTTGGCTCAAAGTAGTTGACTGGCTGGGAAGTAAAACCCTCTCGGGGGAGAGTAAGCTCCGACAGGGTCTGCTTGAGAAAATTGATCATATGCGTGATCGACGCGCCCGAGAAAAGCAGTTGGAAGAGCGGAAGCTCCAGATAGAGCAGCACGTTGCCAA
>Ga0181600_10004222_pt1 | contig 10923 bp, 4 predicted proteins | sample 041ome_2_FD_132982 | JGI IMG/M metagenome (GOLD analysis project Ga0181600, IMG submission 132982) | Coastal salt marsh microbial communities from the Groves Creek Marsh, Skidaway Island, Georgia - 041406US metaG (megahit assembly) | ecosystem: Environmental > Aquatic > Marine > Intertidal zone... | reverse complement strand
TCTCTCGACGAGATTCGTTCTTTCCCGTCCGGCGCGCACTGCCATCGAACGACGCTGCGCCGCGCTCGGCCCGGCCCTGTCGGGCGGTTTTTCGATTCGTCCCGCACGCCCGCGCAAAAGTCCCCGCCCGCGAAGTACTGCTCCCCGCCCACCCCCTGCGCCTCGAATGTACCCAGGCTCACGACCTGGTCGATCTTCGGCCAGTCGACGACGTGAAACTGCCGGACGCTTCGCTCGAAACAAACCTCCCAAACCCAAAACCCCTTCGCGGAGTAGATACACCCGCCGTTTCGACGTAACGCGGCGGATTCCGGAGCCTCGAGCCGGCCGAGAGACGATGCCTCCGCCTCGCAAAACGACGCGCACGTTTCCGCTTCGACACGCGCGCGAGTCGAGAGTCGGTCGCCGGGCAGCGACGCGTCCGTCGTCGCTTTCACGACCGCGAACGCGCGCTCGGAGAGCTCGATGTCTATTTCGTCTACGACCTTCCCGCAAGCCATCGAAAAGGCTCTCTGCTCGAAGGAAAAAAGACTCCCCTTTCCGTCTCGCTCGCCGAAAGCGAAACTTCTCCGTCGCCCCTCTTCCGCGTCCCCACCGTCGGGGGGAGGCCGCGGAAGAATGGAATAATAGTGAAGCAGACGCGGAACGTCCCCAACACACATCTCGTGCAAAAAATTGAGAATGTTCGCCTCGGGCATAGCGCGTCCGCTTGGTGTCGGAGTCGCAGCGAAGGCGAGCGCTTCCCGAGAGATTGACCGGCACACCTCGCACTCCACTTCCGACGCCGCCTGCTTCGCCGCCCGATGAACGAAGGCTAAGTGTTCGCCCGGAGAAACGGACTTTGGTCGCTGATCCTTCGTCGTTTCCTCACGCCGTGGTTCGGGCACGTCTTCTTTCTCGTCCCCGCGCGCCCGCTCCTGCGCGCGTCGCACGCGGCTGAGTCTCTCCTTTTCCACTTCGACAGCATTCTTCCTGTTGCGCGCAAGCGCGTCGCGTTCCTTCTTCGCGTGCGCTCTTTGCCTTTCGTCGGAAAGGAGTTTCACCTTCGCCATGACATCGCTCGAGTCGTACTCGTACTCGTCGTCGTCTTCTTCGAGCGCGACGGAATCACAGGAAGGGCCGGAGAGGCTGGAACAAAAGGGGAGCTCGTTCGACACTCCCGCGTCGTAGATCCTCGTCTCCATCCGCATCCGTGTTTTCGGGAAGCTGAGACGACGCAGGTCCATCTCCGAGCCTCTGACGAAGGTGCCGAGGAGACAGAGGCAGAGGACCGCGCTCCACCGAACGTGGGTGGTCAGTCGGACGCTCCGACCGACCCGCATCGTGCCCTGCGCCGCCGACGACTGTCCGCGTCTCCGTCGCAACATTTTCCGGGTGCTCCCTCGTTTTTCTTCGGAAACTTTGGCTTACGTAGGAACGTAGCCGAGAAAACGGGGATGACGTGGCCATTCTCAGGCCGCGTCCACCACAGGTCATCGAGCGCGTTCGCGTCCGCAGTCGAGATGTCGCTCCGGCGCATGCTCGTCCCCGCGCGGGACGCGCTCGCGAGGCGCGGCCGCTTCCTGTCTTCGACCTCCCACGTGGGCTTCGCGTCGGAAGGTTCGAACGGTGCGAGGGAATCAGCCGAGAAGGACGCGACGTCCTCCTCTCCCTCCGGCTCCGCCACGACCAGTTTCGGGTACAAGGACGTGCTCGCGGAGGAGAAGGAAGGGATGGTCCGCGAGGTGTTCGAGAAGGTGGCGCCCTCGTACGACCTCATGAACGATCTGATGTCCGCCGGCGTCCACCGGCTTTGGAAAGACTACCTCGTGTCCAAGGTTGGCGTGTTCCCGGGGATGACCCACCTGGACGTCGCCGGGGGCACGGGCGACGTCGCGTTCCGCGTCCTGAGGGCGCTGCGCGCGGAGGAGGCGGCGGCGAGGCGGGCGGCGGGCGGCGGCAAGCCGCGGAGCGATCCGTCCAGCGCCGGCCGCGTGATCGTGAGTGACATCAACCCCGCGATGCTTCGCGAGGGCGAGAAACGCGCGGCGAAGCACGGGTTGAGTCGAAGCACGGACGTGCGGGGAAATCCCCTGGCGACGCTCGAGTTCGTCGAGGGGAACGCCGAGCGGTTGCCCTTCGAGGATAACTCCGTGGACACCTACACGATTGCGTTCGGGCTTCGAAACGTCACCGACACGCTCGCGGCGCTGAAAGACGCGCGTCGGGTCTTGCGACCTGGCGGTCGGTTTTTCTGTCTGGAGTTTTCCAAGGTCACGCAGGAACCGCTAAAATCGATGTACGAGATGTACAGTCTCAACGTCATTCCAGCGATGGGCGATCTCGTGGCGCGAGATCGGGACTCCTACCAGTACCTCGTCGAGTCGATCCGAAGATTCCCCAAGCAGGAAAAACTCGCGGCGATGATGCTTGAGGCGGGGTTTGTGGACGTCAGTCACGAGAATTTGACCGGAGGAATAGTCGCTCTGCATTCGGGGTTTAAGCTCGAGTAGAGTAGCGAGCCAGTAGTCTCTCGAAGCTCGGAGTACCGACGGCGCGTGTTGTATTGAGAGACGTTTGCGCGGGTGTCGCGCGCAAAAATTGCAGAAAAACGCGCTTCGCGTGTTTGTACGTAAGGCACGCAGTCAGTGGCGATCTATCCAATTATCGACGCGTATCGTTGAGTCGGAGAAAAAGACTCGTGACAACTCTAACAAAACAACTCTCACGTCAACTCGGTTGGGACTCGTAATAATTCGTCCCTTGCTTACGCGTTTCCTCAGACAGAAACCTCGACGAGCTCTTCGCCATCCATCGACTGAAGATCGGTGGGAAGCCCGTATCCAAGCGCCGACCCAGACGCCGACGCGAGGAGCGAGAGCTCGCCCATGTGCGACCGGCGGAAGTTGTCGACGGCGACCGAGATGTCGTCGTTGGACATATCCATCTCCGAAAGGATGCACGAAGCGAGTTGAAGACTGGGCTCGAGCGTCTCCGGGACGACCGCCTTGGCTCCCGCCTTCTCGAGTTCCAAGCCCTGCTGAATGTCGCTCGCGCGCGCGTACACCTTGATGTTCGGGTAGTACTTTTTGAGCGCCCAGACGGTGCGGAAGTTGGCGCCGGGCGTGTTCAGGGTGACGACGGCGCAGGACGCCTTCTCGGCCCCCACCGCGTGGAGCACGGCGTTGGAGCCGGCGTCTCCGAAGTACACGGGCAAGTCGTTCGCGCGCGCCTTCGAGACCGCGTCCGCGGAGACGTCCAGGGCGACGAACGGGATGAGCTGTTCGCTGAGCAGCTCGCCGATCATGTTTCCGACGCGGCCGTACCCGGCGATGATGACGTGGCCGGACAAGTCGTTGGCGTCACCCTCCTTCGCCTGCAGCGACGCGACGGACTTCTCCTCCTTGAAGAACCTCTTGAACTCCGCCCCCAAGGTTGCGAACAGAGGCGTCGCCGCCATCGTCAGCACGACGGCGAGGTTGATCTGGTTCACGATCGCCATGGGGAGCAAACCGGCGGCGGCGGCGATGCCGTAGGTGACAAACGCGAACTCGCCGCCGGGCGCGATGTACACGCCGGATCTGAGCGCCGCGAGCATGGGGAGGCCGAACAGGGGGCCGCAGAACGCCATCACGCTCATCTTGATCGCGAGCAATCCGACGGCGATGCCGATGATGGCCGGGAAGTTGGCGAAGAGCGTGCCGGGGTCGATCTGCATGCCGACGGTCATGAAGAACAGCCCGAGGAGCAACCCGCGGAACGGCGCGATGTCGGACTCAACCTGCAGGTGGAACTCCGTCTCCGCCAGGAGCAGCCCGGCGAGGAACGCGCCGAGGGCCATGGATAAGCCCAGCGACTGCGTGAGCAGGGACGTGCCGAGCGCGGTGAACAGCGTCGTCGCGGTGAGCACCTCGGCGTTCTTCAGCTTCGCGATGCGGTTGTACACGGGCCTGAGCACGGCGCGGCCGGCGACCATGATGGCGCCGATGGCGACCACCGTCTTGAAGATGGCCTTGACGAGCGAGCCGGCGATGGCGGAGACGGATCCCGAGTCGGGGCCGGCGAGGAGGGGCACGAGCATGAACACCAGCACGACGGTGAGATCCTGGAACAGGAGCACGGAGAAGGTGGCGCGGCCGTGACGCGCACCGCTCTCGCCTCTGTCCTGCAGCACCTGCAGCGCGACGGCGGTGGAGGAGAAGGCGAGACCCATGCCGACGACCACCGCCTGCGGGATGGTCAGGCCGCACGCCACGGCGGCGGCGGCGATGCAGATGGTGGTGAGCACCATCTGCGCGGAGCCCATGCCGAAGATGAACTTGGCCATCGCGGTGAGACGCTCGAGGGAGAGCTCGAGGCCGATGTTGAACAGCAGGAACACGACGCCAAACTCGGCGAGCACCTTCGCCTGCTCGACGTGGCCGATCAAGCCCAGCATGTACGGCCCGACGGCGGCGCCGCCGATGAGGAAGCCGAGCACGGGCGACCCGCCGGGCATCTTGGAGATGAGCGTCACGGCGAAGATGCTGGTGAACAGCAGCACGAGCGCGTCGAGCAGACCAGCCTCGTGCGCCTCTTCGTACGCGTGCTCAGCGAGCTTACGCTCCGACTCGGGAATCTTGGAGATGACGGACTTGTACCCGCCCTCCACCGTGGCGGTGACCTGCGCGGCGGTGCTGGAGACAGCCTTGCGCAGGGGAAGCGCGCCCGGGTGGAACATGCCGACGAAGAACCCGATGCCGAGGGCGATGCCCGCGGCGAGGGAGACGCCCTGCGCCTTGTTATCCGTGGAGGAGAAGAACTTGCCCGCGAACTGCTTGCTGGAGCTGGAGGTCTTGGGCTTCTCCGGCTTCTTCTCCGCCTCCTTCGCCGCCTCCTCCTCCAGCGCCTTCTGCTTGGCGAGCGTCTCGGCGTCTACGACGATCTCCATCTCGTCCGCGGGGACCGCCTGCTTGAGCGCCTCGAGGCACTCCTCGTCCTCGGGCTCGCACTCGATCTCGGTGTCGACCCACGTCTCCTCCTCCTCCAGGCCCTCATCCTTGACGAGCTTCGCGCGCTTCTCGTCGAGCTCGGCGACGGCGGACTCCGCTTCGGACCGCGCGACGCGCGCCTCGAGGACGCGCTCCATCATCTCCTCCACGGCGGTCATGGCGTCCGCCGCGCGCTGATCCGCCGCCTGCGCGCGCTCCTTGGCGTCTTCGGCGGATTGCACCGCCGCGGCGTACTTCTCTTCGCGCGACACCTTCTCCGCCTTGGCCTTCTCGAAGCTCGCCTCCGCCTCGGACAGGCGCTCGGCGATGACGGTGACGGCGTCGTCGATGGAGAGGTCCTCGGCGACCCACCACTGCTCGGACTTCTTCACCTTCAGCGCCTTCTCCTTCTCGATGGGGGGCTCCTCCGTCGCGTTCTCGGCGCCACCTGCCGCCTCGATGGCGTCGTCCACGCACGGGATGTCGTCCTCCTTGCACTCCGCCGCGGCGGCGATCTCGAGGATGGACATCTTCGCCTTGAGCTCGGTCACGAGCATCTCAGCCTGGCCCATGGCCTCGAACGCGGCGTCCGACCTGGCCGTGCGACGCGCCGTCGCTTCCTCCGCCTCGGCGTGCTCTTCCCAAGCCGTCGCCGCGAGCTGCGCCTGCTTGGTGGCGACGAGCTCCAAGTCCTCCTGGGACTCAAGAGCCTTCGACTCCTTCTGCTTCTGTTCCATCTCCGTCTCGATCAGGGTCTCGCGTTCGGAGGCGATCGCTTCCAAGATTTCGGCCAACTCCGTAGCCGCGGCGGATTCCTCGGGGGACGTCTCGACGTCCGCGGACTCGCTGGAGGACTCGGCGGCGCGGCGGACCACCGCGCGCCGCCCGCGCAGGGCGATACCGCGGGGCGCGGAGGTGACGCGCACCGAGGCCCGGAGGGTGGTGAGCCTCGCGCGACGCGCAGAAGAAGCCGCCGACGCCGACGCTGGGGTCGTTGTCGAGGCTCGGATGCGTCTTGCCGTGGCGGGAGCCGCGAGCGCGCCGGTTCTCATGGCGAGCATCATCACAACCTCCCGTGCGGCGAGCGGTCACGGACGGGGCGCGCGCGAGAGAAGGTCAGCGAGCGGCGCGACGACGAAGGGCGTTCGCGAATGGAAGAAAACGCGTTGATAACCCACTTTTTGATGAGGGGCTTATCGGGGCGGCGAGTGTGGCGCGACGCGGCGACGGTCCAGCCCATCGCTTTCGTCGAAAGCCGACCACTTTTCGGATCCGACGTCACGTCCCCTTCTCTTCGCTCACAACGCGAAATCGCAGTCGCGGGGAGAGCGCGTTCCCTTCGGCAGGGTCAGGGTGTGTAGACCCGTGGACGACGACCCCACGCGCCACGTCGACATCGCGGAGGAGTGCTGACCGGGACACACGGGCGGGAGCGGGCGAGACGCGGTCGTCAGACGCGGTGAGAAGAAGTAGGGATGGCGCCGACCGACTTGATCAGCAGGGATCTCCTGCAATCCTTGCACGCGTTGCGGGTCAAGGAGCTGCAGGACATCCTGGTGACTTTGCACATGCCTAAGACTGGGCCTAAGCCCGAGCTCGTGCGGCGGTTGATGGAGATGGGGTCCAGCGTCATACTCATCCGCCACGCCGGGGGAAAGCACACGGCGGAGGCGGCGATAAAACGAGCGCACATGCGTCTCGCGGCGGAGCGCGGGCAGTTCTGGGACGAGTCGCGACCGGGCACGTACACCACCATCATTCAAGGCAGGGGAGAGAAGCGACGACACCCCTCGCACGCCTCGCACGACCCGTGGAGGGACCCGCGATCGGTGACGGCGCAGGCGCACGCGCAGGCGCCGCCCGACCCCGGGGCGTGGGCGCGCGTGCTGGCGTGCGACCCGTTCTGGGCCGCCGCGGACGCGCCGAGGCTGGCCTCCACGCCCGGGGTGGTGATGGCCCCCACGCGGCTGGTGCGCTCTGGGAGCGGGAACCAGCAGACGCTGCAGCGCCCGTTCACGCTCACCTCGGAGCAGTACGAGCTGCTCCGGAGGGACGCCGCGAAGGGCGCGAGCGGGCGCGAGTACCAGCTGCAGATCGCGTGCGTCATGATCGACGACCCGGTGGTCGCGCGGCTGCACTGGCCGTTCACCGCGAGCGTGCGCGTGAACCAGGCACCGCTCGCGGTGATGTACCGCCAGCCCGGCAACGCGCTGGGGAAAGCCGGGCGGGACCCCGTGGTTGAGGTTCCCTTCGCGCTTCTGACCGTAGGGCAAAACGCGCTGTTCGTGTCGTGCAACGACAAGCGCGCCTTCTCCGTCGTCATCCGCGTCGCGCGGAGGAGGACGCTCGACCAGGTCAAAGGCCTGGTTCCCGCGCCCGCGGGGTTCCCGAGCGCGCGCGCGTTCGTCGAGCGCGCGCTCGGGGGAGGGGGGGGGGACGACGACGACGACGTGATCGTCGAGGACAACGCGATCCTGTCGCTGCGGTGCCCCATCTCGGGGCGAATATGCGAGGTTCCGGCGAGGACCAAGAAGTGCACGAGCCTGGCGGTGTTCGACCTCGACACGTACCTTCAGCTGAACGCCGGCGTGCGCAAGTGGACGTGCCCGCACTGCGGCGCGGAGGGGCGCCCGCCGGACATCGTCATCGACGGGTTCCTCACCAGGGTGCTGGGGGTGCTCCGCGCGCGGAGCCGCGACGGGAAGTCCGTCGGCGTCTCGCGCGTGGAGGTGACGCCGGACGGGAGGTGGCGCCCGCTCGCGGGCGACGACGGCGGGCCTCCCGGTGCGGCACCGCCCGCGCCGTGGGTGGAGACGGAGGCGATGAACGGCGTGGTCCTCGGCCTAGGCGGCTCGGTGCTCCACGTGCCCCCGGAACTCCGAGCGGCGGAGCCGGGCGACGCGGCGGCGGCGGCGGGGGCGGGGGACTTTTCGGGCGTCAAGCCCGAGCGGTCCGACGCCGTCGCCGAGGGGGTGACTCTCGAGTCGGACGGAGAGGAGACGGACGAGGAGGAAGAGATGCGGCGCGCCGTCGCGGAGGCGCGGAGGGGTCGACCACCGCCGCCACCGCCGGAGGTGATCGTGATTTCTGATTCGGACAGCGATTCGGAACAGGCGCCGCCGAACGACCCCCGCGAGGAAACCGGCCGCGACCTAGCCGACGTGGCGGAGGCGGCTTCCGCGCTGCAAAGAGCTCGCGACGCGGACGCGAGAAGATTGGCCGCGGACGCGGCCGCGGACGCGGCCGCGGAGGCGATGGTGGCTGTCGAGGCTGCCGCGGGAGCCGTCGCCGCGTCTTTCATGGCGGCTCGAGACAACCAGCGCTTGAACTCTCCAGAGGCGTATTCCGCTTTGGCTTCGGCGTACTACGACCAGAGGGCTTCTCTTTCGCGCCTTTCGGCTGCGGACGCGGCTCGGTCGCGGCTCTCCGCCGCCTCTTCCCAGGGGCACGGGGGCGGGGGGCGGGTATCCGCTGCCGCGGCGAATGCCGTCCCTAGTCCGGTGGAAATCGCCAGAGGCGAGAACGCCGTCGCCAGCGCGCCCCCCGCGCGTGAGACTGCCGCCGCGCCGGCCGCCAACGCCCGGCCGCCGCTGAAGGTGGTTTTTCGCGTGCCGAACTCCGGAAACAACGCGAGCGCCGCCGCGGGGGAACCCAACGCTGATGCGCAATTGGAGGAGTGGTTCTCGCACGAGTTTGGAGGCAACGCGAACGCGTAAGAGCGCCTTTTTAATGTAGTGAATCGCGATCGCGATGACGGCTGTCGGTAATTCCGGCCGCGAATGAGCTCGTCGCGGTACCGCAACGCGGCTGTCGGCACGAGTATTCGGGACGAAAGGAACCTGATCCACTCCCACGTCACACGTGTCAAAGTGATTTTTGCGCTGACACGGATGGATTACGCTTTTATCAGCTACCCCAATCTCGTCCTCCTCACTCTTGACAGCGTCGCCGGCGCATATCGAGCGGGTCTCTGTGTTCGACGGATGGCCTCGTTGTCGGTGGGGGGCTCCGCGGCCTTCCCCTCGGCCGCGTCCTCTGCGTCGCAAAAGAACCCGCGTCGTTCGACGCGCCCCTGTCGATGGAAAGGGCCCGAGCGCGGATGTCCCCGCGCGCCCGGTGCCTCCCCCCGACGACCGCACGCGGTGAGCGGACCCGACGTTTCCGCCGTCCAGGCGGACGAGGAGTGCATCCCGAACTGGGTCGATGACGCCGGCTTGAACCGCTCGCTGATGTGTGATGATCCAAGGAGCCTCTCCGTAGCGAAGGTGTTCCGAACCGAAAAGTGGGATGAGTACCAATCGACCCATCGGTACGCGGATATGGTGTCGTCGATGGGAAGTTCGCTCGTCGCGAGACGAATCGCCGGTCCCGTGCTCACGATAACGCTGGTTTCCGCGCTCGTCGCCGTTCTGCGCGCGCGCTTCCCCGTCGTCGCGGCGTTGACGGCGCTCGCGCCGGTGGTGAATGTGGCGGGTGGCGCCGTTTCGCTCTTACTCGCGTTCAGGACAAACTCAGCTTTCGCTCGATTCTCCGCCGCGGCTGACGCGTTCGCGGAGGTCTTATCGGCGACGAGGAACCTGTCGAGAAAAATGGTGGTGTGGTGTCCCCTGGACGACCGCGAGGCGAACGCGCGCCTCGTCGCGGCGATCCCGTGGGCGATCAAGCACAGAGGGCAGGGCATCGAGGGCACGGACGCGGCGCGCGCGGAACTCGAAAACGTGTTGGGACGCGACGGCGTCGACCGGCTCGGGAGGGACGATCTCGGGCGCGTTGGGGGCAACGTGCCCATGCAGCTCATGACCGAGATCACGCGCGGTTTGGACCGCATGAACGAGCACAAGGTGGAACTCATTTACCAGCTGCTGATGGATAACGATCTGACCGCGTTGCACAACTACGCCGCGCGAACCGACAGGTTAGCCGCCACTCCGACGCCGCCGTCGTACGCGCGACACATCTCTCGCGCGTTGATTTTTTGGCTCCTGCTGTTCACCTCGAGCGTCGCGGCGGCGGCGCCGGCGCTGTGGGTGCTCGTCCCCGGCGCGCTTTTCGTGTCGTGGCTCACGCTGGGCATCGACGACATAGGCATGCAGCTGGAGCAGCCGTTCACTGTTCTCGCGGTGGCGGAGTTTTGCAAGGAGTGTCAGGCGGAGGTGGAGAAGGAGATGCGAGAGTCGGCTTGGACGCCGAGAATCGGAGCTCCGCGCGACGACGTCCTTTCGTCCGAGTTTCTCAACTCTGAACTCACCGCCTTCGACCGCGCGCCTCACGCGCGGAGCGCGAAGAAGGAGGACTGGGAATCGCAGGATGCGAGGTGGCAAGGTCTGGACGTGTCGTAGACGTATCGAGTGCGAACGCCCTGTTATACGATACATAATCACTCTCGGGTATCGAAGCCGCACTCGGCGCGCAGGAAACCAAAAAACGCCGACTGGTATTTCTCCGTCCTCGGCACGACAGTCGGGTCGCCCGTCTTCAGCTTTTCCTCTAGTTCCTTCATGGCCATCCAAGCAGTCGCCGTCACCTCAGCTTCACCCACCGCGAACGCGGTGTTTGTTGAGTCGCTCCGCAGGATGTACACGTCCTCGAAACAGTTACAGCCTCCCGCGTCGGCTTGCGCCGCCGGGACGCACATCAAAAAACGCAAATCCTCCCCGTCACAGATGACCCCCAGCTCCTCCGCGAGTTCCCGCACCGCCGTCGGCCGCGACTCGTCCCCGCTCTCGATGTGCCCCGCCGCGCTGATATCCCACCGGCCGGGGAACGTGTCTTTGTTCGGTGAGCGCTTCTGCAACGCCACCAGGCCGAGGGCTGGGTCGACGAGCCAGACGTGCACCGAGCGGTGCCACATTTTCATCGCATGGGTCTCGCCTCTCGTCATCATCTCGCCGGTGGGCTCAGGCCGGTCCCGGTACACGTCGAACGACGGTCGCGGAGGGCGCATCACGTCGAACATCTCCGACGACGACTGCGC
>Ga0181600_10004214_pt1 | contig 10930 bp, 5 predicted proteins | sample 041ome_2_FD_132982 | JGI IMG/M metagenome (GOLD analysis project Ga0181600, IMG submission 132982) | Coastal salt marsh microbial communities from the Groves Creek Marsh, Skidaway Island, Georgia - 041406US metaG (megahit assembly) | ecosystem: Environmental > Aquatic > Marine > Intertidal zone... | reverse complement strand
GTTGATGGGCGCGAGCGGCGGTCCGGTGCGAGGAAAAACGAACCATTTTGTGCCAAAGATGGGCGCGAGTGGTAAGCACGCGTTGTTTCCAGGGAAGTGGGAGAACAAAGTGTGGTACTCAGACATAGGCGTAGCGTTGACGGTTGGATTGATGGCGTACTGGGCGATGCAAACATCCTTTGCGACCGTGTTTGGTTTGTACGTCGCGCCGTACTTATTCACCAACTTTTGGTTGGTTTTGTACACGTGGTTACAGCACACGGACGTGGATGTGCCGCACTTTGAAGGCGACGATTGGAACTTAGTGAAAGGGGCGTTCATGACCATCGATAGACCGTACGGGAAGGTGTACGACTTTTTGCATCACAGAATCGGGAGCACGCATGTGGCGCACCACATCAACCACACGATCCCGCACTACAACGCCGTGAAGGCGACCGAGGCGATCAAACAAAACTGGCCGGATTTGTACTTGTTCGATCCGACGCCGATTGCGCAAGCAACGTGGAGAGTTGGGAGCGAGTGCGTGGCGATCGTCAGAAAAGGTGACGAGTACGTGTTTTCCAACGAGCCTTTGCCAAAGTTGGCTTAAATAGTACGGGAGAGAGCGAGAAGATGTTCACTACTGCTTTTCGCACGCGCTTGTTTTTTTGTTTTAATCGAACAAATAATAAATATTACCGTGTACTTAATTGTTAATCATATTAAATCGAATCTATTTCTATCTCTCTCTTCTCTTGAGGAGGGATACAGAAATCGTTTCCTCGTATCGTATTATTATTGTTAAATGGATTTTACGCGATGATCAACCCGTTCGTGGATGTATAATCTCTCGCGCTCGATCTCTTCAACGGCGGCAATCCAAACGCATCCGCGTGCGCCATCGTAAAGCTCGCCTTCTTCTTCCCGCCCTTCACTTGCGCGCTCGCCTTCGCCGCGGCTCTTTCGTTCAAAGATTTCTCGATCGCCTTCCAAAACACCGAGAATACCATCGATTGCATCACGTTTGTCAACATTCTCGTTTGTAAACCTCTTCCGAACAAACCCTTGACACCATCCTTGGCCAAGATTTGTTTCACGACGTCGATGTAGCCTAACGACGCGTCCGCGTTGGTTTGCTTGACCGTTTTTACGACTCTCAAAGAGTTGGAGACGCAATCAGAAACGATAGAAGCCGTGGCACCGATCGCCGCGTTTCTCGCCAAACCAGCCGTGCCGTCCATCTTCGGCACGTTGGCTTGCAAGTAGTTGAACGTGGCAAACCACGGGTAGTTCCCGACCCAATTCGCGGCGAAGTTCGCGGCCGCACCAGAGTACAACACACCAACCCCACCTTGTTTCACCTTGTTCTTCAACAACTCTAACGCGCCCGAACCTTGCACTTGCAACGTCGTCTTGAACGTATCCACCGGCGTCAAAAAGATTCTCCACGAGGCCCCACCCGCGGAGGCGAAACCAGTCATCACCGGCACCGGCATTTGCGGATAAAACGCCTCCAAAGCGGCCAAAATACCGGTATTCGCCGCGGTATCGCCAAATCTGGACAACGGATTTTGAATAATAGCGTACGGCAAACCTCGGTAAAATCTCGGAATACCGCCTTCTTTATACAACGTCTTCAACGCGTTCCCTAACGTCCCGCCGTTCGCGTACTGGTAGTTCATCGTCGTTCGCATCCACATAAACGTCCCGACTTGAATAACCCCGGCGGCAAATCCAGCCACACCGCCTCGAAACGCTTTCTGCGACGCCTTCTTCATGACTTCGCCAAAGTTGACTTGTTTCGGTTCTTCTTGCTTCTTCGCGGCGAGGTCCGAGATCGAAACGTTCGGGAGACCGAGTTGCGGCTTTTGCCGTAATTGAACGACGGCGGTTCTGCGTTGCGTGGCCATTCTTTCCTTTTGTTTATTTCTTCTTCTTCTTCTTGTTGCTATCGCCTTGCTTCCTTCTTCTCTGTTTTTTCGTCGCGCGCGCGTATTTGAGAGAGAGAGAGAGAGAGGGGTCAATATGCTGCCTGAATACCGTTTGAAGCACACAAAGCGCAAAAGGCAGGGAAGAAAAAAGAGAAAGAAACAAACGCGCTGCTTTAAAACGCGCGCTGAAAAGCGAGAGTGAACTCCGTCCGAGACTCTATCGAAAGGTGGAACGTGTGCGCGTGCGTCGAAGATGCGCGTTTGTATCTCGGCGCGCGACTTCTTCCGCTTCCGCGCGCCCACGACGTCCAAATTGGATTCGCGCAACAACGATCGGGAACCAAAAAAAAACGTTGTTCGTGTTTTTCCAATCGAATCGAATTCGAATTTTCAGAGAGAGAGAACGAGAGAGACGAACGAAGAAGCGCCGGAACTCCTCGCCGACCGCCACCAGAGAGCCAGAGAGGAAATAGCGCCACCGTTCGAAGAAAAAAAGACCCGCAGGGAGGACACTAGTACCTTTTGAGTGTTGAGAGCGATTGAAAAGTGGCAACTCGCCGAGCGTCTTTTGCTGACCTGTTTTTTTTTAAAGCTTCCTAAACCCTAAACATAGATTTTTTGTCTTCTCACCGGCTTCTCTTCTCTCTTGAAAAATTGTCGTCGCGTGTGGCGCCCAAACCCCTCGGGTCGCAAAAAGGTCGACCGCTACTACCAAAACGAACGCGGGAAAGAACTAAAAGAAGCTCGGTTGGATATAATGACGGCGAAGATGATGCGAAAGATTGAAAAGAAGCGGCGAAAGGAGAACGAGAGAGACGAGGGGAAATTAATGTTGGGGAAGCTGAGTCACCCCCAGGGGGAAACAGTTATCGATGAAGATGAAGCGCGCGATGGAGGAGAACAACGAGAGCCGAATATTCGAAACGCAGCGGCGAAAGCGTCTGCTGTTGCGAGCACGTCTGCTCGAAGATTGCGTTTGCCGTTCGTGCGGCAGAAGCGTTCCTGGGATTGCGGTTTAGCGTGCGCGCTGATGATTTTGCGAGAGCTCGGGCTGAGAAAGAAAGAGACGACCGGCGCGTCGAAGAAAGGAACGCGAAGGCGTCGAAGAGACGAAGAAGAGGAAGAAGAAGAGGAAGTAAACATCTCGCACTCCGTGCGCTTGCGGGATTTGAAAGCGTTTTTAGGCACGGAATCGGTGTGGTCGATTGAAATCGCGCTCGTGCTGCGCGCGTTCGGCGCGAAGAGGGTGCGTTTTTATACCACGCAAATAGGCGCAAAGAGGCAGTATAAAAACGAACGGTTCTATGAAAAGACGTTTGAGATGGACGCACCGAGAGTGAAAAGAGCGTTTGCGATTGCGAGAGAGAAGTCGAGCGGGATTCGCGTGGAGTTGTTAGATGAGAGTAAAGGCGGGATGAAAGACGAATGGGTGGAACGAGAGGTTGGGGAGAAGAGCGAGAAGATGTTGATTCTTCTGGTCGATAAGAGAGTGTTAGAGAGCGGGTACGATGAAGACGGTGCGAACATTGAGCGCGAATATAATCGGTATCACGACAAAATAGGCGACGACGACGACGACGAAAACGCAGGCTTTGTCGGGCATTACATTTGCGTGGTAGGCGTGAAGGGTGACTATTTCATAATTCAAGATCCGGCGCGACCGGAAGTTTTGAGAGTGCGCAAGGAAGTCTTGCACCACGCGCGAAAGTCTTACGGCACGGACGAGGATTGTATTATTGTCGATAGAACGAATCCGAATAACAGAAAGCAAAAAGAACGATTAGACTTGGCGACGATGTGCGATACGACTCGATTAGTGTCGAAAGTAAGCGACGATAGAAATTTTGAATATTGAAAAGCATATTTACACTTTGACCGCGTTCTAATCTATATTGACAACCTATTGTATATTAGCTATTTCACTCTTTTTCTCTTCGTATTTATCAACTTACCGCAGCCGACAGAACGAAATCGTTTTTGAGTGAGTGCCTTCGCATTCGTACGTCGTGTCCGACTTGCCTAAATTTTTGATCTCTTTCAACTCGCGCATGACGAAACCTTCGCGTGCGTAAAGTGGCAGAACATCGTCATCATCATCGTCGTCGTCGTCGTCGTCGTCGTCGTCGTCGTCGTCATCATCATCATCATCATCCATTTGACGACCAAACGTTCGCTTACTACCACATATTCCTCCTTCTCCCTCTCCAATCAAAATGTATTCATCAAAAGCGGAATGTTTACGAATCTCTCTCGTCCAGTCGATTTGAAACGGCATCCACGATACCACAGCGATGCACAACATATCAGCACGTTTTCCTTCAAGCTTCTTTCCAAACTCTCTTATCGCTTCGATCGCATCGCGTTTAGTCACCGATTCGTGCTTCGGTGTCAAATCGCACGCAAAGTATTCTAATCGTGTTCTTTTCTCATCAGTCCATTCCTGCACAAAGTGCCGAGCAAACGTCCCATCCCTGGCGCCGAGCTCTAAGACGATCACTTTTTTAATCTTCTTCCTCTCGCATCTCTTTTCTATGTGCTTTACCATACCACTCACTAACTCTCTCGTAAACACCTCGTAATACCTCTTCGTTGTCGATTCGTCGTCGTCCCCCTCGCCGTCAACGAAACGTTTCCATCTTTGGCATCGAAAGCACGTCTTCCCGTTCGAGCACGCGCCCGTGGTAAAATCCATCTCGCATCGTTTACCGATCTTTTTCCCGTCGCGATCCTCACCCTTCGCCCCCCGTGATTTTGTTCCAAACAGACCAAACTTCGCGATTATTTCCTCCCGTGACGGGAGCATGAGTCTCCGCGAACTCTTCGTTTCCTCCTCTCTTTCTAACTGTTTCCACGCCTCCTCGGACTCTAACTTCCAATACGGATATAAACCGCATCGCGGTCTGCGATGATGCTTTTCGTCGAAGAAACGTCGCCATTGGGACGCGAGCGATGCTTCGGCTCTGCTTTTCTCGCTTTTTTCGCTCTCATTGTCCGTCCTTTTCTTTCTTTTTCCGCTGTTCTTCTTCTCCTTCGGCTGCATTCGCTCCTGTTTTTTCTTCGCACGGTAAAACGCCTGGAGAAAGTTTTGTAAAATCGCAAAAGCGAAGGGAAGGTGGAGTCGGACGACGACGTTGTAAAAGATTACAGAGCACTCCTTCTCCCGAATGGTGCTCTCATCTCGTGGTACCGCTCACGAGACGTGGAAGAGGTGCGGTCGCGTGACTTTATTCTGATGTCGAATTCTTCTATTTTAACTAACTTACAACATTGCTTTCAGATTTTACTACACAACGGCGCCCAACTGGCGCAGCTTTTCGCCGCGCTCCGTCTGACTCTTCTCCTGGGATCGTCTAAAAACAAACGACTGTTCTCGAGGACTTCGAACCGAGACGGATAGATGGCGTTGAACGGTAAGGTTTTGCCGCATTTGGCAAGCGTGCGTAACGCGCGAACTTTGAAATCAACCGAGGCGGACGGTGATTTGCACGCGGCGCATAAGGAAAGGAGGAGTTTGCTCGCATGCTTTTCAGTGAGGTGACCGTCTTTGTCGTACATGGATGGCGCGTTGAAGAAGGCAGAAGCAATGACCAAGGCTCCTGTCAGGATCGTCTCGGATGTCCTCTCTTCTTCCGTAGAAGTTGACGTCGTCGTTAACACCTTCGCCGCGCAGGAGAGTAGGATGTCGGAGCTATCGCTACTCTCTAGAGAGGAGGCGACCAAAGCAGGAGAACTCGAAGCGAGTGCAACTATGGCAGAAGCGTTGTGAGGAGTCATCTTGTTCTGCGCGAGTTCGCGAATTCTTTTCGTCGTTTCCATTACGTACCGTTGCGCGCGCACCGGTTTGCGAAAGCCGTGTTCGAACGATCGGAATCCGAGAAGAGATGTTGAAAGCGAAACGAGCGGTGAGCAAGAGGGACTAGAGCGAAAGTACTCGACGTGGACTCTTTCCTCGTCATCTCCAAAGTCATCTTCGCAATAGTACATCTTTTCCTCTTCTATTGCTCGATAAAATGCACCGGCGATGTGTTTCGCTCTCTTGTCCTCCTCGCCTTTCAGTAACAACTCAAGAAACGATTCGGATACGAGCTCGAGTTTAGCCGCATTCAAAGCCGTTTTCGCGCCCGGTGAAAACAGAAATGCTCTGAGCAATACCCCACTCGCTTCTTCGTTATCGAAGACCATTTTTTGCATGTTGTGCTTTGAAAACATGGTCTTCTCTTCACTCGCAAAAAATCGATCGAGACCTCTTTTGTGCACCATCGATGCGATCGCATGCAACGCCGCTCGTCGCTTTATATTCGAGTATGTATCGTACGGTTTCGTCGCAGTCGCCACATCGACTAATCTTTGCGCTGTCAACTTTAACAGCTCATTGTTTTCGTCCGATAATATAACCGCGCGTGCGCCGCAAAGACTTGCGCACGCGTTTTCAAAGTTACCTTTTGCTTGGCCGAGCACGATTGATGCGCACAAACCAACCAACGCAATTTGCGCTTCGGAGGAAGAACACGCCATCGTTGCACAGGCAAAATTGGAGTTCATTTCAGGAATACCGAAACCGAGTCCGCCGAGCGCGAGTCTTGCACACAGTTCCGCCGATAGCGCATCCTCACTCATTCTTAAATCTTGCGGGACTTCACCCGGCGCGAGGATGTGTTCCTTCTCCAATGCTCGTCCACGCAAACATGCGAGTAAACAATCCGAAGCAGTGGTCCTTCGTAGACGCAAAGCAGGATTTTCTGAAATTAACTTTGCAAGTCCGCCAACAATGTTTTCTCGAAACGATCGCCGTCCGACGCTGCCCGTGTTCTTGTTCTCGTCATTCGTGGTGACAATCGCGAGACAAAGTTCCAAAGCGCGTCTGCGTCGATCGGCGTGGCCAGTGGACTCATCAAATAGTGACTTTTCGATAAGAGACGATATGGTCTGACCGGCGAGTGTTCCATTCCATTCACCGGAGTTTATAGCAACGACGAACGCGTCTTTAGCGCGTAATCTTCGGTCGTCGGCCTCGTCCGCGAGCGTTGGTGACGAGCTATCATCTTTGTTCTTCTTCTTCTCCGCACTAGTAGTGAACACAATCTCCTCGTTTGACGCCGTCGTGGCAACCCAAAACAAAGACTCCAAGACGTCCGTGTATGCCTTCTTTGCGTTCGCGTCAACTATTGAAAATTCTGGAAACTGCAGGAATGCTGAAGCGCACGCGATCGATAACACGACGCCGTCATGATCTTTAGTTTTACACGTAAACGAGCGGAGTCCGGACACGAGCGTATCGCAAAGAATGTTGCGCAAATCGCCTCCTAATATTTCTTCCACTGAGTTCTTTGATGACGAGAGCGCAGCGTCGAGCGCACCACCAATCGTTGGTGTGATCAAAACCATTGCAATGGAACGCCAATGTGGCATGAAATCATCGTTCGCATAATCTCCATCGTCTCGAATAGCGTCTAATATTTTTTTTAATTTCTCGCTTGCTGCAACCCTTGCGGAGTCTGCGTTCGCGGCAGCAGCGGCACCAAGACATCGTCCCGCAACTGCCGCAGCAACCCTCGCCGCAGTTTCAATCTCGCTCATCTTTGCATCTGTTTGGTTTTGCGTCTTACCGCATCCTCCCCCGCAACACCCGCTGTTTTCGTTCTCTTTTTCTCCGTCTACCTCCATCGCGTTCTGCTCTTTACTATTACTACTGCACTCCATCATGGTCTGCGTATCTTCGCTCCGTTCCTTCTTGTGCACTTTATACGCCTTGAAAGCTTGCTCGCACACGCTTATACTTTGGTCTTCTAACGCTAATTTCAAAACCTTCGTGGAAAACGTCGAGTTCTTGTTTGCAAACAACCTCGCTGTAGCTCTTTGCACGGGTTTCGACCACTCTAAATCTCTCGGAGAAACGACGCACAGACGCAGTCTGGACCAAACGTTTTTGCAGATCTCATCGGTCGCAATATCCTCGTCCGGCCAATTCGCACCCATAGTTTCGAGAGAATCGATGGCATCCGCGCACGCCTCACCTGAGACCGCAGTCGCGGCGCCTTCATTTTCGCCTCCACTCACTACGCTTTCCAACACGTGAGGAATAGCGAACGGCGCATAACAATTTGTCGCAGTCATCGCTATTCTTAACCCGGTCGCTAACTCTTCCCTCGTAATTTTCACGCTATCATTTTGTGGCGGTTTGAAAGAAATTGGAAAATACGCCGCGACGACGTCGTAGACTTCCTCGCAGTTGGCTACGAATGCTTGTGCGCTAGTGGTGGTAGTATCAGTTGCGTCTGTAAAACCTTCTTCAGCCTCGTTGAACGCTTTCGGAAGCTCCTGCCACAATCTACACAAAGCCAGCACATTTCTAGGATCCCTCTCTCCATCGCAATTAGCCACGATACTTTCCAATCTGCCGACTGCCTTCCTTCGCTTTTCATCTTCTTCGTTTGCGCTAACAGCATTATTTTCCTCCGCTTCGTCGTCGTCATCATCAAAGTCACCGCCGAGCACCATCGCTCTCGGAAACTCCCTCAGCAACTCCTCTAAGAGCGCGTAAACTTTTTGTCTATCTCTGTGAGCTAAACTCGGCGCGTGCACGTGTTCAAACATCTCTTTTATCGCATTATCGATGCATTGATTAATCATCGCCGCATTTTTATGTCTTCTTCTTTTCGTCGTTTTCGTCGAACCGTCTTCTTCTTCTTCTCGTCGTCCTTGCGACGCATCGACGTCCATTTCACTTCCACCATCATCGTCTCTACCATTGCTAGCGTCACTATTATCATTCCCCTCTTCCATATTCATCGTTCTCTTTAAACATCTCAAACTGAACAACATCCCGTCCAAGCCGTGTTTTAACGTGCACAACTCTCTCAACTTGGCGGCGAAAAATTGCGTCAAGAGTAAACTCTCTCGCATTCTTTGCGTCGCGTCCTCATCAACCATCGTCTGAATGCTCAGCGCTCGAACGCATTTCATCAAAACTTCCGTCGCGAATCCTCGCACTCGCTCGTTTTCGCTCGTTAACGTCGAGTCCATCTTTTGCAACAGAGTAACGACGGGCACTTTTTTCGTTTGGATTCGACGGAGAATTTCTTTCGTCGCGCGTTCTCTCTCTTCTCGCGCTTCGTCGTCGCCGGCGGCGAGAGCGGCGAGATTCCCGAACTCGTCGGAAGACGCGGCGAGGAAGACCAACGTTTGGAGGTCTTCTCCATCTTCTCCTTCTTGGTCGTTGCCGCCTGTCATTGTCGCGCCGAGGTCTCCTTCTCTCAAGTGAGGCTTTCGTGTGAAGAAAAATGGTTCGAAATACGACTAATAATATTACACGTTCATCCGTCTACGCAGGAATACTTGATTTGCTAGTTCTTACTCTCTACTTCTCTCTCTCTCTCTCTCTCTCTCTCTCTAAATAAATATATATATATATATACATCGCGCGCGCTAAACAAACTACTACTTCACGCGAGCGTTCTCTTCATCGCACAAACTTCCCGGTTTTCTCGTCTACGTCTAATATTTTGTAATCGCTGAGGTGCCGGCCGTTTTTGTGATGCTTCGTGCTGGTGACTTTGAAATACACGAACGACCCCAACGCGCCTACGAAGCAGAACAAGACTATCTGCCACATCCACTTCTGTATGCACTTTTCGTAAGACATCCTTCGAAGTTTTCTCTCTGAACTTTCCATGTCCCGTTCCATGCTCGCCGCGGCGGCGCGCGCGGACAACAAGCGGTTCTTCTGTTGCGAGAGGGACTTTAAGATTGTCTCGCCGGCGTCGTCGGTTTCGGTGGCGATTTTGTGCGCCTGTTCTAACGTCTCCGAGAGGCGGTCCGCGTTGGAGACGGACGTCACGAGCGCGTCTCGACGGAGTTCTTCGTTCAAGACGGCGAAGGAGTTTCTGCCAGAGCCTCCAGTTGTTGTTGTTGTTGCTGTGCCTGATTCGATGTCGCGTCTCGAGAGCAACTGTTGTTTAAAAGAATACACCGCGGGAAGGGTCAGTCAGCGTTGCACCAAAACGAGCGCCAAAGACGACGACGACGACGAAGGAGAAGAAGAGCACCGAACGCGCGCGCCCAAAATGCCTCCGCAATCAGAGAGAGAGAGAGAGAGAGAAGAAAGGAAAACCACCCGCGCGGGGAAGAACAAAAATTTCATTCCGCGGGCTCTCTTTCTCCCCGAAGAAAAGTAAGACGAAAAAAAACGAATCCCCGCGCGCGGTTGCACGCGCAACGATATAACAATAACAGCGCAAATAATAAAAGAAGAAGAAGAAGAGCAACGAGACAAAAAAGAGGGAAAGACGCACCGGCGCGCTCTCGCTCGACGCGGTTGGCATTTGCACCATATGCTCTTTTCGTTTGTTTTTTTATGTTGAAAAACTGATTTTATGGTTCAGCTGCTTCTTCTCTTTTGGGTTTAGGGTTTACAAAAAAACCCTAAACAAAAACCCTAAATCAAAAAAAAGCTGTCGTTATTTGCTGACGCAGATAACGTGACTCGACGAAAGATATTTTCCCGGCCTCAGAAAAAAAATTCATCTTCTCACTCGTTCAAAAACAACAAAACATCAAATACCACCAAACCAAACCGCGCAAAGACAGCGAGTTTCTTTCTGCGGATCTTGCTCTTCCTATTTCCTGTTACGTAGCGATCGCGAAAGTTTTTTTTTTGTGAAGCGGAAAGAGAGAGAAAAAGAGAAATTTCAAATACTACTTTTCGCCGTCACACGCACGCTTCAACCAACGGCTGCAAAATAAAAAAAAAAAACAAATCGTAGCAGACGACGTAAACGCGAAGCAACATGTTCTCCCTGGAGCGTCTTCTGATTTCCTTTTCCGCCCTGATCGGCGACTCGGTCTCGAAGACGCCCAAGATGCACGTTCTTTTGTGTCTGTTGACCTTTGGGCTGTTGGCGATTGGTATGCTTTTGGTGGAGATCGAGGACGACGTGTTCAAGCTTTGGGTGCGAATTTTATATTTTTTATATTTTTGCTTCTGTCGGAGATATTTTCTCTCTCTTTTAGGGGAGAAT
>Ga0181600_10004188_pt1 | contig 10962 bp, 8 predicted proteins | sample 041ome_2_FD_132982 | JGI IMG/M metagenome (GOLD analysis project Ga0181600, IMG submission 132982) | Coastal salt marsh microbial communities from the Groves Creek Marsh, Skidaway Island, Georgia - 041406US metaG (megahit assembly) | ecosystem: Environmental > Aquatic > Marine > Intertidal zone... | reverse complement strand
TTCAGCCTTCAGCCGAGGCCTCTTCTTCATCCTCAGCCGGACCGGCAGGCACAGGCTCAGCGGTCACCAGACCCTTAAACACCAGCTGCTTCTTGCCAGCCACTTCGGCGGCGTCGACCTCGATGGTGTCCTTGCCCTCGAACTCGCCCTTGAGCAGTTCTTCACTGACGGGGTCTTCGATGTAGTTCTCCAAGGCACGACGCAACGGTCGAGCACCGAAGTCGGTGTCCGAGCCCTTCTTGATGAGGAACTTCTTGGCCTCTTCGGTAAGTTCAAGCTGCAGTCCACGCTCGCCGAGACGCTCGCGAACCTTGGCCAACTCGATGTCGATCACCACCTTTAGGTCATCCACCGTCAGGTGGTGGAAGATAATCACATCGTCGACTCGGTTGAGGAACTCAGGCCGGAAGACCTTCTCAATCCGCTCGTTGACGCGGCCTTTCATGCTCTCATAGCTCGCGTCGTCATCAGGCTTCTGGAAGCCAAAGGCCGACTCGTTCTTGATAGCTTCAGCCCCAGCGTTGGTGGTCATGATCAGGATCACATTGCGGAAGTCGACATTCCGACCAAACGAGTCGGTCAGGCGGCCTTCTTCCATCACCTGCAGCAGCATGTTGAAGACGTCGGGGTGTGCCTTCTCGATCTCATCAAGCAGAACCACCGAATACGGCCGGCGGCGGATCTTCTCCGTCAGCTGGCCACCTTCCTCAAAGCCGACATAGCCAGGAGGCGCACCGATCAGTCGGCTGACATTGTGCTTCTCCATGTATTCGCTCATGTCGATCTGGATGAGGGCCTCATCGTCGCCAAACATGAACTGAGCCAAGGCCTTCGCCAGCAGCGTCTTTCCGACACCGGTCGGTCCAGCAAAGATGAAGCAGCCAGTAGGCCGCTTGGGATCCTTCAGGCCTGACCGGCTGCGGCGGACAGCCTTCGAAATGCTCTTGATCGCCTCATTCTGGCCCACGACCCGTTGGTGGAGTTCGCCTTCCATCTCCATCAGCCGCTTCGTGTCTTCAGTCGACATTCGGGTGAGCGGGATGCCGGTCATCTTGGAGATGACCTCAGCGACCACCTCTTCGTCGACCACGCCATCAGCCTCACGGCTCTTCTCCCGCCAGTCCTTGGTCATGGTCTGCTTTTTCTTCTTCAGCTTGTCGGCCTGATCACGCAGGGCCGCAGCCTTCTCGAAGTCTTGGTTGGCGACCGCCTCTTCCTTTTCTTTGTTGAGACGCTCAACCTCTTCGTCGATCTCCTTGAGATCCGGCGGCTTGGTCATGCCCTTCAGTCGCACGCGTGCACCAGCTTCATCGATTACGTCGATCGCCTTATCCGGAAGGCAGCGGCCTGTGATGTAGCGGCTCGACAGCTCCACGGCCGCTTCAACAGCTTCGTCGGTGATCGTCACGCGATGGTGACTCTCGTAGCGATCGCGGAGGCCTTTGAGGATCTCCACCGCTTCGCTCTTGGTGGCAGGCTCCACCATGATGATCTGGAAGCGACGGTCGAGAGCGGAGTCTTTCTCGATGTACTTGCGGTACTCATCGAGGGTGGTGGCACCGATGCACTGGATCTCACCGCGGGCGAGTGCTGGCTTGAGCACATTTGATGCGTCGATCGCGCCTTCGGCTCCACCCGCACCCACCAGGGTGTGGAGCTCGTCGATGAACAGGATCGTGTTCTTCACACGACGGACCTCGTTCATAACGGCCTTGATTCGTTCTTCGAACTGGCCGCGATATTTCGTGCCGGCCACCATCATCGCCAGGTCGAGCACGACGATCCGCCTGTCAGCCAGCAGCTCTGGCACATTGCCTTCAACGACCCGCTGGGCGAAGCCCTCGACGATCGCCGTTTTGCCGACACCAGCCTCTCCGAGGAGCACAGGGTTGTTTTTCGAGCGACGGCAGAGGATCTGGATTGCCCGCTCGATTTCTCGCTCACGACCGATGACCGGGTCGAGCTTGCCTTGCTTGGCCAGCTCGGTCAGATCGCGACCAAAGCTGTCGAGGGCAGGTGTCTTACTCTTGCCACCCTTGGGAGCCCCTTCGCTGCCGCCACCGCCACCGGCGCCAGCGGTTGCCCGCCCGCCCATGCCTGACCGCTCACTGCCTTCGTCCATGCCGTGGCCGAGCAGGTTGAGCACCTCCTCGCGGACGTCTTCGAGCTTCAATCCGAGGTTCATCAGCACCTGTGCGGCCACGCCTTCCTGCTCACGGAGCAGGCCGAGCAGAATGTGCTCGGTGCCGACGTAGTTGTGGTTGAGGTTGCGGGCCTCCTCCATCGAATACTCGATCACCTTCTTGGCTCTGGGCGTCTGGGGAAGCTTGCCCATCGTCACCATGTCGGGGCCGCTCTGCACGAGCTTCTCCACCTCCATGCGGATCTTCCGCAGGTCGATGTCGAGATTCTTCAGCACGTTGGCAGCGACGCCACTGCCTTCCTTGATCAGGCCGAGCAGGACATGTTCGGTGCCGATGTATTCGTGGTTGAACCGCTGGGCCTCCTGATTGGCCAGCTGCATCACTTTCCGGGCCCGGTCGGTGAATCGTTCGTACATGAAAGGTCGTTTCCCGATGGATGAATCGTGTTCCCTCTGCCACTGCCGGGCATCATGTTCGCCGGGCATCATGTCTGCCCGGCATCATGTGCCGGGGAACTCTACGCCGCGGGGGCAACCGCGACCAAGCCGCAGTTGAACCGCAGCCCGAATTCGACATCTGGAATTGTACGCGTCAGGGCCAGTGCTGTCTTGCCGAGCCGCTTGGGAGCGGTTCTGAGGGCCCTTTCGGCCGTCTTAGGCGGCTGACCGCATTTGGTTTTGTGGCAAATCATCGGCGGTTGTTGGCTCGCCATCGGCGATGTCTGGGCCGACAGTACTGCGGGAGTCGTCATCAGCACGGGCTAAAAGCCGGCGTTCGCGGGCTACGGCCGACTGCCACCGCAGCCCCGTATCGCTTCGCGCGAGTTTGTTCAATGCCTTCTCTGCTTCGCTGCAACGCCCCACACGCCGCAGCAGCGATGCGAGGAGAAGTTGCGCTTCGCCATCCACCGGCCGGAGCGTGAGTAGCGCCAGAAGTTTTGTCTCTGCGGCCAGCCAGTCGCGAGCCAGGTAGGCATCGCGGGCTTCCACAAACATCTTTTCTGTGGCCGCATCCTGGGTGAGCACCAGCGGCGGTGGAAAGGCTGAAACTGCCGAGATTGTGCCGAGTAGCCAGATTGCCCCGGCAGAGGCCCAGAGCCCCACTGCAACCTCCACCTCGACCAGTTCTGTCCAGACCCATGTCGAGACGAGTGCGATGTCGAGTACGATCGCGAAGGCAACGGCAACCAGCAGCCCGGCTCGGCTTCCACGAAGCCACAGCCATGGCAGCCCAGGCCAGAGCAGCGTAGAACGTCGCACGATGTCCATCAGTCCGCGGTCCCTCCGGGCGTCGGGAGTGTAGGGATCGCTGCCGCCCATCTCCAGAGGAAAGATGCCCCAGAATCCCCTGATTTCGAGGCGGGAACGGCTCGTATCGGCTCGGCTCTGCGTGCTGGTCGATGGCGGCTCATCTGTGGCGGCCTGCGCGGAGCAGGTGGCAGCGATTGCGGCTGCCGGTGCGGGCCTGATTCAGCTGAGAGACAAGTCGCTCGATGATGCCACGCTGCTGGAGCGTGCGATCGCGGCGGTTGGGGCTGCCCGCCGCCATGGTGCCCTGGTTGTGATCAACGATCGCCCCGACATCGCGGTGGCGGCTGCAGCGGATGGCGTCCATCTCGGAGCAGGTGATCTGCCAGTGCTGGCCGCTCGTCGCGTGGTGGGGTCGGCCAGGCTGATCGGTCGCACAGCCCACTGCTTCGCTGAGGCGACAGCAGCGATGGCGGACGCCGCAGACTACCTCGGCATCGGACCGTGCTTCCCCAGCGACACCAAGACCTTTGCCTCGTTTGCCCCTCGCGATTTTCTACAGGCGGTTGCAGCAGAGATCGCACTGCCTGCCTTTGCCATCGGAGGAATCACGCCACAGCGGCTGCCGGAACTGGCCGCCTTGGGGCTGACGCGGGTGGCGGTGGCCGCTGGTGTGACCAAGGCTCCTGATCCTGCGGCTGCCGTGGCTGCGTTTCACGACGCGCTCAGTCGAACTTCCTGATCTCTTACATGCGGTCAAGAACAGATGTGGCCGCACAGCTCGCTTGGTAGCTAGGCGATCAGATCGGTAACCACAGTTCCGTGGATGTCGGTCAGACGGAAGTCGCGGCCGCTGTGGCGGTAGGTGAGCCGTTTGTGGTCGAGCCCGAGCAGGTGCAGCATCGTGGCCTGAAGGTCGTGCACATGTACCCGCTTGTCGACGGCCTTGAACCCGAACTCGTCAGTCGCTCCATGGACATAGCCACCCTTCACGCCACCACCTGCCATCCAGACGGTAAATCCATGATGGTTGTGATCTCGTCCGCTGGCCACTGATACGCCAGCGTCGTTGGGGAGTTCGACCGTTGGCGTGCGGCCAAACTCTCCTCCCCAGAGCACGAGGGTACTCTCCAGCAGGCCGTGCCCCACGAGGTCGTCAAGCAGGGCACCGATTGCCTGATCGCATTCACCGGCGAGACGGCGATGATTCTTCTCAATATGTTCATGGCTGTCCCAGGGCTGGCCCGCCCCATGCCAGACCTGCACATACCGCACGCCACGCTCAACAAGCCGGCGGGCGATCAGCATCTGCCTCCCCTGCACACCTTCGCCGTACCGCTCGAGCACATGCTTCGGTTCGCGGGTCACGTCAAAAGCTTCGCCTGCCTCAGCCTGCATCCGCCAGGCGAGTTCCATCGAAGCGAGTCTCGACTCCAAGAGTGGGTCGCTCTGTCGGGCGGCGAGATGTTGCCGATCAAACATGGCGGTGAGGTCAAACTGCCGCTTCTGCACATCGACATCGAGTAGCGGGTGTTCCACATGTTCAACAAGCTCATCGACACGCTGCTTCTTCGTATCGATGTAGGTGCCCTGAAAGGCGCCCGGCAGGAATGCACTTCGCCAGTTCTCGGTGCCTTTGATGGGATAGCCCCCGGGACACATCGCCACGAACCCGGGGAGATTCTGATTCTCCGTGCCGAGGCCGTAGGTGACCCAAGCACCTGCTGCGGGACGAACGAGTCGGGCGTCGCCACAGTTCATCAGCATCAGCGACGGCTCATGATTGGGCACGTCTGCATGCATGCTCCGCACCACGCAGAGTCGATCCGCATGTCGTGCGACCGATGAGAAGAGCTCACTGATCTCCAGACCACTCTCGCCGTGGCGAGAGAAGGCAAAAGGGGAGGGGAGAGCGGCGCCGGTGCGGCGTTCGGTTGGGAGAGCTCCCGGTATCTCTCTCCCTGCATACTCTTCGAGTGCCAGTTTGCGATCGAACGTGTCGAGGTGGCTCGGGCCGCCGTTGGCGAAGATGTGAATCACGGCCTTGGCTTTGCCGCCAAAGTGTGATGGGCGTGGTGCGAGTGAGGAGCGTGCGGCAGCCGCCTCTGCGGAGGGTCCTGTGGTGAGCAGGCTGGTGGCGCCGAGCCAGCCCAGTCCGAGGCCGCTCTGTCGCAGCATGCAGCGGCGAGACAGGGTCGCAGATGACTGCGAATCGAGTGGTGTTTGGTGGGACGTCATGGTGTCACTCGGCGAATGGATGCGGCCATCAAGCCACGGCTGCTAGTCGACAAACTGAAACTCGGCGGTTGCCAAGACCGCCTGGGCGAGCCGGTCGTAGCGATCGAAGTCTGGGCCGGTCCCCTCCGCGGGAGGACTCTCTGCGACAGCGGTTTCGGGAGCACTCGCGTCGCTGCTGGCAACTTCATCAGTGACGGGGTTGTCTGTGGCCGCTTCAGCAGCCAGCCAGGCCAAGGCGGCAGAGACCTCGTCCTCACGCGGGCTTCGCGAGAGGGCAGCTCGCCACAGGCGGTGAACAAACTGCGTGTCGTCCTGCGTACCGTCGAGTTCGTCATCACCGGCTGCCCGGGCAGCGAGACGTCGGGCAGACTCCACCACCAGCGGTGAGTTGAGCACCGCAAGCGACTGCTGTGGCACGGTGGTCTGGGCACGCGCATGCACCGCGGTGTCAGGGTTGGCGATATCGAAGATTCGCAGCATCCCTGGCACATCCTGACGATCGAGGCGGGCATAGAGCGAACGCACATGCAGGCTGTCGGTGGAGAGTGGATTCATGCCACGGCCCCCGCCGCCTGCTAGGTCGAGCGAACCTGCGGCGGTCGCCAGGCTGTCTCGCCAGGCTTCCCAGGAAAGACGGCGCCGATTGGCTCGGGCGAAGAGCAGGTTATCGGGATCAGCTTCTCGCAGGTCGTCACGAAGGGCACTCGACTGCTGCCAGCAGCGGCTCATGACCATCTCACGATGTAGCCAACGCAGACTCCAGGCACCCTCCGTCACAAACCGCTCCGCGAGGTCATCAAGCAGTTCTGCATGCGCTGGCGGTTCTCCCCGCAGGCCGAGGTCGCCGGGCGTTTCAACGAGGCCACGACCAAAGTGATGCCGCCAGGTCCAGTCCACGATCAGCCGCGGTGTGAGTGGGTTGGTCGGAGCAGTGATCATGGCGGCGAGTTCTCGTCGTCCGCTGCTGCCTTCGGCCGCCTGCAGACCGCCGAGGACTGTTGGCACTCTTCTCGGCACAACGTCGCCGGGCCTTCCTGGATTGCCACGGCGGAGAATCCGGCTGTCATGCACGGCTGCATCTTCCAGCACCATTGCTCGCGGCGGTCCGCCTGCCGCCGTGGCCTGATGGCGGCTGATGTCTCGGTTTCGCTTGCGGAGTTCGGTTCGCTCTTCTCGTCGAGCCACCCGCATCGCCTCTTCCGGTAAGACCACCAGTGGTGCACCTGGCACGATAAGGGTGTGACGGATCGCCTCAAGATCGGGTGTGTCGTCAGAGCCACCAGCCGCTTCGGAAGCTCGCATCACCACCCGGGCATAGGCCTCTGCAAGTCCACGTGGTGTGTCGGGGCGGGATGAAAGCATCTCGCTGTGAATGGTGGCGTTGGCCGCTGCGGCAGGGTCTTCCTCCCAGTGTGTGAGCCTGGCAGCCAAAGTCTCAGCAAAGGTCTCGTCGCCGAGCGAGCGGACCTCTGCCCAGAGCCCGAGGATGGGATGGCTGCTGTCAGCACCCTCGATGGTTCGTGCGAGACGATCGATGAGCAGTTGCTGGAGTTCGTAGCCATCGTCGAGCACCGGTGTGCGACCGTCCGGGCCTCGTGGCTGTGGACGTGACGTCTCCATCAGGTAGTCGGCGGCATGGGCGATCGCTTCACGCGTGGCCCGTTCATAGACCGCTTTGGTGTGGTCTTCGATTTTTTGCTCGAGCTCCCGCATCGTGGCAGCAAAGGCATCCGCCTCGGGTCCGGGAGGTGGGTCGCCAATCACAGGCAGGTCTTCGGGGATCTTCGAACTCGCGAAGATGCCATGCAGTGCGTAGTAGTCGGCGGTGGCCACCGGCTCATACTTGTGGTCGTGGCACCGAGCGCAGGCCACGGTCAGTCCCATCAGGCCACGGGTGACGAGGTCGATGCGGTCATCGATGATGTCGTGCTTGTTGCCGAGAAAGGTGCGACCCACGGTCAGGAATCCGAGAGCAGCCAGGTCGGCTGGAGCCACACTCGGTTCAATGAGATCCGCGGCCAGCTGCAGGGAGACAAACCGGTCGTAGGGCAGGTCGTTGTGGAACGCTGCGACCACCCAGTCGCGATAGGTCCAGGCAAAGGGATAGTCGCTCTCTTGCCCATCAAAGGCATACCCCATCGTGTCGGCATAGCGGGCGAGGTCGAGCCAGCGACGCGCCCAGTGTTGGGCATGCTCGCGGGATGTGAGGAGACGATCGACCAACGCGGCGTAGGCGTCTTCGGAAGGATTATTGCAGTAGGCGTCGACCTCATCGGCCGGAGGAGGAAGGCCTGTCAGGTCAAACCACAACCGCCGCACGAGGGTCTCGGGGGCGGCCGGTATCGAGGGCTGCTGGCCTGCGGTGGCGATGTCTCGCAGGATGAAGCGATCAATCGGTGAGTTCCAGGTGTTGGCGATTGACGCCTCCACGCCGTCTGGCGGCGGTGGTGGATCGCGGCGGACCAGCGGCTGGAACGACCAGTGCGTGGCTCTCGCGTTAGCAATCCGCGAGTCCATGTCTTGCGGCGTCTGGAGGGGATCGTCGCCACGGCCACTGCCCGGTCCGCTCCAGGGCAGCCCACGGGCAACCCATGCTTCGAGCGTGGCCACCTCGTCGGCTGTCAGCGGCTCATCCGGAGGCATGGCCAGCCCGTCGGCCCGGCGAACCGCCGCCACCAGCCGGCTCGCTGCTGTATCGCCAGCAATCGCAGCGGGCCCGGAGTCGCCACCCTTCACCAGGGCGGGCAGACTATCGAGCCGGAGGCCGCCTTCGGTGGTGTCACCCGCATGGCAGTCGTGGCACTTGGCGACCAGCAAAGGCCGTACCTTGGTCTCAAAAAACGCCGCCGCCTCCGCAGAAAGCACCTCCGCAGCAGGCTCAGCCGACACCTGTTCCGCGGCAGCAGCAAGGCCGCCACTCACGACAAACAGAATGCCCGCAAAGAGCAGGGCCGCCAGGCGGGTTTTCGGCATGCTGCGGATTCCAGAGTTGCGTGAGGAGGGAGTCTTTCTCGTTCTCTCTTTCACTCGGGAATTATAGCCCCGCCTCGCCAGGATCGTTGTTGGGCCTTCGTTTGCACGCACCATCGGCTCGTCAGCACCATGCTTCCCAACACGAGAGCCTCAGCAGCGACTCAGAGAAGTTCGAGAATGGCGCGGGCCATGTCGGCTTCATCGCGTGCCCGGTAGCCCTCCCAGGCTGCGTGGACGAGGCCATCGGGGCCGATCAGGTAGGTTGTCGGAAAGGCGTCGAAGCCGAGTGTCTCCGCCACGAGCATGCGGGTGAATCCGTCCGGATCCCCCCAGGCATCGAGATCGATCTTCTGTTTGCTGAGGAACTGCTGCGTGGTACTGCGGAGTTCTTCGAGATCGTCTGGCCCTCCGTAGCCGCACGACACGGCAATCAGCTGAAACCGTGGCTCGTCAGCAAGTCGGGCAGCGATCCGGGCGATACCAGGAAGTTCGCGGCGGCAGGGGGGGCACCACGTTCCCCAGAAGTTCAGCAGTGTGATCTTGCCGGTGAACTCTGGAGCTGGGGCCGTAGGATCCTTTAGGGACACCAGAGGCAGGGCGGATACCGGTCGCCCGACCGACGCGTGATCCTGCGGCGAGTCGCAGCCGGGCGTCGCAAGAACAGCGGTGAGCAACAAGGCCGCGGCCAGTTGCCTCGTCAGGAGTGGCGTGACGAGGGTTCGGACCGCAGGAGCCGAAAGGGGATCGTGTATCATCGCAGGTGTCCAGTGAAAAACGGTTGTGAACTGCCCGGCGGTTGGTGGGTTGCCGATCGTGGCTGCGGCAGGTGTGGAAGGACACCCTGAAGTGTACGAAGTCGAGATGAAGTTTCCCGTAGCCGATGCCTCGGCGATGGAGCAAAAGCTGGTCGGTCTGGCGGCTCGGTTTCGTGAGCCTGTGCAGCAGACCGATCGGTACTTCGTGCATCCGTGTCGTGACTTCGGCCGCACTGATGAGGCTTTGCGACTGCGGCGTGTTGGTGATGAGGTTGAGCTCACCTGGAAAGGCCCTCGCATCGACTCCGCGGCGAAGACTCGGCAGGAGATTCTGCTTCCACTGCCGACTGGTCCTCGGACGGTTGATGAGTGGACCGAGCTGCTGGCCGCACTTGGCTTCCGGGTGCTTGCTGAAGTGGTGAAGCGGCGGCATGCCGCCCGGGTGCTCTGGCAGGGCGCTGAGGTCGATGCGGCCCTCGATCATGTCGATGGCGTGGGCAACTATCTGGAGCTAGAGATTCTCGCCCGGCAGGGTGAGATTCAGGTGGCGACTGCCTGTGTTGACTCGCTCGCTCGCGAACTCAGCTGTGGCGATGCTGAGCGTCGAAGCTACCTTGAACTCCAGCTTGAGGCCCGCCTGGGGTGATGCGGACAGCAGCCCAGCAGCAGTCTGGTAGAGCGACGTCGTCTTCAGCAGAGGGAGCTCCTGAGGGGCATCCACCTGAACGCACGCGACGCAATCTTCTGGTGATTGCAATCTACCAGGTGATCGCGCGGACCGGCTGGATCTTCAAGACAGAGACCATCATCATGCCTGCCGTACTCGATGCGGTGGCAGACGCAGGCTTCCTGCGTGGCATGTTGCCGGTGCTCGCACGCTTTGGGCAGAGCCTGCCTCCGCTGGTGGTGGCGGGACCGCTGGCGAGAATGCCGCTAAAGAAGTGGGCACTCGTCACCACGACACTTGCGGTGGCACTCTGCTTTGGGCTCTTGGCGATTGCCTGGTCACTCTTCGCGGGTGGGCATCCTTTCCTGCTGGCTGGCATCTATCTGACGATCTACGCCATCTTCGCCGTCTGCAATGGGCTCAACCTGCTGGTGATGGCCACCCTGCATGGCAAGCTGATTCCGGTCGCAAGTCGCGGCCGGCTGATGGTGTTGAGCACTACGGTGGGGAGTGTCACGGCGATTGCGGCTGCGATCGTGTTGCTGGGGCCGTGGCTGGAGGCAGGTGAGTCGGCCTTCGACAAGATCTTTCTGGCCACGGCCGTCTTCTTTGCGGTGGCTGCCGTGGTGCCACTGATGATTAATGAGCCGCCGACGCTGCTGGAACGTGATACGTCACCCACCCAGCCCACGGCGAGCCTGCGGGCCGCCGTGCAGAGCTGGCGAGAGATGCTGGCAGCCGATCACGGGCTTGCTCGGCTCTGTCTGGTGGCCACCTTCTTCTCAGTGGCGCTGTTTCTATTTCCACATTACCAGGCTTTTGCGCGTGATCGTCTCGGCACCCAGCTCCCGAGTCTGCTCACATGGGTCGTCGTGCAAAACGTGGCCACCGGGCTGGCGAGCGTCATTGCAGGGCCTGCGACGGACCGCCGTGGTACG
>Ga0181600_10004181_pt1 | contig 10969 bp, 6 predicted proteins | sample 041ome_2_FD_132982 | JGI IMG/M metagenome (GOLD analysis project Ga0181600, IMG submission 132982) | Coastal salt marsh microbial communities from the Groves Creek Marsh, Skidaway Island, Georgia - 041406US metaG (megahit assembly) | ecosystem: Environmental > Aquatic > Marine > Intertidal zone... | reverse complement strand
GCTTTTGTTGCAACTACTACTACTACTACTAAATTCGATTGCGTGATGAATCATTGTCTCGGATTCTCTTTTTTTGCGCTTTTGCGGCGACGACTCGGTTCGGGCGTCGTCTTCTTCGTCTTCTCTCCGTTGTTCTTTCTCTCTGCGTTTCGCCGCCGCTGACCAAAACCACTTTGTTTCTTCTTCTTCTTCTTCTCATTCGGCACCGAAACAGGCTTCTTCTTCGTCTCAAAATTCGTTCGTTACGTACAGAGATGAAAAGAAGGAAACTTCGCTCGACGCGGTTCCAGTCTTCTCGAAAGGAGAAACCGTCTACCGAAACGCATCACATAAAGACAAACTTTTAACCGGATTTCCGTTTCCCGACGACGATTGCAAAACGCTCGGGGATATCTGGGAATCCGCGTTTAAGAAGTATCCAAACAGGCCTCTCTTAGGAACGCGCTCGATGGACGAACGTACCGGACACCCGGGGAAGTACGAGTTCAACACGTACGGAGATTTTGAGCTCGTTCGGACAAAAATAGCGGCTGGGATAACCGCGTTAGGGTGCACGTCCTCGCAGACGTTTGGTTTGTATTCGATTAACCAACCGGAGTGGGTGGCGTGCGAGGCGGCGTGTACGAGGCAGAATATCGTGTCCGTGCCTTTGTACGATACGTTAGGACCGGACGCGGTGGAGTATATTTTAAACCACGCGGAGTGCGTCGGAGTGGCGTGTTCGAAGGTGGTTTTGCACACGCTTTTGAACGTCATTCACAGGTGCGAGACGGTGAAATTCGTCATCGTGTACGGGAACGAAAACGGACCGCCCGGGGCGATTCCGGCGAAAACAGCCAACGGGAGGGTGACGATTAAAACTTTCGAGGAGGTGTTGATTTTAGGAAGCGCGAAACCAGTCGCGCCAGTGAGAGCGCACGAAAACGACGTGGCGACGATTTGTTACACGAGTGGTACCACTGGGGACCCGAAAGGCGTCGTGTTGACGCACTTGAATTTATGCTCCAACGCCGCCGGGTACTCGTACGATTTGAATATCGGGATCGGGGATATTCACGTGTCGTATTTACCTTTGGCGCACATTTACGAACGGGTAACGTTTATGGTGTGCGTTATGGGCGGTGCTGCGGTTGGATTCTATCGCGGCGACGTGCTCGGATTATTGGACGACGTGCAAGCGTTGAAGCCGACTATTTTTTGTTCCGTCCCGAGACTGTGGAATAGAATTTACGATAAAGTGAACGCCGGCGTCGCGGAAGGATCGCCAATCGCTCGGATGTTGTTCGCAAAAGCCTACGCGAGTAAGAAATACGCGTTTGAAAACGGCAAACCTCCGAATCCGTTTTGGGAAAAACTCGTGTTTTCAAAACTGAAAGCGAAATTGGGAGGTCGCGTGCGATACATGTCCTCTGGATCCGCACCCATCGGTGGTCACGTCATTGAGTTCTTGCGGATATGTTTTGGCGCGGTCGTTTTTGAAGGTTACGGGATGACGGAATCCGCGTGCGTCATTTCCAAAACGAACGAACGAGATTTCTCTACTGGTCACGTCGGCGCGCCGGCGCCGTGTTGCGAGATCAAACTCGACGACGTTCCCGAGATGAATTATAGGAAAAGCGATAAACCGTACCCACGAGGCGAGGTGTGCGTGAGAGGTCCATCAGTTTTTGCCGGCTACTTTAAATCGCACGAGCAAACGCGAGAGTGTTTGGACGAAGTTAACGGGTGGTTGAAAACCGGCGACATCGGGATGATGTTACCCGGCGGTCGGTTAAAAATTATCGATCGTAAGAAGAACATTTTCAAATTGGCGCAAGGCGAATACGTCGCGCCGGAAAAGATTGAAGCCGCGTACGGTCGGTCGCCGTTAGTTGCGCAATCATTCGTGTACGGCGATTCGTTGCAAGCGAGCTTAGTTGCCATTGTCGTCCCAGATGAGGAAGTTCTAGCGCAATACGCGAAAGCGAATGGATTGATGAAAGGCGGCGGCGCGCCGACGCTGAGAGACATGTGCGAGAACGAAGCGATTAAAAGAGCCGTGTTCAATTCCATGAATAAGGCTGCGAACGAATCAAAGTTGAAAGGATTTGAACGCGCGAAACGGATTCACTTACACGGCGAGTTATTTTCCGTGGAGAATGGATTGATGACGCCAACGTTTAAGTTGAAACGACCGCAAGCGAAGGAGGCGTTTTTACCAGTCATCGAAGCGATGTACGAAAGTTTGCGGTAATTTGTAATTTCTAATAATCTATCTATCTATCTATCTATCGTTCCCAAGCCTTCTTCTCGCCCATCCCTCCGTGAATGGTATACGCGCTGCTAAAATCTTTGGAAAAATCAAACACTTCCCATCGGCTCGCCGGAAAAATGTGTTTGTTCTTATCATACCAAGAACGGTGGAAAATCTTTCCCGGATGGGAATCTTCCTTCTCAACCGTCGCGTCTGCAACTACCCTCACGTCTTCCTTATCGTCGAAACGAAACAGCGGTCCAGATTTTCCTCTCGCTTTCCTCGAGATGAGCTCGTAAAACGTCAACTCGTGCGGAATGATGCAATCTTCCTTCACGTACATCATGCTCTCCGGGCCTAATTTACTCAACTCACGAAACTCATCCTCTAAATCCTTCATCGCAATTTTCAAAAAAGTCCTCACCGTATCTTTCTGCTTCACCGTCACAAACCTCCTCCCACCTCCTCCGGACCAGTAACTAAACGTAACCGTCAAATTCTCCTCCATCTGTTTCTCTCGCTTCTCCAAAAACTCTCTCGCGAGGTGTTCGCGCAACAGGCGCTCCTCTTTCACCACCTCGTTTTGCGCGTTCGGCACGTGAGATTTGTCCGCGTCTGGGTTCATCCCCACGCATTTCTTCTTCTTTACCTTCTTCTCTTCCTCTTCCTCTTCCTCTTCCTCCTCTTCTCCGTCGTCGTTAAAACTGAGTAAATTTTTCTCTTTTTTCTTCCTCTCTTTTTCTTTCTTTTTCTCTCGTTCTCGTTTTTCTCGTTTCACGTCTTCTTTCCTCTTCCGTTCTGCGTCCAACGTCGCTCTGACTTTCTCTTGCTTTTCGGCGTACTCTTCTCGGGTGAGAAGGCCCACGGATTGGTTGGCGAACGCTTTTTCCTCTTCCACGGTCGAGGAGCCTCGAAAACCAACCAGGGAAGAGCGGTTGTTGAAGCCGCCAGCGGTGGGAGGAGGCGCCCCGGGGACACCAACGCCGCTCGATGATTTTCGCATTTCGAGCTCTTTCACGCGCTCGTCGCGCTCTTCTTGCAATCGCCGGGCTCTTTGCTGCGCCTCGAAACCGCCGACGTAACCGTCTAAACCCATTTTGGTGGTAGTTTTACGAACGAGCGCACAGAGAGAGAGAGAGAGAAAGAGTTTGGTAGTATTAAATTATGGCGAATTTGAACAGGACTTGCTAAAGTTGTTACTAAAAAAATGCAAACGCCGACGACTAAACTTGACTAATAAAGAGAGCAGAAACGACGAAAACATCATCGATCGTCATCTTCGAGCGCGCTTCCGTCCTCCTCCTCTGCCTCCCATGAGACCAGCGGGAGGGGACTCGGCTCTGTTTCTCTGACCTCGTCCGCCGCCGCGTCCTCCTCGCGCGGAGGGAACTTTTGTTGGGACGGCGGCGGCTACACGCTTTGCCGCCATCATCGTCGGCGGTGAGTTCGGTCGCTCTCTCGTCGTCGTCGTCGTCGGTGGACTATTATTATTACTATTCTCGTTGTTTTTCCTAAAGGCGGCGGTAGGTGCGGTGGAGGAGGTTGGCTGCTGCTTCGCGCCGCTCAGCTTCGCCTTCATTTGCTGCTGCATCATCAACAGTTTCATCTTTTGTTGCTGCTGCAGCGCGTTCAACTGCGCCTGCGTCGTCGACATCACTACCGGTGGTGCGCCTTGTCCTCCTCCTCCTTTCGTCGGCACCGGACCTTTCCACGCCGTATCTGGCGGCGGCCCGAGCGGCGCACGCGGCATCATCATCGTACTCCCGCCGATACCGCCGCTCGCCGAGTGAGCGGTAACCACCGGAGCGAGCGTCACCACGCACGCTTTCCCATCTATCGCCCTTTTATTCAAATTCTCCGCGCACAGTAACGCCGATTGCGAGCTCGTAAACTCCACGATCGCGCATCCTTTCGATTTCCCGTTTTTCTTTTCCGTGAAGAATTGGATGGATTTCGTGATGCCGAATTCGCTCGCCAACTGTTCTATTTGCTTGTCCGACGTCCACCACGTTAAGTTTGCTACGTATACCGATTTACTCTTCTTACTCTCTTCCTCTTCGTTGTTGTTGTCTTTTTCCTCCTCTTCCTTCTTCTTCTTCTTGTTCCTTTCATCTCCAACATCTTCATCCTTTTTGTCTGCATCATCAGCGTTTCCATCATCATCATTCCGATCAATCGTTGTTGTTGTTGTTGTTGTCGTTTGCACTTTCTTTATCGTCTCTTTCTCCTCGTCGTCGGAATCTCCGACGTCGCCGTAGAGCAACGCGTCCTCGTCCTCTTCTTTCGTCGTCATTATTATTATTTCAAAACGAGATGAGATTGTTCTTCTTCTTCTTCTTCTTCTTCTCGCAAAGTTTATGTGTGCGTGTGTGCTTTAGTAATGCGGACGACAGACAAAAATCGAAGTGTTTCGAAACGGTCGCTTTTCCTTTCCTTCAAAAAAAAAAAGAAATCGCATTTATTATTCGCGCGTTTAAAGAATCAGAGAGCACAAAACGACGCGAAAGCATGGAGTCTTCTTCTTCTGCTGCTGCTGCTACTGCTTGTGATACTCTCGGGGTGAGGACGAGAGCGCAGAAAAGGCGGATGGGCGAGAGAGACGTGTGGGATTTGATCGTGAATAACGACGACATTTGTTTCAAACACATTCTTCCGAGATTGAATAGGACGGATGTGAAATTCTTGTACGGAGTGAATAGTGAAACGAAAAAGTTGATTAAGAGATCATCTCGCAAGGGGGAGTTGAAAGAGAAGTTTAAAGTGAGACAGATGTCGTCGATATCGACTTTGGAGTTAGCGTGGGAGAACAAATCGTTGTGGTCGAGTTACTGGACAGATGAAGAAAAATCTTTCTGCTGGAGAGTTGCTGAAACGAATAAACTCGAGTTGCTCAAGTGGGCGCGAGAGGAGAAAGAGTGTAAGTGGGATCAAATGACGATTAATGCGGCCGCAGAACAAGGCAATATGGAAATGGTAAAGTATTGCGTTGCAAATGAGTGTCCTATCGATGAGATGGCGTGTGCATGTGCTGCCCAAAACGGTCATCTCGAGGTACTCAAATACTTACACGAAGAAGCGAAAGCGCCTTGGGGTTCTGATACTGCGGCAGGGGCGGCTTTAAATGGTCATCTTCACATACTCGAATATCTTGTTGAGCGTAAGTATGATCAATTTGACGAAATTGCGTGTTTTTGGGCAGCCATGGACGGCCACTTGGACTGTTTGAAGTACTTGCACGAAACCGCCAAAGCGCCTTGGGACGAGGACGCCGTTCGAGTCGCTCGCGAGAACTACCACCCCGAATGTGTACAATACTGCCTCGACAACGACTGTCCTCTCCCACCCGGTTGGCGATACGAAGATGGAGAGTTATACGTATCAGAATCAGAATCAGAATCAGAATCAGAATCAGAGAATTCCATTTGGTAAACGTACACGTCCTAAAGCTGCCGCACCCTTGTAATTGAAAGCGAAGCTACAACCCTAAATCATGAGCGTTTGAATCGTCGTCGTTCGAATTGCACTCCTCATAACTTGTTGTTATAGTTATTATATAACACACACCCCACGCGTATTATATATAATGGGCGGCAACAAAACAATCCGTCGATGCGCGACGACGTCGTTCTCCCCGACCTCGACTTTAATCGCCTGCGGAACCGTCGCCGGCGCGATGGACGATTCCTTCTCCACGACGGCAAGTTTAGAGGTGTTCTCGGTGGATCATTCGAACGCTTCTTCTTTTGATTCTTCTTCTTCGAACACGAACGAATGCGAAATGGTCGGGACGGGCGTTTCGGTGACCGAACGGTTCCACAGATTGTGCTGGGGCGATCAAGTGAGCGAGCGGTTACCGGCGGGGATTTTAGCCGGCGGTTTAGCGGACGGGACGGTGCAATTGTACGATCCGAACGCGATGATGATGCAGAAGAAACAAAAGAAAAGAGAGGAGAACGAGGAGAACGGTGCATCATTTTTCGGGGCAAATCACGAGGACTTACCCGCGGCGAATTCAGTGTCCGGGTGCGTGTTGACGACGTTGCAAAACGCGCACGCTGGGGCGGTGAGAGGATTAGACTTTAATCCGTTTAGCTCAAACTTGTTAGCGAGCGGCGGGCGAGACGGGGAGTTGAGCATTTGGGATATCAACGACCCGATGAAACCGAGCAAGTATCCAGCGCTGGTGAGTGGACCGAGTGGACCGCATACCGGGGAAATCGCGCAGATTCAGTGGAATACGAAAGTGTCGCACATTTTGGCGAGTTGCGGGACGACGAGCGGGACGACCGTGGTCTGGGATTTGAAGAGGCAAAGACCGGTGATTTCGTTTGTAGATCCGCAGTCAAAGAGAAGATGTTCGGCGATTAGTTGGAATCCAGACGTGGCGACGCAGTTGATTGTGGCGAGCGATGACGATAGGTCGTGTTCGTTACAAGTGTGGGATTTGAGGAATAGCGTCGCGCCGACGAACGAGTTTGTCGGGCACACGAAAGGGGTTTTGTCCTTGGCTTGGTCGCCGCACGATGGGGATTTGTTGTTGTCGAGTGGTAAAGATAATAGGACTTTGGTGTGGGACGCGAAGGATGGCAGCGTTTTGGCGGAGTTTCCAGCGAGTTCCAATTGGAACTTTGACGCGCAGTGGTCGAAGAAAACCGCCGGGGAGATTTCCGCGGCAAGTTTTGATGGGACCATTAGCATTCACAATTTGAACGATTGCGGTAAGCAAAGCGCACATCAACACCAACATCAACAATACGGGCAAAATGGAACGCAACAGCAGCAACACCAACAACAACCGAGAGAGCCGATGCGTAAAGCGCCAAAGTGGATGAAACGCCCGGCGGGCGCCTCGTTTGGTTTTGGCGGTAAACTCGTCTCGTTCGGGTCCGATAATCCAGGTGTGGTTAAAATCACCACCGTGGACGTTTCGGACGAGCACGAGAGTAGAAGTGCGAGTGCTGGTGCGAGACATGGCACTTCTCTCGCGGGCGTTTCGGACGGCGGTGGTGACGCCGCGGAAGAAAACGACATCGACGCTGAATTTCAAGCGGCTATTAAATCAAACGATGAACAACAATTGAAAGCGTTGTGTGACGCGCGTTCGCAAAGCAAAGACCCGTCGATTTCTAGCGAAGATAAAGAAACGTGGGCGTTCATGTCGATTTTGTTTTCCGACGACGCTCGACGACGTATGTTGGAACATTTGAATTTTTCAGACGCGTTGAAGAACTTGGAACGCTCGAAACAAATGCGCTTGACCGAAGCCGCTTTAGAAAATACAACTTTAAATGATGACACCGCAGGGACGTCGTCCTCGGGATTAGACGAACAATCGCAAATGGTTGCGCCGCCACCTCCTGTTGAAGACGAAAACGCGTTCTTTGACGGATTAGGGGAAGACGTGAAGAACCAATCCGGTTTAGCGTCGCCGCGAAAGTCAACCATACCTACGCCGCTCTCCCCGAAGCGAGAGACAAAACAAGAAAAAGTTGCACCCGTGTTGAAACGCGAACCGGCGGATAGAGAGATAGAGAGATGCCTCATCGTCGGCGATTACGATGGTGCAGTGGAAGCGTGCGAAAAAGCGGGTCGTTTCGCAGACGCGTTAGTTTTAGCCTCCTCCGCCGGTCCAGAACTTTGGCAAAGAGCACAAAAGCGTCACTTAGAGAGATCACCGCGACGGTATTTACAGTTCGCGGAGTCCATTGCCTCTGCGAATTTAGAAAAGCTTGTAGAATCGGAACCGATTACGAATTGGAGAGAGACTTTGGCGATATTGTGCACGTATTCGGACGCCAAGGCGTGGGATGATTTAAGTTTGAAACTCGCCGAGAAGTTACAAGCCGCAAACATGCCGCACGAGGCGTCTTTGTGCAGAGTATGTGCCGGTGATGTGGATAATGCCGTGAAGCACTGGTCCATGCGCGCTCGAGGGAGCGCGACGTCGTCCAAATTTACGAGCAAGAAGGCGCAGTGGCAGTTGCTCGAGAAGGCCATCGTGTTATCGCGCGCGGCAAACTTGAGTCAAGCGACGCCTGGGTTTGCGCGACTTTTGTCTTCCAGAGCGGAAAGTCTCGCGAGTTCGGGCAAGTTAAAGTCAGCGTTGGCGCTTTTGGATATGGCGCCAGGCGCTGGAATTAACGGTCGAGAAGACGCGGACATTGCGTTGTTGCGGGAAAGAATCGATCGCGCGTCCTCGGAGTCGAAAGCGGCGAGTAGTACTAGCGCTGGAGGGTACCACCAGCAGCCTCGTTCGAACGGGTATTCGCGTCAACCGCCACCGATGCAACCGTCCTCCTACGGCGGCGGTGGTGGGGTACCGCCCATGAACCCGATGATGAACACATCCTTCGCCGCTCCCCCGCCGCCGCAGCAGCAACAACAGCCGTTTCAACCGCCACCGAGCTACTCTGCCGCACCGCCTCCTCCGCCAACGCAGTTTACGCCTCCACCAGCTCCGGCTCAAATGTCTGCTCCGGCGATGCCACCACCGCCGACGAATCCGGACGCGAGCTTTTACGGCGCGCCTCCGCCCGTGCCGGCGTCTGCGCACTTGCCGCCGCAAGGCTCGGCGAATACGAGTTTTTACGCCCCGCCCTCCGTGCCGGGAGCACCTGGTGGTAGTACAAACTCATACGATCCGTACGGAGGAGGTGGTCGACGCGAATCTGAGGTGCCGAAACCGCCGCCGGTGACGTCGTTCGCTCCGAGCGAGATGGAATACGACGACGCCCCGGTGCAGAGCGCCTATTCTACCGGAGCGAGCGCGCCGCAGCACGGTGGTGGTGGTATGAATCAAAGCTTTCAGCAAATGACGCCACCAGCGCCAGGTATGGGGCAACAGTCCATGATGCCTCCGCCGCCAAAGCAAATGACTCCGCCGCCGAGTTACGCCGCTGGTCCGCCTCCGCCTATGCAGCAGCAGCAACAGCAGCAAAGCTATGCGCCACCGCCGCCGATGGCGTCGCAGCCACCACCTATGCAGCAACAAATGCAAGTGCCTCCTCCGATTTCGCAACCGCCCGCTGCTCCGACGCCAAGTTTCGATCCGTCACCGGTTATGGACGCGCCACCGGCGCCGAGTGTATCGCCTAGAAGTAGAGGTGGTCCGGCGGGCGGTGGACCTCCACCCGCGGCGGCGCCGCCGCCATCGTACTCGCCAGCCGCGACGCCTCCACCGTCGTATTCTCCGGCACCTTCGGCTGCGCCACCACCGATGCAGCAGCAGCAATCGTTTCAGCAAGCTTCGCCGCCGCCCCAGCAACAGTTTCAACACCAAGCGCCACCACCTATGCAACAACAACAACAACAGCCACCGCAACACCACCAAGCGCTTTCGCCGCCTCAACAACAACAACAACAACATCATCAACAACAACCGCCTAGCCCGCGCCGTCCAGCCGGACCACCCGCTGACGTTACCCTTTCCACCGTGCAATCCTCCAACTGCTCTCCTTCCGGTGCCCAAATCTCTCAGTGCGTGAAAAAAATGCACGACGAGTGCTTCCAACAGCTCGCCTCCAACCCGGTGCGAAAGAAGGAGCTCGAAGACTGCTCCAAACGTCTCGGCCAACTCTGCTGGCGCTTAAACGAGAAGCAAGTCTCCGCAGCCGTGGAAGAAAAACTGATGAAACTCTGCGACGCCGCCTCTCGAGGCGACTGGGCCACCGCCAACTCCGTTCACGTGGAGATGACCACCCAACACTGGGACGAGTGCAGCGGCTTCTTGACGGCGTTGAAAAGACTTTTGAAAACGCGCAGCGCGCTTTAACTTGTTTATATATAATAATAGATAGTCAGAAGAACCAATAAAGTACTCATTCATTCTTCTGCGTTTGATCGTCTGCTCGACGCTTCCGTCGTATTCCATAATATGTGTGTTCTCGTATCTTGCTTGCTTCTTCCATAAAACTCTCAAAATCCGTCATTTATTTTCTATACAAACGCCCCTTGCGTCGTCGTCACATAAAAGAGGGACAAACAAAATGAGCCGGCGAAAGAATCTACATCCGCAGCGAGCGGTAAACGTGAAGACGGTGGTCGTGGGTTGCAGAGAGGAGCGAGAGGAAGAAGAAGAAGAGCAACCACCTTTGGTGTTGTGTTTGAAGATTCCTGATGTCGAGCAAAATCTGATACGAAAAGAAGAAACTGATGGTGGTGTTATTAGGAAAGGAGCGAAGAGAAAGAGGACGCAACACGAGTGCGATGTGTGCGAGAAGATGTTTACAGCGCCATCCGATTTGGCCAGACACATGCGTATTCACACGAAAGAGAAACCGTTCGAATGTGATGTGTGCGAGAAGCGTTTTCGTGAATCTAGTCACTTGATAACGCACATGCGTATTCACACGAACGAGAAACCGTACGAGTGTGATGTGTGCGAGAAGAGTTTTACGCAAGCTAGTAATTTGAAAAGGCACAAGCGTATTCACACGAACGAGAAACCGTACGAGTGTGATGTGTGCGAGAAACGTTTTCGTGAATCTGGTAAATTGAAAGTCCACATGCGTATTCACACGAACGAGAAACCGTATGAATGTGATGTGTGCGAGAAAGCTTTTCGTCAATATGGTACTTTGCAAAGCCACAAGCGTACTCAGCATTAGCTCTTTGTCATCATATAGTCGTCCTTAGCGCACATTTATACACATACCAGCGCATCAATACCTTTGCGCCATCCAATATTCCAAAAACACACCTCTGCGTTTTTATTCTCCGCACTTTAAGAAACGCTTT
>Ga0181600_10004179_pt1 | contig 10973 bp, 7 predicted proteins | sample 041ome_2_FD_132982 | JGI IMG/M metagenome (GOLD analysis project Ga0181600, IMG submission 132982) | Coastal salt marsh microbial communities from the Groves Creek Marsh, Skidaway Island, Georgia - 041406US metaG (megahit assembly) | ecosystem: Environmental > Aquatic > Marine > Intertidal zone... | reverse complement strand
CGCAAAGCCGAGGCCAAGGCGAAATCTCGGGCCAAGGCGGAGGCGGCGAGCTGGTGGCGTTTCGAGAAGGACCAAGCCGCGCGCCGGCAGCGCCTCTTCCGCGAAGCGTCCGCGAAGACCACCGCGCGCCGCGGTGAGCGCCACGTCAGCGCTTTCGCGCATCTCTGGCACACCCGCGCGGGCATCGTGTGGCAAGACGTCCTCGTCGCCGCCGTCGGAGTCGGCTGTTGCGCGTACGCCGGATACCGGCTCGGAGTCGGCGCGCGAACCGCCGCGCGCGAACCGCCCAAGTGCACGTCGACGTCGACCGCCGACCATGGCGACGACGATTCTTCCGCGCGCTAGATAGAACCCTCACCACGCGCGCGCTCCGACCGCGCGTTCCGACCGATCGAACCCGCACTCACCCTCCCGTTGTATTCCTAGTAACCAGCAGTAGTAACCAGCCAACAGCAGTGCTCACGCCTCCCCTCCATCCGAACGCCGCGAGATCTCTCCCAAAAAATCCAACATAAAAAACACACACATGGGATCTCCACACGCCCCAATACGGGATCTCTGTTTCCCACAAAATGTGATCCAGAGATTTGATTCTTTCCCGCGAGAAAATCCTTCAAAAATAGACACATCGACCGTTCGTAACTCACAAATTACCCCCTCGATCAAAAAGTGCACGCACACTGAAAAAGCGCTCGTCCACGGTGACGCTTTTTCGTCCACCCCGTTCGCGCATGCCGACCCATCCATCCATCCACCCGCGTCACACGTCGACGCGGCGAGGTTGACGACGACGACGGCGATCGGCGAACGACGCACCGTCGCGTTTTATCGCGCGTATTTTTTAACGCACGCGGCGTCATGTTCCGGCGCGCGCCGGGGGCGTTCGCGGCGGTTGAACCGCGCGGCACGTCGGGGAATCGCCGCCCGGGAAGTCCCGCGACCGCGGGACCGCCGGCGAACGGTGCCCTGCGTCTGGGCGGTCCCGGGGCGTCGACGACGACGCCGCGCGGGGTAGACGGGGTCGTGACGGTGACGAGACCGAGGGCGAGACGCGGGACCGCGGACGGCGGCGCGTGGTCGGGGCGCGGGGGAGGTACGGCGACGACGCGACGCGACGACGACGACGGGTTCGACGGGTTCGGTGCGGACGACGCGAATGATGACGATGCTGCGGTGGACGACGCGCGTAAAGGGGTTTTATATGGGCAAACAGTATCGAACGTTTCACCTGTCGTTGGGTTACAGTTGGACCGCGATGCGTTGACGACGATGACCTTTTCGTTGATGATGATGACGAGTCGTGACTCGTCGTGTGTTGACGCCGCTGTTGAGGCTTGGAAGAGACGACGAAGACTGACGACGAACCCGAACCCGGGGACGCGCGCAGGGGCGACGACGGAAGAACACCCGACATCGACCTCTGGAAGGGTCATCAGCGTAGGTGCGGACGGAACCGAGGCGGAGCGCGCGTTTCACAGCGTGCACGACTTGGTGCACTTTGCGATTTTGTCGCAACCGGGACGCCAGGCGAGCTTGCGGCTCATTTACTCCATTTGTCAGCGCGCCGGACGCATCGCGAGCAAGCACGGAGGTGGATCGAGGTTGATCACGGCGAATGAACACTGGAAGAGTCAAATCAGACACGCGCTTTATACGTCGCCGCGCTTTAAGCGCATCGGGAGCGATGATTGGGGCGTCGCGGCGGGGCATCTCAACGCGCCGGATACCACCGTGGTGTACGTGAGCAAGGAGGAACGGGAGAAGGAGGCGCACAGCGCGTTGGGAGTGAAGACGCCGTCTTCGCCATCGAAACGACGTCGCGCGAGCTCGCAGTCTCGGGCGCAGCCTCGCTCGAGAGCGCAAGCGCAACCGCGGGCACTGGCTCGACACACCACCTCGGTGACGCAGCGGGTGCCCAAAACATCCGCCCAAAACGACAGCAACCGCTCCTCCGCCGAGCCAGAAACTGAACCGTTGACGATGATGGAAAGCGGTCAGCTTTTGAAATCAATGCGCTCGATGAGCTCGAACAGCGCGTTTTCGACCGAACACGCGCTCGAGAGCATCGTTCGCGGCGGCTTGTCCAAGCAAAGAGGAGCCGATCGAGCGAGCCCGCCAAGAGGCGCGCCTCGCTCAAGATCGGTCTCTCCCGAGCCTCGCTCGAGCTCAACGCTCGTCGTTGTCGCCGGACTCTTGGAGCACGATCAAAAGGTGCTTCCTCGCGACTTTCGCCGCAACCGCCGCAAGCCAGCTGGCGGAGGTCACCACGCGGCGATGCCGTCAGACATGGATTGTCAGGAAGCGTGCACACTGTCGGTGAAACTCGAGCAGTATCACTGATGCTGCTCGCCGCAACACCGATGCATTTTTTCAACAATGCAATCCTCACACGCTTGTTGTATAATACAAGGATTTGTTGTATTCTGTTTTCATTTTTTTCAGAGGATTTGCTTGATTTTTTCTTCTCGTAGCCAAGCAGACGCGAGACATTTTAATAAAAATGTAAACCATTTTTTTGAAATCCGAGTGCATTCAAAAGTCGACATGATGCGTTTTCTATACAGCGTGCATATGATATTACATTGTCTTGGCTAAGCGCACGCTCCGAGCGAGGCACCTTGAACCGCGGCTTGTAACAGTTCCTTGGGCGTCATTTTGTCCTGCCCACCCGTCTCGCGCCACGTCGCTTGCTTGGATCTCCACTCCCTCGCCAAGCGCGCAAGCCGCAAGAACCGCTCTTCTTCGCTATCCTCGAGCTCCTTGATTGTGGAGTAGTGTACAGCTACCTTTTCGAGGTCCTCTTCAGCCCTTGAGTCCGCCTCCACGCGCGCCTTGATTCTGCTCTTGCGGTGCAAGCCTTGAAGCTGCGAATTCAAGACGTCGTGTGCGCTATTCGAGCTGTGCCGGCTCGCCTGACCCTTACCGACGGTACACTTGGCGTTGCTATCCATCGCGGCAATCTCTTCTTCGGTCGGGATTTGCTGCTGCGAGATCGGTTTGATGACGCGCTTACCGCGTTTCACCTTCTTTTCGCCCATCTGTAGCCGTCCCAACTGCTCCGCCACTCTCTTTGCGCGCTCCTCCGTCGTGTGCTGTCTCATAACCTCTGGATTCTTGGCGCTCCCGTACTTGGCCTTCCATCGCCAATCGTGTTCAGACCACTCCACGTCGTCGTCATCGAGCGCCGCCGCCGCCGCACCGCTCCCTTCATCCTCCAGAAGCGCCGCTCGCAGCGTCCGGTACGCCCCCTGCACCACTTTAAACGCCGCCGCACTCGAGTTCCCCGCGATATCTGGGTGCGTTTTCAACGCCGCCGCACGAAACGCGCGTTTAAGTTTACGCTCGTCTCTCGCATCCTACGCGCTAATCACAAAGAATACACACACACACACAGCGTCAGTCCTCGCCGTTCGACGTCAACTTCACGCGCGCCCACTGACTCAGCCTCGCGTTCGTCCCCCAACACGATCGCCCCATCTCTTCACCCCGATACCACGCGTCTCGACGCGCGCGACCGAGTCCAATATATAAAAACCGTACATTTTCACTCATTTCCAACACCGCAGCCGCGCGTTGCACCGCGTCCCGCGTGCGTATCTCACACGTCGTGCGCAGTCTCATTTTGCGTCCTCGACCACCGGGTCTGTGTGACGTCGTCGTCGTCGTCGTCCTCCTCCGTCGCGTCGCGCGCATCCCGAGACCACGGATAAATACGGACGCCGTCGATGTCAGCGTCGCCGCCGCCATCGCTCCCGGGTTCTAGAGCGCGACGCGCGTCCGTCGCCCTCTCGAGGGCCTCCCTCGCCGCGTCGTCCTTTTATTCCTCTTGTTTCTCGCGCACCAAAGTTTTGCAAAACCCTAAGGAATGTGCGTTTTAACAAATAAGGCTTGTTTCATTTCTAAAGTACGTGTATCACGCCGACTTATGATCTGTAAATAAAATCATTTACTTGACAAAACCCTAATGTCACACAAGTGCGTATAATATAATGTACACATGGTATCTAGTTCTATAACGTTAAGATTTGGATTCGCGTGCGTTTTTCTCGAAAGTTCTTTCGACGCGATGCGACCTGGACGGATGACTGCAGAGTTTGACGTGCGTGCGGACGGACGACGACGACTACTACGACTACCGAGGATGGCGAACGCGGAAGAACACAAAGCCGCCGGGAACGAACACTTCAAATCCGGGCGGTACGATGACGCCGTCGCGAGTTTCACGCTGGCGATCGAAGCGGACGGAACGAATCACGTCTATTACTCGAACCGGTCGGCGGCGTACGCGGCTGCGGAGAGATGGACCGAGGCGCTGGCGGACGCGGAGAAGACGACGGAGATGAAACCGGATTGGGCGAAAGGATACGCGAGGAAAGGGGCGGCGCTGTTCGGGATGCGGGAGTTGGAACGGGCAAAGGAGGCGTACGAGGAGGGGCTGAAGAGAGAGCCGGAGAACGCGATGTTGAAGAGCGGATTGGACGATGTCGCGATGGTCATGTCGAGAAAAGCGGCGAATGACGATGGGATGAGTCAGATTGGGAACATGTTTCGATCTCCGGATTTGATGGGGAAGTTGGCGACGAATCCGGCGACGAGGGGTTACTTGAACCAGCCAGATTTCATGACCATGCTGCAAGAGGTGCAGAGAGACCCGAACGCGTTGACCAAGCACTTGCAGGATCAGAGGATGATGAACGTGCTCTCGGTGGCGATGGGAGTCAAGGTGATGTCAGGTGAGGACGCTGAGAAGGAGTTCGAAGCGCATGAGGCGGATTCGAAGCCGAGTCAACCAGCCCCCGCGGCGGCGGCGCCAGCTCCGGAACCGGTGCCGGAGCAAAAGGCGCCGGAACCCGAAGTCTCTGCCGAGCGCAAGGCTGCGCTCGAGGCCAAGGAAGCTGGTAACGCGGCGTACAAAAAGAGAGATTTCGATACCGCGATCGCCAACTACGACAAGGCGATCACGCTCGATCCGGAGGATATTTCCTTTGTGAATAATAGAGCGGCGGCAAATCTCGAAAAGGGCGACTACGACGCGTGCATCGCCGACTGCAACAGCGCCATCGAGAAGGGGAGAAGCATTCGTGCCGATTACACCATCATCGCCAAGGCGATGACGCGCAAGGGCAACGCCCTCGTCAAACAGGGTAAGCTCGAGGAGGCGATTGATGCGTACCAACGTTCGTTGACTGAGCACCGCACCGCGGACACGCTCAAGCGGTTGAACGATACCGAAAAGGCGCTCAAGGATGCGACGCAAGCGGCTTACTTGGATCCGGTCAAGGGTGAAGAAGCGCGCGAGCGCGGTAACGCGTTTTTCAAGGATCAAAAGTTCCCAGAGGCGGTCAAGGAGTACTCTGAGGCTATCGCCCGCAACCCGGATGACCACAAGGCGTACTCCAACCGATCCGCTTGTTACACCAAGCTCGCCGCATTTAACGAAGCGCTTAAGGATGCGGACAAGTGCATCGAGCTCGACCCAACCTTTGTTAAGGGTTACACCCGCAAGGGTCACGTGCAGTTCTTCACCAAGCAATACGATGAAGCCGTGGAGACGTACAATGAAGGTTTGAAGCACGATCCAAACAACGAGGAACTTAAGGATGGATTGCGCCGATGCCACATGGAAATCAACAAGGCGGCGACTGGTCAACTCTCCGAGCAAGAACTCAAGGAACGCCAAGAGCGCGCCATGCAAAACCCGGAGATTCAAGCCATCCTCACCGATCCGGTGATGCGCCAAGTGCTCGAGGACATGAGCACCAATCCGAAGGCGGCGGCGGAGCACCAAAAGAACCCGATGATCATGGCCAAGGTGCAAAAGCTCATCTCCGCAGGCATCGTCCAGGTTCGGTGAGAGCACTGAGCAGACTTGTTAGATTACATTTCGACAAATCCCCTCATTCTTTTTAATGAAACGTCTTCGTTTTTTTGTCGTTACTACACGGTACCTACAATTTGTTTGCTAATTCTTACTACGAGGCGTCGCCCCACGCTTGGATGCCCACGCGTCGTACGTCGCTTGCGTGGCCTCGTTAATCCCTCCTCCCACTATATCGATCGACTTTGCAATCGCCATGACTCCGGCGCTCGAAAATCCCGGAAGCGCGCGCAACAAGCGCGGGATTTCCGCGGCGATGCGCACGCGCACCTCCGTTCTCACCACTGTCACCTCTTCCGTCGACGCCGCCTCGTCCACGTCGATCCTCGCGTCAATGTTCGCCCATACCCCCATCGTGCGAAATCCCGGTGGAAGCCTCTCGGGGTTTCCCGCGAATTTCAGCTCTGTTCCCACCAACCTCGCCCTGCCGTCGACGCGCCCCGCCGAATCCTCCGGTATCGCCTCAATCACAAACTCTGGCGTAATCTCCCACCCAAACAGCTCCCTCGGCCGAACCGTGACGTCGAAAATCCTCCCACCCATCTCACCGACTTCTTCCCGCTCCCTCGCGTCCGCCACCCCGAACACGACGGCGATAAAGTTGCTCGGCTCGCGCGTCCACGCTCTCGCGCTCGTCGCCTCTCTCCCACACCCATCCTCCGCTCGCGCGTCGACGATCCCGAGCGACAGCGTCCGCTCGACGTCAAACCTCTGATACCCCTCCGGCGGGGTTTCCCCCGGCGATTTACGCGCGCGCGCCCGCGTCGTCGACGTCGGACCGCCTCTACCGCCTGTGCCACCTCTCTTTGTCGCCATCAATCCACCGGTACGCCGCCGCCGCCCACGCGTCGACGACGCGTCGACCGACGCGAACGCCCGCGCGGTCGACGTCGACGTCATCGTCCCCGTCGTCGCGCGTCGTCGCCGCGTCCGCGCGGTCCCGGGAGGGAGGAAATCCGACGCGCGGCGTGATTTGTGGGAGAGGCGTCCACAAAAAGTGGGTAAAAAGCGCGCCGCCACTTCACTCCAACGCGCGCGCGCGTCCGTGTCGGTCGCGACGCGCGAGAGACGAACGCGGCGGACGCCGGGAAGAAGAGGAAGAAGACGTAGTCGCGCGCGCGTCGCTCGCGGGGTGAATCATGCCGCGATTACCGTCGCGTAACAAGGATGAGGATGAATACAAAGCCGTCGGTGAGGGTGAAGAGGAGAGCTCGGACGAGGAAGAAGAGATGCTCATGGACGGCGACGACGACGACGACGGACGAGACGCGATGGACGCGGATGGGAAAACGGCGAACGCGTCGGCGCCGAAACGCCCCGAGGTGTGGCGACCGAGCGGTGAAGACGGGGATGAGGACGTCGAGTTGGAGTTTGACGAGAGCGCGTACGACGCGATGCACCACTTTTCTCACGAGTGGCCGTGCTTGTCGCTCGATGTCGTGCGCGATGACGTCGGAGATGATCGAAAGGAGTTCCCGCACGAGATGACGATGGTGACTGGGACGCAGGCGAGCGATGCGACGAAGAACGCGCTGAGCGTGATTCGGGTGAGTAGGATTAAAAAGACGAGGAGAGACGCCGACGCGGATGAGGATATGGAGGCGAGCGATAGCGAAAGCGATGAGAGTGGGAACGCGCCGACGCTGACGGTGGCGAGCGTGGTGCATCACGGGTGTGTGAACAGAGTGCGGGCGATGCCGCAGAGACCGAGCGCGGTGGCGACGTGGAGCGATTCTGGACACGTGATGGTTTGGGATTTGAGCGCTCAAATGACCAAGGTGATGACGACGACGACGGATGCCAAGGGGCAGGTTGCGGCGCCGACTCGGGTGACCCCGAGCCAGGTGTTCACGGGACATAAAGATGAGGGATACGCCCTGGATTGGTCCCCGGTCGTGGAAGGTAGACTCGCGAGCGGGGATTGCGCCGGGGCGATTCACGTCTGGGATCCCGTCGCCGGCGGGAAGTGGGACGTGTCGCCGACTCCGTATGTCGGTCACACCTCGAGTGTTGAGGACATTCAGTGGTCGCCGGTCGAAAGCGATGTCTTCATGTCGTGTTCGAGCGATCAGACGGTGGCGGTGTGGGACGTGCGTCAGCGCGCCAAGCCGGCGCTTCGCGTCAAGACGCACGACTGCGACGTCAACGTAATGTCGTGGAATAGATTGGCCAACTCGATGGTCGCCACCGGCGCCGACGACGGATCTCTCCGCATCTGGGACCTTCGTAACTTCAACGAGTCCAACCCGCAGTTTGTGGCGAATTTCACCTTTCACCGCGACGCCGTCACGTCGGTGGATTGGGCACCCTTTGATTCGGCGATGCTCGCTTCGTCCTCCGCCGACAACACGGTGTGCGTTTGGGATTTAGCCGTCGAGCGCGACGCCGAAGAAGAAGCCGCGGCGATGATGGCCAAGGATAACGCCATCGCCCCGGATGACATTCCTCCGCAGCTCATGTTTGTCCACCAAGGCTTGAAGGATCCAAAGGAAATTCGTTGGCACGGGCAAATTCCTGGCGTCTGCGTAACCACCGCCGCCGACGGTTTCAACATTTTCAAGCCGTACAACGTCGGTCCCGAGGTCGCGTGAGGTCTCTTCGATCGAGCGACGGGCACGAGAGGATGTCACCTTTTAATAAAAACACGATTTCCAAGTCACATCGGTACATACATTACATTACAACGACGCCGCGGGCTCTAACCGCGCGTCTGAATCAAATCTAAACAATCGGCGACCCCAACCGACCGGCTACCCCCACGCCGGCGTCGTCGCGTAAAACACCACCAGTTTCCCACCCGCGTCGTTCTTCTCCCCGTACGCGTCGCACAGCGCCCCGACTTTGGCGTCGTAACTCGGCGTGAAGGCTGCGCCGAGGTACGTGAACGCGCGTTCGACGCGCACGAGTTTACTCAGGTGCGCCACGACTTCGGCGAACGACGCGTCGGCGCGCACGCGCACCTTGTTCTGACGCAAAATCGGCGCGTCGCCCGTGGCTTTGAAGAGAACGATCACTTTGCGCGGGTCGTCGGCGTCGTCGGACATGAGGGACGCGACGGACGCGACGACGCGCGTCGGCGACTGGAGTGAAGCAAAGGATGGTTGGACGCGCGCGTTTGTTACAAAACTCGCTATCGCTATCGCTATCGGGGATACGCCCCGTCTCGACCGTGCGGGGCGAAGAGATCGACGTTCGGACCCGCGGGAACGATGGCGTGGACGTTGAGCGACGGGTGGCTGGCAAAGTAGTGGTATTTGATGTGGTTCATGTCGACGGACGCGCGCAAGGCGTCCATTTGGTACAACTCGCGAACGTACCCGCTCAAGTGTTCGTACTGATGGATAAACTTTTTGTTCGTCTTAAAGTACACGACGTAGACTTCGTCGAAACGAATGAGCGTCTGGAACAACCGAACGTCAGCCTCGGTGAGGACGTTCCCGGCGATGTACCGCCGACGACTGAGAATCCGTTCGCACTCGTCCAACGCGTCGAAGAGCGCGTCCACCGCCTCGTCGTACGCCGACTGCGACACGGCGAACCCGCACTTGTACACCCCGTTATTGATCTTCTCGTACACCCACGCGTTGACGGCGTCGATTTCCTCCCGAAGCTCTGCCGGGTAGAGGTCCACCTCTGGGTTTTTCGCGACGGCGTTCCATTTCGGGTCGTTCAGCTCGCGAATAATCTCCGAAGACTCGTTATTCACGATCGTCTTCGTCACCGTATCCCACACCACGGGCACGGTAAACCTCTGCTCTTTCGGCGCGCGCACCATTTCGTACAACTCCCGAACGCTCGCGACGCCTTCGGGCCCGCACGCATCGCTATTCGTCGCCACGAACGCCCCTCTACCGCTCGGGCTCGGCTGCGCGCGCGACGCGTCGTCGACGAAGACCCACCCGCTGTGCGTGTCCGCCTCGTCCCCCGGTCGCGTCCGCGCCCACACCGGGTGCGTCACGCGCACCGCGATCGCGTCGTCCAACCCTCTGAGCGCCATCGTCGCGAGCGCGCGGCACGCCCACGGGCACGCGAGGGAGACGACGAGCTCGTAGCGGTTCCCCACCGGTGGGTGCGCGCCATCGTTCGGTCCGTCGCCGAAAGACGCGCGAAAAGTGGACGCCTTGCGGGCGAACGCGCCGTCGGTGGAAACGTCCGCGACGGCGGAGGACGCGGAGAGCTCACGCAGAGGCGTCGTCGGCGTCGGTGTCGACATGGGTGGGTCGTCGCTGAGACGGGCGCGTCGCGCCGCCGCGTTGTGACGCGACGCATTCGTCATCGACGCGAGGCGGATTGATGAAAACTTGTCTTGTCGTCGGTCGAATAAGACGACGCGCTCGTCGTTCGGATTACAAAATTACTTGGTAAGTTACGGAAACCTGAGAGGTGAGATTTACGCCTCGTCGAGAGCGGCGACACCCGGCAAAACCTTGCCTTCGAGGAGCTCCAAGGAGGCGCCGCCGCCGGTGGAGATGTGGGACATCTTGTCGGCGAGGCCAGCCTTTTCGACAGCCGCGACAGAGTCGCCACCACCGATGATGGTGATACCGTTGAGGTTGGCGAGGGTGTCGGCGATCGCAAAGGTACCCTTGGCGAAGGCGTCCATCTCGAACACACCCATCGGACCGTTCCAGATGACAGACTTGCACTCGTTGAGCTCCGTTTGGAAAGACTTGACGGAATCCGGACCAATGTCGAGACCCATCCAGCCGTCCGGAATGGCGTCGACGGAGACGGTTTGGGTGGCGGCGTCGGCGGCGAACTTGTCGGCGACGACGACGTCGGTCGGGAGCAAGATCTTCACACCCTTGGCTTCAGCCTTGGCCATGAGTTCCTTGGCGAGGTCAATCTTGTCGTCTTCGACGAGGGAGGAACCGACAGACTTGCCGAGCGCCTTGTAGAAGGTGAAAATCATACCACCACCGAGGATAATCTTGTCAGTCTTTTGCAAGAGAGACTCGATGACGCCAATCTTGGAGGAAACCTTGGAACCACCGACGATGGCGCAGAACGGGCGCTCCGGGTTGGATACGTCGCCGTCGAGGTAGTCGAGCTCCTTTTGGAGCAAGAAACCGGCGACGTTCGTCTTGCAGTACTT
>Ga0181600_10004175_pt1 | contig 10977 bp, 10 predicted proteins | sample 041ome_2_FD_132982 | JGI IMG/M metagenome (GOLD analysis project Ga0181600, IMG submission 132982) | Coastal salt marsh microbial communities from the Groves Creek Marsh, Skidaway Island, Georgia - 041406US metaG (megahit assembly) | ecosystem: Environmental > Aquatic > Marine > Intertidal zone... | reverse complement strand
GGCGCCGCCGAGGTGGGCAGCGTGGCCACCGCAGCGCCTGCCGCCACGATGGCCATATAGGCGCAGACATGGTCCACCGTGACGCCGGCCAAGGTGGCCACCACATCGCCCGGCCCAATGCCGCGGGCCTGTAACAGCCCGGCGCCCTGCTGCATGCGCGCGACAAATTCGGCGCGCGTCAGGTGCTGGCCCTCGGCGGTTAGGCAGGGCGCATCTGGTGCGGCTTGGGCCAATCGGCGCAGGCGGGTTGGCAAATCGATATAGTCCTCGCCCGGCAATGGCGCGGGCACCAGCGGGGCCAAGGGCTGAGCGGCTGTTTGGGCGGTTTCTTGTGTCATGCTAGTCCCTGTTTTCTGCCTGTTTTGGCGGCATTGGGGCAATCTGCCCTTGCTGACGCAAGGTAAAACTGCCCCGGTTGTGGGCGCGGGCGTGGAAAACGCCGCGTCATTTCATGTGGCAGAGGCCGGGCTATCGCCGGGGCCGCCGGTGGCGCCGATATCCCAAAACAGCCCCGCCATGCAGTGCAACGCATCGCGGCAAACCGGTGCCAAAACATGTTCGTCCGGGGCATGCTGCGAGCAGCCACGATAAGAATGCGGCACCCACACCGTGGGCAGGCCCAAAATCTCGCTAAAGCAATCATTGGGCAGCGACCCCGCCAGATTTGGCAAAACATGGGGGTCTTTGCCGCTGGTTTCAGCCAAGGAGTTGCGCACAAACTGCACCCAAGGATGGCCGGGTGCCAGCCGTGTTGCTTGGAAAAAGCCGCGCCCATCTGAAACGATCTTTACCTGGTCAAACCCGTGCCGATCCAGATGCCGGCGCAGGGCGGGCAAAATATCGTCAACCTCGGTGCCCACCACAAACCGCAATTGGCAGGTGGCGCGGGCACTGGCAGAAATGGCATTGACGGGCGCTGCCGGCACGCCGCTTTGCATGGCCAAAATGGCAAAGCTGTTCCAGCCATAGGCGCGTTCTGCCGGCGTTAGGCTGTCTTCGCCCCAGTCCCAATCGATGCTGGGGCCGCCTTGGCCATCGTCGGGCATGGCAATGGGCAAATCACGCAAGGCGGCGCGAATATCGTCGGTCAGGCTGGTGGGGCGCCATTCTGGCACTTGTATCTGGCCGCGGGCATCGGTGATCGTGGCCAAGGCCTGTGCCAAAATCATGGCTGGATCGGCCAGCAGCCCCCCCCAATTGCCCGAATGATGCGCCCCCTCGCGCAGATCAACGCATAGATCGAAATTCACCCCCCCGCGCGAACCCATGAAAACCGTGGGGGTATCGGCCTGCAGGCGCGGCCCATCCGAGGCGATCAGCACATCGGCAGACAGCGCCTCGCGCTGGGCGCGGAAAAATTCGGCCATCCCGGCCGAGCCTGTTTCCTCGCTCATCTCGATCACGATGCGGCTGTTAAACCCCAGCGCCCCGCGGGTGGCCAGCACCGCCTCGAGGGCGGCGATATTGATCAGATGTTGCGATTTGTTATCGGCACTGCCGCGCCCATAAAGCCGCTCGCCCCGGCGGGTCAGGGTAAAGGGCTCTAACCCCTCGCGCCACATGCCGTGCTGGGCGCGGATCACATCGCCATGGCCATAGGTTAGCACCGTGGGCAAATCTGCACCTTCGTGGCGTTGGGCAATCAAAAAGGGGCCGCCGTTTGGGTTGGGGTTGGGGTGAATGGTGCAGGCATACCCGGCTGCCTGCAGGCGGGGTTGCATCGCCTGTTCCAGATAGGCCAGCAGGTGCGGTGCGGAGGCCGGATCTTGGCTTTCTGTGGGGTGGCGCACCAAAGCCGCCAGTTCGGTTTCAAATTGACCAGTGTCGAAATAATCGGCAACCGCGGCCAGCGCCGCCGCGCGGCTCATGCGGGCACCCCGGCCGCGGCATCGCCCCAAGGCGACATGATTTCTGTGCAGCCCGAATTCAGCCCGCCCCGCCGCATCACGCCAGCTGGGCAGGCAAAGGCATAGGGAAAGATGGTGCGCTTGGTGGGTACCACATTGCGGGTTTTGGCAAGCGCGGCCAGCACGTCGGCAGGCAGCGTTTCGTCTGCCACAACGCCGGGCCCGCCCGATACATCGATACGCGGGGTGTGAAAGGCCGCTTCCAGATCCATGCCGCAATCTAGCATAAAGCCCGCCAGCTGGGCCACCGCGCTGACAATCTTGCGCCCCCCCGAAGCACCGATGGCAAACCGCGTGTCGCCTTGCTGGCCAATGGCGGGGCAAACATTCATCAAGCAGCGCTTGCCTGCCCCCAGCGAATTGGGCCGCCCCTGAACGGGATCAAACCACATTATGCCGTTATTCATCAGCAACCCGGTGCTGCCCGAAACCACCCGCGCGCCAAAGATCGACAACAGCGTTTGGGTTTGGGCCACCATGTTGCCGTGCCGGTCAACCACGGAAAAATGCGTGGTGCAGCCGGGGGCGGCGGGGCTTTCGCCGCTATCACCCATTTGCGACAGGCGCTGCGCATAGGCCTGATCCAAGCCATCTGCGAAGGCCACGTAAGTATCTGGGCCCGGCGTGGCAGGCAGGGCGCGGCCGGCCATTACCGCCATGGCCTGTTGCAGGGTGGGGCCTGCGGTAAGCCCCGGCACCACATGCATCATCGCGTCGCGATAGCCAAAGCTCAGCGCTGGCTGGAATTCGGCGCGATAGGCCTGCAGATCTGCCTGTGACAGGCTGCCGCCTTTGGCCTGAATATCGGCCGCCATGGCGGCACCGACATCGCCATCGTAAATTTCGCGTGGGCCGTTGGCGGCAATCTGGGCCAGCGTATCGGCCATGCGCGACTGATCCAGCCGCTTATCGGCCAGCGCGGTCCAGCCGCTGATGGTGGGCCAGTGACCATCTTCCAAAAACAGCGCTGCCGCGTCTGGGTCTTTGGCCAATTCGCGGGTGGTCGAGGCAATAACAAGGGCGGCAAACCAATCCACCACCATGCCCTGTTTGGCATGGGCGATCGCGGGGGCCAGCAATTCGGCCCATGGCATTTTGCCATAGCGCGCATGGGCTTGGCCCAGCCCATCTACCACGCCCGGCACGGCCACGGCGGTGGCGCCTTGCACGTTGCGGTCGCCTTCCACGTGCTCCCACGGGAACAGATCGCCCGCCTTGCCCGCGCCCGATAGGGGGTAATCGGCAGGGTTCAGCGCCGCAGGGGCCCGCATGCCGTGGTTCAGCGCCTGCGCCTGGCCTGTGTCGGCGCGCCACAGCATCATCGCGCCGCCACCGGCAGGGCCGCTCATCCATGGTTCCAAAACACCGATAGCAAAAGAGGTGGCCACAGCGGCATCGACCGCATCGCCACCCGCGGCCAGCACCGCAGCGCCTGCTTCGGCGGCTAGGCGGTGTTGGGCCGCCACAACGCCATGTTCGGTTTCGATCACCGTTTTGCGGATCACCATGGAACTTGATAGGTTCACGCTCATCGCTGCCCTCCCTTTGCCGCGCGGGTAAGGTGATAGCAGCCGATTTGTGGGCATTGCGCAACACCGCAATCCCCCGTGGGCCTAGCTGGCGGTTCTGCGCAGCTTTCCCCATATCTGCACGCTGGCCCAGATCAGCAGCCCCAGCAGCAATAATCGGACCAAAGAGAGCAGGTTGAAATTGAAGAAAATAAACTGCTGCTGAATGCGTTCCACCTGATTGGTGCTGAACGACAGCGCGAAATATTCACTCAGATCATGGATTTGGGACAAAAATGACGCGCAAGCGCTGGCAACAAACGCGGTGAAAAAGAACCGCCGCAGCAGTAGCGGACTATAAAAAACACACAAGAAAACCGCGCCCAGCTGCAGTTTTTGGCGCAGCAGTGTTTCGGCTTGGTCAAAGGTAATTCTGTGCAAAAGTGATTCAACTTCTACGAAGTCATTCCACAGCACCAAAACATACCCCAAGCCCACGGCATAGACAGTGGTGGCCAAGGCATATTTGGGGACCAGATCGCTTAACAGCGATCGGGGTTGGCGTCGCAGATCTGCGCGAAAAACTTGTATTAGCGTCTGCATGTCTGCGCTCGTTTTTTTATTTTGTCTGCCAAGGTTAGCGCAGGCCAGAGGTTGGTCAAAGAAATATTTCTAATTTGGAATGTCTGGCAACACCGGGCAGAATATTTCTGCCACTGCGCGGCCACGCAATGTGCGTCGATCATCTGAACGAGGGGGGTTTGGTGGAGCCTAGGGGAGTCGAACCCCTGACCTCTTGCATGCCATGCAAGCGCTCTCCCAACTGAGCTAAGGCCCCATCATTTCAGGCGTTGCCGCCTGTGCGCCGGTATCTAGGCAAAGCCGCGGGCGGGATCAAGTGAAAAAATCCGCCCGCGGTGTGTTATTTAATCTTCGTCTTCCGATGCCACATCTGTCAGCTCGTCCAGCGAGACATTGTCGTCGTCGTCTTCTTCCAACAGATCATCATCAAGATCCATGTCGACATCGTCGTCGTCCAGCAGATCATCATCTGCATCCACCACATCGGCGACTTTCATCTTCTTGGTTGCGGCATCCTCGGCATCCGCTGCGATCATGCTGCGCTTGCCGGTTTCCAGTTCAACCACTTCACCAGTGTAGGGGCTAACGATTGGCGACTTGTTCAGGTCGTAAAAGCGTTTCCCCGTGGTCGGGCACACGCGCTTTACGCCCCATTCTTCCTTGGCCATGGAGATCCCTCTTTTTGTATCTCTTGTCTTGTGGGCAATCCGCGTCCCCTGCCATAACAGGGGCGGTGTGTCAAAGGCTATGTCGCAAATGCGGCATTTGATCGGGCAGGATATGGGCAAACATCTGATCGGCGGCAACCCTCCTATCGAGGTTTTGCTAAAAAAATCTGGTCGGGCCAAGCGCCTGTCGCTGCGCCTGTCGCGGCTAAATGGCAGCGTAACGCTGACGATCCCCAGCCATGTGCCTGTGGCGCAGGGGTTGGCCTTTGCCGAGGAAAAAGCCGATTGGCTGCGCCAGCATCTGGCCAATGCCCCCAGTAGCACGCCAGTGGCGCTGGGCGCCTTGCTGCCGATCGAGGGGCGGATGCTGCGGCTGCAACAGGCCAAAAGCGGCCGCAGCCCACAGATACAGGGCGATTGCCTGCTGGTGCCGCGGGGCGGGGCGGGTTTGGCTGCGCGTTTGCAGGGCTTTTTGAAGGTGCTGGCACGCGAGCGGCTGATCGCCGCCTCGGATCATTATGCCGCGCGCTTGGGGCGTGGCTACCAGCGGCTGAGCTTGCGCGATACGCGCTCGCGCTGGGGGTCGTGCACGGCGGATGCGGGGCTGATGTATTCGTGGCGGCTGATCATGGCCCCCCCCGATGTGTTGCGCTACGTCGCCGCCCACGAAGTGGCGCATCTGCAGGAAATGAACCATTCCCCCGCTTTTTGGGCGTTGGTGCAGCAGCTATACGGCGATTATCGCACCCCGCGCGGGTGGTTGCGCCAGCATGGGGCCGGGCTGCACAGCTACCGATTCGTGGATTGACCTAACGCAGGTTTGTGATCACATATCGCCCATGCTTATCACACCCCGCCCAGACCCAACACCATCGGCGCATGATCGCGTGTATCGCGGGCTGCGCACCCGAATCATGCACGGCGATATTGCACCGGGGCAGGCGCTGACGCTGCGCGGCATTGGCAAGGAATTCGGCGTCTCGATGACACCCGCGCGCGAGGCGGTGCGCCGGCTTGTGGCCGAAGGGGCGCTGACGCTTAGCAGCTCGGGGCGGGTTTCAACGCCGGAATTATCAAATGACCGAATCGAAGAGCTGGCCGCGCTGCGCAGCCTGATCGAGGTAGAGCTGGCCAGCCGCGCCCTGCCGCGGGCCCACCTAGCCCTGATCGAGCGGTTGCAAACCATCAATGCCAGCGTCAGTGAAATGGTCGTGAAACAAGATGCGGTGGGCTATATCCGCACCAATCTGGAATTTCACCGCACCTTGTATTTGCGCGCCCAAGCCCCCGCAATGCTGGCCATGGCCGAAACCGTCTGGCTGCAGCTGGGCCCGACCATGCGGCGGCTGTATGGGCGGCTGCAGCGCAAAGAGCCGCCCCATAACCACCGGCTGATTTTGGCCGCATTGCGCGCCGGAGACGAGCCGGGCCTGCGCCTTGCGGTGCGCACCGATGTCACCCAAGGGCTGCGGATGCTGGCGGGTTAACCCCCCGCCAGATAGGCCTGTGCATAGCTGTCATACCAGCCCAGACAGGCCGGGTTTGCCATGGCATCGGCGGTGGCCACCTTGGCCATGGGCTGCCCCAGCAGGCGTTTTTTGATGGGCACTTCCATTTTCTTGCCGGTCAGGGTGTAGGGAATATCAGGGGCGGTGCAGATAATATCTGGCACATGGCGCGGCGAGGCCCGCTGTTTCAGATCGCCAATAATGCGCGCCTGCAACGCATCATCCAGCGCCACATCTTCGGCCAGTTTCAAAAACAAGATCATGCAGCTGGGTTTGCCCAGATATTCCAGATCCACCACCAAGCTATCGGCCACCTCGGCGCGGTCTTCGACCACACGGTAAATATCGGCCGTGCCCATGCGAATGCCGTGGCGGTTGATCGTGGCATCCGAGCGGCCATAGATGATGGCGCCACCCTCGGGGCTGATTTTCACCCAATCGCCATGGCGCCAGACGCCCGGGAAGGTTTCAAAATAGCTGGCCTTGTAGCGCGCATCGCCCGTATCGCCCCAAAAATACAGCGGCATCGAGGGCATGGGCGCGGTGCAAACCAATTCGCCGACATCGTCAATAATGGGCGTGCCCGCGTCGGTAAAGGCCTGCACCGCAGCGCCCAAGGCGCGGCATTGCATCTCGCCTATGCGCACGGGCAACATGGGGTTGCCTGCCAAAAAAGCGCCGGCAAAATCGGTGCCGCCGGCAATGGGGGCCAGCCAGATATGTGGGCCGATCTTGTCCCATATCCATGCATAGGCCTCGGGCGGCAGGGGCGAGCCGGTTGCCCCCACCGCGCGCAGGCGCGACAGATCGGCAATGTCGGTCGGGTTGATATCGGATTTGGCCATGCCAATAAACCACGCGGCCCCGGCCCCGAACGAGGTAACACCCGCCTGTTCGATAAAGCGCCACAGCCGCCCGCCATCGGGGTGGTTTGGGTTGCCCTCGGCCAAGGCAATGGTGGCGCCGGTCAGCAGCCCGCCCACCTGTGCGTTCCACATGATCCAGCCGGTCGATGTAAACCAGCTAAACGTATCTTCGGGGCCCAGATTGCCATGCAGCCCCTGCAGCACCAAATGTTCGACCACAATGCCGCCATGGCCATGCACAATGGGTTTTGGGCTGCCCGTCGTGCCCGAGGAATACACCACCCAAAGCGGGTGATCAAAGGGCAGTGGCACCGGCGCTTGGCGGGCGGGGCCTGCCAGCACATCGGCCCAAATGTGGGCGGTGGTTTGCAGCGGGTCAATCGTGCCCGTCCCATCTAGGCTGATCCAATGGTGCAATGTGGGCAGGCCCTGCAACAGCGCTTGCACCTCGGCGCTGCGGTCGCGCCACTTGCCCGCATGGGCATAGCCCGTGGCGGTAAACAGCGCTTTTGGTTCGATCTGGCGAAAGCGTTCTAAAACCGTGGGCGCCCCCATATCAGGCGCGCAAAGCGACCAGACCGCCCCCAGCGAGGCACAGGCCAAAAACGCCACAATGGTTTCTTTGTTATTGGGCAAATAGCCCACCACCCGGTCGCCGCGGGTAATGCCAAGCGCCTGCAGGCTGGCGGCCAAAGTGGCGACCTGCGTTTGCAGCGCCTCCCATGTTAGGGTGGTATATGTGCCGTCTTCGGCTTGGTGAATAATCGCCGGGTGGTCGGGGCGCACATGGCGCATCACCTGATCTGCGTAATTCAGGCTGGCGCCTTCAAACCACTTGGCGCCGGGCATATCAGGGCTGCCAATGACCTGCGTGTAAGGCGTGGGGCTGGTCAGGCCGTGGTAGTCCCACACCGCCTGCCAAAACCCCGATAGATCGGTGATTGACCACTGCCAAAGCGCGTCATAGTCGGAAAAATTTTTGCCCTGTTGCGCCAGCCAGCGCATGAACTGCGCCATATTGCTGGCCGCTGCAAACTCTGGGCTGGGTGTCCAAACACCGTCGATCACAGCCATATCAGGCCCTCCCCGCTGATCTTTGCGGGCAGAGTTTCGGGCGGGCGCGGTTCTGTCAAGCAGATGCGCGCCCGCCGTGACGTCACAGCTTGGCCAACAGCGATTCGCCGGCGGATACTTCGCAAACGCCGGGGCCTTCTTCGGGCAGGAACTGGGTGACAACCCCGTCTTCCACCAGCATCGCGTAGCGTTTGGAGCGCGCCAACAGGCCAGCGGGCGGGGCGTCAAACGCCATGCCGATGGCATTGGTAAAGCTGCTGTCGGCATCGGCCAGCATGGTGATGCCTGCGGCATTGGCGCCGGTGGCCTCGCCCCATGCTTTCATCACGAAAGGGTCGTTGACGCTGACGCAGATAATTTCATCCACACCTTTTTCAGCAAACTGGTCTTTGGTGCGGATAAAGCTGGGCACATGGGCCGAATGGCAGGTGGGGGTAAAGGCGCCGGGCACCGCAAACAGCGCCACTTTGCGCCCTGCGGTTTTTTCGGAAACTTTCACTTGCTGTGGGCCTGCCTCGCCCAACATCACCAATGTGGCTTCGGGCAGTTTTTCACCTACGGAAATCGTCATTTTGAAATCCCTCGTCGCTTGGGTTTGCGTTTCATACCGCCAAGGATATAGGGTCGCGCGCAGTGCAAGACCAATGATATATTCGGGAGATCTTTGGATGGGCCATATTGTTGTTGTGGGGGCAGGTCAGGCCGGGGCGGCCTGTGTGGCAAAACTGCGCGGTTTGGGGTATCAGGGCGCCATCACGATGGTTGGTGAAGAACCGACATTGCCGTATCAGCGCCCCCCGCTGTCAAAGAAATATCTGTTGGGCGAACTGGCGTTAGAGCGGCTATACCTGCGCCCCGCCAGTTTTTACCAAGATAATCAGATCACGGTGCAAACCAGCCAGCGCGTGCAGGCAATCGATTGCGCTGCCAAAAACGTGCAGCTGACAGATCAAACGCTGGCTTATGATCATTTGGTGCTAGCGACCGGCTCGGTGCCGCGGCGTTTGCCTGCTGCTATCGGGGGTGATTTGCGCGGTGTCTTTACCGTGCGTGACCTAGCCGATGCCGATGCAATGGCCCCCTATTTCCAGCCCGGTGCCAAGGTGCTGATTGTCGGCGGTGGCTACATCGGGCTAGAGGCGGCGGCGGTGGCGGCGGCCAAGGGGCTGCAGGTGGTTTTGGTGGAAATGGCCCCGCGTATCTTGCAACGCGTCGCTGCCCCAGAAACCAGCGCCTATTTCCGCGATTTGCACAGCCGCCATGGTGTAGACATCCGCGAAGGTGTGGGCCTGCAGGCATTGCAGGGCACAGATGGCCATGTCAGCGGCGCCACCTTGGGGGATGGCACCGAACTGGCGGTGGATTTCGTGATTGTGGGCGTGGGCATTGCACCGGCCACCGAACTGGCGCAGGCGGCGGGGCTGACCTTGGAAAATGGCATCGCCGCAAACAGCCAAGGCCGCACCAGCGACCCCCATATCTGGACTGCGGGCGATTGTGCCAGCTTTCCCCACCAAGGGGGGCGCATTCGGCTGGAATCTGTGCCCAATGCCATTGATATGGCCGAATGCGTGGCTGAAAACATCATGGGTGCGCAAAAAGAATATGTGCCCCAACCATGGTTTTGGTCTGACCAATATGACGTGAAATTGCAAATCGCAGGGCTGAACACAGGCTACGACCGGGTGGTTGCGCGCAGTGGCGATAAACCGGGGGCAGCCTCGTTTTGGTATTTCCGCGGGGCGCAGCTGTTGGCGGTTGATGCCGCCAATGACCCGCGCGCCTATATGATTGGCAAGCGCCTGATCGATGCGGGCAAAACCGTACCCATCGATCGTGTGGCAGACCTGGCCAGCGACCTAAAGGCGCTGATGTCGGCGTGAGGATCATTGCAGGCCAGCACCGCGGCCTGACGCTGGCCAGCGTGGGCAAGGGGGATGCGGGTGCACATTTGCGCCCCACCCCCGACCGTGTGCGCGAGGCGCTGTTTAGCATCCTTCAGGGCCATGGCCTGCCCCAAGGCGCGCGGGTGCTGGACCTGTTTGCTGGAACCGGCGCGCTGGGCCTCGAGGCGCTTTCGCGCGGGGCGGTGCATGCCACATTCGTGGACAATGGCCGCGTGGCGCAGCGCTTGATTGCGGAAAATCTGGCCAAGGCACGGCGCCAAGCCGATGCCACCGTTTTGGCCTGCCCCGCAGACAAGGTGCCGCCAGCCCCGCACCCTGTGGATTTGGTTTTCATGGATCCCCCCTATGGCAAGGGTTTGGCCGATACCCTGCCCGCGCTGTTGCAATCGCGTGGCTGGCTGGCGCCAAACGCGGTGATTGTGTGCGAGGAAAGCAGCCCACAGCCTGCGCCTCCGGGTTTTGTGCTGTTGGGCCAGCGCCGCTACGGCGATACGCATCTTTCCTTGATCAGCCCGGCACCACTGCCAGCCTAGGGGCCCGCGCCGCGCAGGGGGGCGGGTGCGGCTGCCAAACACGACATGGCCGCAGGTCGCATTTGCGCGCGCCTCGGTGCCCTTGGTTGGGCCATGCTGGGCGGCAGTGATATTAGAGACTGCTTATGCCCACCACACGCCGTATCCCGGATTGGCTGCGCCATGGCCCGTTGCCAAAACCCCGCCATTTTGCAGCGCTTCAGGCGTTCGAGGCAATCACCCGCGGCATGCTGGTGTCGGTATTTCCGCTAGAGATGTATCGCGCTTTGGCCGATGCGCAGCTGGTATCAGAGGTATATTTTGTCATTGGCCTATTGTCGCTGTTCACCGGGCTGATGGTGCCATGGCTGAACCGGCTAATGCCGCGCCGATGGCTGTATTCCTTGGGCGCGCTGATGTATTTGGTGGGCACAGGGCTGGCGGT
>Ga0181600_10004159_pt1 | contig 10996 bp, 7 predicted proteins | sample 041ome_2_FD_132982 | JGI IMG/M metagenome (GOLD analysis project Ga0181600, IMG submission 132982) | Coastal salt marsh microbial communities from the Groves Creek Marsh, Skidaway Island, Georgia - 041406US metaG (megahit assembly) | ecosystem: Environmental > Aquatic > Marine > Intertidal zone... | reverse complement strand
CTTTACGAAGCTCGGTTCGCTCCAGCTCCAAGACGCGCGCGTGCTCAGCCACGTCAGCCTCCAGCTTCGCGACGCGCGCGTTCGCGCGCGCCGTCTCCTCGGCGAGCGCGAGCGCGCGCGCCTCCAGCGCCGCCTTCGCCTCCATCAGGACGCGCGTCGTCTCGGCGGTCTCGGCGTCCGGGTCGCTCGCGCGCGCCGAGGGCGCGGCGTCGTCGGGGAAACGCGAGACGCGCGCGTCGCGCGCGGGAGGCGACGAGGTTGGCGAAAGCACGCTCCCGCTGCGGGTCCGGCGGAGGGCGCGGCCGCCCGGGTTGTTGCGCCGACGCGAGGCGCCTGGAGGGGACCCGTGGTTCCGGCCGTCGGAGGGCGAGCCGGGTGTTCTGATGCCGCACTCGCGCGGGCTCCCCGAATGCGAGCGGCGGCGCGGGGACGTCGGGCTCTGGCTGCGCGACGCGAGGAGGGTGAGTTTGGCCTGTCGGAGAGGAAAAAGCGCGCGCCGCGTCAGTGGTGCGTTACACGTCGACTCGAAATGAAAATCCGACATACGAGCGACTTTCTTGAGTCATGACCGGTCGCGAAATATATAACGAAGCGCGTTTCGGTCCATGTCGCCACGCGTTCGCCGAGCAAGACGAAAAGGCGCGCGCGTTCCGGGGCCGAACCTGGAGGTGCGCGCTGAGCGACGCCACCTGCGCCTGTCTCGAGGTCATGGCGTCACCTCCGCGCGTCGCGGTCGCGCGCGCATGCGCGGGCGAGGTGCGCACGTCGCGAACGAGCACCCCGCGGCGCTTGGTCGCCTCGTGGTCGTCGCATTCCCATTTTGTCGGTCGTCCGTCCACGTGGACGGCTGGCTGGTCCTCGAGCCGCGCGTGACACGTCGTCTCCGCTCCGGACGGGGACATATCACGCGCTCGCGCGAGCGTCGCCGACGACATGCGCCTGGTGTCTTGTGCCTGGTGCCTGGTGTCAGTGCGAGTCTCCGTGGGGGAGAAAGGGTACCGAGAATATAAAAAGCTGACGAGGCGTCTCCGCAGCCATGAAATTCGGACTTCTGCGGAATTTTGGTTTGGTTGATCTCGTCGCGCGCTTTTCTTCTGCGCTTTTCGGGTCACGGACGGAGACGCGGGGCGATTTCCGAGCACCCGCGCGCGGCCTCTTTCTCGGGCTGCCCGAAATCAACCGCGATCATCGCGAGAGGCGCGTCGGGGCGACGCACCCGCCTCTGTGCGATGACGTCGCACGGTGACGCCATCGAGAAGATGTCCGCGTTCGCGTCGCGCGCGGACAGCTTCGTGAACGCGGCGCTGGATCAGCTCGACGACGCGGTGGAGCAGGCGTTCGTCGGGGAGACGAGCGCGGACGTCGAGGCGGTGCAGAAGGCGTCGCTCACGCCGCAGCAGCAGAGCCTGCTTCGCGCCGCCGCCGCGTTCTGGTCCGACCTCGCCCTGGACGCGAAGCGCGAGGACTGGCGGGACGCGGCGACGCGCGTGGCGAGCGCGCAGGCGGGCGCCGAGGCGTCCAAGCGCGCGCTCGCGGAACGCGCCGAGGCGGCGAGGCGCGAACCGTCCGACTCGGATGCGAGAGACGCGCTGACGCGCGCGTTGACGAAGGAACTCGCGGCGGTCACGAAGCGCGCGGCGTTCGCGGAGACGGCGTTCATGAGCATGCTCAACGACATCGATGAGGCGCCCGACCCGGCCGTGCCGCTCGCGTTCGCGCAGGACGCCGCGCTCGTCGTCACCGCCGCCGCGCGCGCGCGCCAGGAACTCGAGTCGCTTCGCGCCGCGCGCGACGGCGCCGCCGCCGCCGCCGACGAGCTCGAGGCCCTGCGCGGCTCGCTCGACGCGCGCGTCGAGGAGGCTGCCTCGGCGCGCGCGCGCGAGGCGGAGGGGCGCGCCGCCGCCGCCGAGGTCCGCGCGGAAGCGGCGACGCGCGCGCGCGAGGCGGCGGAGTTTGATCTATCCGTCGCGTCGCGCGCGCGCGACGCCGCCGAGTCGCGCGCGTTCGAGCTCGAGTCGACGCGCGACTCCGCCGCGGCGCTGGTCGACCTGGAGACCGCGGACACGGAGGCGTCCGCGGCGTTCGCGCGCGAGGAGATCAGGCGGCTGCGGCGCGAGCTCGAGGCGGCGCGAGCCGCCTCGGGGACCCGCGCGCCGCGCGCGACTCTCGACGTCTCTCTCGACGCCGAAGAAGCGCGCGGCGACGGGGACGACGGGTTCGGGCCGGGCGCGGTGGCTTCGCTCCGCGACCGGCTCGCCGTGCGCGAGCGCGTCGCGGAGCAGCTGAAGCTCGCGCTGGAGGAGGCGGAGGCGGCGCGCGAAGAAGAGCGCGAAGCCGCGGCGGCGCGGCTCGAGGCGGCGGAGGAGGCGCGCGTCGCGGCGGCGGAAACCGCGCGGCGCGAGGCGGAGGAAAAAGCCGGAGCGGAGATGGCGCGAGAAAAGGCGCGCGCCGCCGCGCTCGAGGCGCGTGTCGCGACCCTCCGCGCGCTCGTGGACGCGGAGGATGCCGAGACGGCCGAGACGGCCGCCCGCGCCCGGGGGGACGGAGGGGACGGCGAGAACCATACCGTATACGGCGGAGATACGGCGGAGGGGCGCGACGCGCCGCTGGCGGCGGCGCGCGCGAGGAACAAGCGCCTGGCGGGCGAGGCGGCATCGGCGCGACGCGACGCCGCCGAGGCGACGGCGCGCGCGCAGAACGCCGAGCGCCGCGCGTCGGCGGCGGAGTCCGCGGCGGCATCGCGTGACCTGGCGGTGGCTGAGCTCGAGAGGCACCTCGTCGCGACGACGGGCGAAAGAACGCCGGAGACGTCTCCGTCGGCGGACGGCGAGATCTCCGCGGCGGCTTCGGCGTCGCTGCTGCCCATGGTCGCCGCGCAGCGCGACCGGCACAAGCGGCGCGCGTCCGAGCTCGAGATCCGCGTCGCAGAGCTCGAGGCGTCGCTGGCGACCGCGACGGAGGAGCGCGAGAGGAGCCGCGCGGACGCCGCGGCGCTGTACGACAAGGTCATTCACGTGCAGGACTACTACCACGCGTCCTCGAAAACCGGCCTCCTCGCCGGCGCCGGCGCCGGGCCGGGAGGCACGCGCATCGTCCGCGTGGACGACGCCGGCGTCGCGCTCGACAAGGAGGACGGGCCCCTGGCGGCGCTCGCCGCGCGGCGCGCGGCGAGGTACGGGTGCTTCCCCGGGGGGGGGCTGCGTTCGAGTTCGATACCCGGAGGCGATCCCGTTCCCCTGGACCAGCTCCCCGGCGGCGACCCCGGGGGCGTGCTGGCTCGGTTCGCGACGATGAAAAGCGCGACGAGTGTCTCGAGTGGTCTTTGGCACACTTTTCCGGGGCTTCCGGGGCTCGGGCTGGGAGGCAAGACGCGCGCCGCGAAGCTCACGCGTCTGTTCTTCGTGGCGTACCTCGGCGTGATTCACGTCCTCCTGTTCCGGGTCGCGACCGCGGGGACCCCCGGGTGACGGCGCGCGTCGGGAGACGCGAACGACGCGCCGCGGTATTTAATAATACTACTTTTAGTTAGACTACTAATCTATAGCTCTACTAGAGAAGGTACTCACTGAGCGCGGGACTCGTCGCGCGCGACTCGTCGCGTCTGCCGCGCTGCCGCGAGATGGGACGCGTCCTCCTCAGAAGCCCGCCCGCGCGAGCGCTTCGTCGAAGGCGACGTGTAGCAGCTCGTACGTCGAGAAGGAGATGGCCGCCATGGGCACGATGCGAATCGACGCTGGACCTATGCCGCGGTACAGCCCGCGGACGCCCTGTTCCTCCAGGATCGCGCGGAAAACCGCGAGCCCGTTCCCGGTCGCCGCGCCGGACGTGAGCCGCCGCGACACCGCCTCCGCCGGGAACGCCGCGGTTTGGCCGCACAGCGACGCGACGGCGGCGCAGGCGACGATCTGCGCGGGCGTCGCCTTGTTTCCGCCGCCCGGGGGCGTCTCGGTCTTTTCGGCCGCCCTTCTTTCGGCCCTTTCGCAGCGCTCCTTGAGCAGGTCGAATATGCCGTACGTCAGCGCCGCCTCCGGCGCGATCCCGATCAGCGCCGGCTTCAAGCCGCGGTACAAGCCGCCGGCGCCCTCCGCCTTGGCCACGGCGGCGCCGGCGGCGAGGAGGCCGCGCACGCCGCCCGCCTTCGCCGCCGCCGCGACAACCCCCGCGGCTTTGAGCTTCCCGCTCGCGGCCGCGGTACCTCGCGCCAGCGCGCCGCCGCCGACGGCGAGGCGCGTGGTCAGGTTGTCCAGCGGGAAAAGCAGAGCCGTGGACGTCAAGCCGGCCAGCGCGCCGGCGGCCATGCTCTGCGCCGTGCGCGCCGCGCGCCGGCGGGAACGCCTTCTTTTTGCCTTCTCGCCGTCCCCGTCCCCGCCGTCCCCGTCCCCGAGCGCGTCCCCGAGCAGCCTGTCTCCTATGAACTCCTTGTACACCTTGAATGTGAAGAAGTCCAGCCCTTTGGTCGGCGCGAAGCGCACGACGTTCGCGAGGTTGCCTCGGTACAGAGCGCGCCATCCCTCGCGCCGGGCGAGAAGCGCGATCTCACCGGCCAGCCCGCCCTTCGCGGCTGCGGTGCCGTCCATGGCGCCGGCCACCATGCGGAGACGCACCGTCTGGATCGGCGCCGTGGCCGTGCGCGACAGCGCGCCTCCGACCGCGCCAGCCAGGAGGTGCGCGAGCGGGTTGCTGCTTCGCGTCCCGGGGGCTGAGCCGGACGTGCTCGCCGAGGAGGTGCGATCGCGAGCCTCCAAACGTCGGGTTCCCCGCGAACGCGACACGCTGGCGTCCCCGTCCCGCGGGCGCGCCTGGCTCTGCGACAACGACGCCAACGCGGGGGAATACCCGAGCGCGCGGGGTCGACGCACACGAGGCATCGTCCGCGTGCCTCGGCCCGCCCGCCGAACGGGTCCGCGTCCGCCGCGCCGTTGGGTATGCCGCTCGTTTTCCAAGAGAACCACTGCCCTGAAACCTGCAGCGAGCGCGCAGAATCTGATCACGCCGGCGCAGAGGCGGGCGGCGGTTTACGTAATCCTCTTCGTCGTTGGGAATTTGACGCAATCGCCTCACACACCGCCGCGCCGCCAACCCAGCCGAATCGCACCAGCCTGTCTTCCCTTTCACCGGCGATCGACCAGACCACATGACCGACGCCGACATGAGCCCGCGGCGCTCGCGCTCGCGCTCGCGCTCGCGGTCCCGCTCGAGAGGCCGGATGAATTCGCCCTCCCCCCCGCGCGGCGGGCCCGCCCCGCCGGCGGCAGAGCGCGAGGACATAGAGACCATCGACGTGAGCGACGAAGACGCCGCGTTCGTGCTCGGGCGCGGCGGCACCACTAAGCGCAAGCTCGCGCGCGTCTCCGGCGCGCGCCTGGAGCTGCACGACAGCAAGAACACCGGCGGCAAGTCGGTGCTCGAGATCGCGGGCGACCCCGCGTCCCGATCGCGCGCCAAGGATTACGTCGCGTACGTGCTGGCGCAGCGCGTCGGCCCCGTGCACATCGACCCCACCATGAAGCGCGACGACATGTCCATCGTGCAGGTCCCCGAGGACTGTGTCGGGTTCGTCATGGGCAAGGGAGGCCAGGTGCTTCGGTCCATGGAGGACGAGTGGGGCACGCTCATGTTCTTCGCGAAGAACTCCGCAAACGCGACCTCCGCGGCGTCCGGCCCGCTTCGCTTCGGGGGCGAGATCCTCGCCATCTTCGGCACGCGCCGCGGCCGTCGCGGCGCCGAGCTCAAGGTTATGTCCGCGGTGGAGCACAAGCACAAGGGGACGTTCATGGACGAGACGGGCGCGCTTCGCGTCCCGCTGTCTCAGCCCGGGGACGACGAGGACGACGGCTTTGATTACGACACGTTTCCCTTCCGCGGCGACGAGTACTCGTACGCGCTGGGGAGCCGCGGGAGCACGCGCAAGAAGCTCGCGGCGGCTTCCGGCGCGATCATCGAGTACGTCGGCCAGGTCGCGATCCTCGCCGGCCTCGAGCGCGAGAGGAAGCAGGCCAGGGAGTACCTGGAGTGGCTCATGCGCCAGAGGACGAACGAGCCCATCGACGTCGACGTCGACGCGCGCGACGACGTCACCGTGGTCTCCGCGCCGCGGTCCGCGATGGGGTACATCACCGGGCACAAGGGCGACAGTCTGCGCGGCATCGAGCGAGACACCAACACATTCATCTTCGCCGCCGGCTCGGGCAAGAAAAAGCAAGAAACCGAAGGCGACGACGCGATGGCGGAGGAGACGAAGGCGGGCGACGGGTCAGAAAAGATTTTGATCTTCGGCGACGTCGAGAGCGACCGGAGACGCGCTAAACGCGTTTTGGAAGAGCGCATCCAGCAGGCGCTTCGCGGCGACCGCCGCCGCGACGACCGCGGCGGGCGCAGGGACAGAGACGACAGCAGGGACAGGCGCCCCCCGCGCCGCGACGACCGCCGGGACTACCGCGACGACCGCCGCGACGACCGGTACCGTGACGACCGGTACCGCGACGATCGCCGCGGGCGATCGCGTTCGCCGCCCCGGAACGATCGCCGCGGGCGATCGCGTTCGCCCCCCCCGCGCTACGACAGCCGCGACCGCCGCCGCTCGCCGCCGAGGTACCGCGACCGGAGCCCGGAGGACCGCCGCGGCGGCGGGAGGCAGGTGTGCTTCGACTGGCAGAAGGGGCGGTGCAATCGCGAGCGGTGCAAGTTCGCGCACGATGACGGACCGCGCGAACGAGACCGGTCGAGGGACCGGAGGTGATGCGTCGTACGTACTTCGTAGAACGTACTTTGACGCGGGTCGGCCGGACCGCCTCCGGTAGTGTACAGTCGTGACGCCCACAGACCGACGAGCGCGTCTGCTTTTCCTTCTCTTTTTCACGCACGCGTAGTGTGATAGTAACTACTGACCACGCGATAGAGTAACACGTAAGGTGGTAGAGTTCGGGAACTATGAAACGACTACTTCGCGCCGCCGCCGCTCCTCTTTCCGCTTTTGCCGCTCCCGCTCGCGCCGGTCGCGTTTGTCCTCGCCACCCCCGCTTCCACGAGCGCGTCGCGCGCCGCGTTGTTTATGCACTGGAAACGCGTAGGCCCGAGGTGTACACCTCCGAACCATCGGGACACGACCACGCACACGTCCTCGCACTCGGTCACACGCAGGATGTGCGACAGACCTTTGCCGGCGCCGTGCTCGCCGTCGTCGTCGTGGTCGCACGCCCAGCGAGACTCGTCGTCCGCGTCCCGCTCCGAATCCAAAAGCTCGCCGTTTTTCGACGCGAGCCGTTTCCGGTACGCCAGAATGTTATGGCTCGCGCGCGCCACCTTCGGGTCCCGCTTCAGGTACGCCGCGAACGCGTCCGCCTCCTCCGGGCTCCGCAGACCCAGCAGCACGTGCGCCTGGAACGTGCTCTTGCGCTCGACGAAAGGCGCGCCGTGGCGCACGCGCGACGGATCGATCTCCGTCGGATCGAACTCCGTCTCGAGCGCTTTTTCGTCTCGAGCGTCGGCGGCGCCGCCTCGCGCGTCGCGTAGTCGCGCGTCGATCGCCGCGAGCTCAGCCGCGAGCGCCTCCGGGTCGAACGGGTCACTATCCCTCCCCGGTCGATGCTCGTTCGATCGAGTCTCCAGCTCGACGTGCCCTTCCGGAGCGTCCGGAGCGTCCTCCGGAGCGTCCGCGAACGCGGCGCACGCCTCGCGCAGGCGCTCGACGAACGCGAACCCCGCAACCTCGCCTGGCGCCTCCGCCCAGGCGGAGGTCGCCAGGCGCGCCAGCTCGCCCGCATCCAGCGCGCCGCTCGGCCCCACCTCCGCGAGGAAGCACGTGCGCGAGGGGTACGTCTCCAGGGGCACGCACCTGGCGGTCAGGAACGCGGGCAGGGGCTCGCCGTCCGCGCCCAGCCGCGGAGGCGCGGAGCGCTGAGCGCGCTCGGGATCCCGGAAGAGCGGGACGCGCACGGTCCACGCGCCGTCCTCGACGGCGAAGTCCTCGCCGTATATCGCGGACAGAGCCTCCGCCTCCTCCGCCTGACGCGCCAGGTTCTCGGCGCGCTCCTCCGCGTCCATCCCGGCGACGCCGCCTCCGGACCCCCGAGCGCGCGCGCCTGGGAGTGTCGAGCGAAACGAAGCGTGCGAAGGGAGGTTGTTGTTTTTCGATAGTGTGCACTATTAGTTCACAACGTCGCCATCCGCGCGCCGCTCCGCCGCGTCTTCGGTGCTCTACTAGGGTGCTCCTCAGTCAAACGGTCGAACGTTTCCTTTGGTGCCCGCTCACGGCGCGGCCTCGGCAGCCTTCGCCGCCTCCGCCGCCTCGGCGGCGGCCTGTTCCCTCTTGAACTGCGTCTCGTACGCAGCCTTCTCCGCGGCGCGCTCCGCCTGGATCTTCGCCCGGAAGCGCTCCTCCGCCGCTTCCGCGGGGGAGTACGCGGGGCCGGGCAGGACGTACCGCGGGGGCGCCCCGGGCTCGGTCCCGGGCATGCACGGCGTCACCATGTTGCACTCCACCGCGCGCGCCGGGGAAGTCCCGCCCGCGAACCCGGCCAGGAACGCCGCGCCGAGGCCGAGCGCGGCGCCGCGACGGCCGAGCTTGGCCTCCTCGCTCGGAGACCCGGCGTCGCGCGCGGAGACGCGCGCGGCGGCGCGCGCGGCGCGCACGCGACGGGGCGCCGCGTTGGAGGCGCGCGCGGCGCGCGCGGCGGTCGGCAGCTGCGTGAGGAGGGCGGGCATCGGACGCGGAGGCGCGTGCCGGAGAATGGCGATCGGCACGTGACAGAGCAGGATAGGATATCGAATCGGTGCAGTGTTTGGCTCAGAGTCGGGTCGATATGTCCCGCGCGGCGGTTTCCGAAATCGCCCCGTCGCTCGCGTCAGACGACGACCCCTCGCCAGTCGCTCGAGTCACACACATGCGCGCGTTCGGTATAATACAAGAGTCTGTCTCTACTCTAAGGCCACGACGCTTTTTTTTTCGTCGCTCTCTACTCTCCGATCCGCGGTCGTACGTAGACACACAGAGCTATGGCGCGCGATTCGCGTCGCGATTGTAATCGCAAAACGTCAAAACGTCACCGCGCGGAGGCGCCGAATCCCGCGAAGTACGCCTCGCCGAACCGCCCCGTCTGGAACCTCTCGGCGCGGTCGGCGGCGTCGCTCTCGTGCTTCTCCGCCCTCTGGCCGAGCACAGTGGCCAGCACGGCGGCTCTCTGCTCCGCCTTGAACTGCTCGACGCGCTCGGCGTTCATCTCCAGAGCGCGACGCGTGTTCTCGTAGTGGCTCGCCGCAAACGCCTCCGCCGCCGCCTCCGCCTTGGACGCCTCAGCCTTTTCCAGTCTCTGCAGGCGCTGCGCGTCGGCGACGGCGGCGCGCTCGGCGGCGCTCGCGCCCTTCCAGTGGTCCGGACGCACGCGACGCCCCGGTGCCAGCGCGGAGGTGGCCAGCAAGGGATTCTCGGTGAGGAACATGTCGTTTTCGTTACGTAAACGCTCGGCGTTTTCGGCATCTAACTCGGCGCGCTTGAAAGAATCAGCCGCGTCGCGTTTTAACGTAGCGAGACGCGCGTTTTCAGCCGCGACGCTCGCGGCGTGCGCGCGCCGCGCCGCAGCTTGCGCCTCCGCAGCCTCGTTTTGATACTGCTCCTGCGCTTTGAGGAGCTCTTTGTGCGCCTCCTTCGCGAGGCGAGCCTCGTTCAGTCGCGCTTCCTTCTCCGCGGTCTGCGCGGCGTACCACGCCGCGGCTTGCGCTGTTTGCGCGACGCGCCGCGCGCCGGCTTCGAGATCCTCGCCGTCGAATTTCTGCGCGCTCGACACGCCCGTGCGCGGGTCTTCATCCCCGAGCCTCGCCGGGCGCGCGTCGCGCTTCCCGCTGGGGTCGCTCAGGTCAAACTCGCGACGGCTCTCCTTCGCCTGGTGCTCCGCGCGGAAACGCGCGACGTTCTGCTCGAGCTCTTTCGCGATCCCGCGGCGCTCCTGCTCCAACATCACCAGACGGCGGTCCAGCGTGTTGGCCAGCACGTCGTGCGCGCGCTCGCGCTCGAGCTCCGCCGCGCGCAGAGCCGCCTTCTCAGCCACCTGCGCGTCCAGCGCGGCGACGTCAACCTGCCGTGTTCGTTCGAAGGGAAGAGCGAGTGCGTGTGGGTGTTCAGAGGAGGGTCAGAGGCGCGCGATGGACGGTCGTCGCCGATCCCGCGGTCGAGGATGCCGAAAATGGTTCCCCCGTCGCTCGATTCAGCACGGGGCGAAAAGGAACCGCCGGTCGGGGACGCACCCCCGTCGTGCGCCTCTTGGCGTTGTGCACGAGCGCCAATCGGTCCCTCGCGTCGAAACGCTTCGTGCGGGGGAAGCTGTCGCTCCCGATCAGGGGGAGGACCATGGTCGCGGCCGGAAGCGGGCGCGTCGCGGTGTGAATGAAACGAGGAGCTCCGAGAATTACAGAGTGCGCGAACGAAAAAAAGGGCCCATAACCTTGCTTTTACTCATTTTTTTTCCTGTATCATGTGACTGCGTGCCATACGATGTGTATGAGCCAATCGAGAGGTTCCGAGCACTGGGGCGAGCCAGCGAGGTTTTTCGCTCTCGGACCCTCGCCCCCGCGCCGCAGATCGGGAGGCGTGGTCGACGAGCGAGATGGTCGCGGCCGCCGCCGAGCCGGAGAAAGCCGCCGCCGCGCCGGCGGGAGGAAAGGTACGCGGTCCGCCCCGAGCCGATCGCGCCCGTGGCGACCGGCCCGACCTCGAACCCCCGACCCCGGATTCCCGGAACCGGGGTTGGCGCCAAAACCGAGATCGGCTCGCCCGAGAGGGACGGACGCTCGAACGCGAGCGTCTCGCGCATGCGCCGCGTCCGCTCGCGCTCGCGCCGACGCGGTGAACTTCGACTGACCTCACACAATTCCTCGCGCGTCGATTCCCCTCCCCTCCGAACGAACGACAGGGCAACACCGCCCCCCCCTCCGGCGCCGTCCCCGCGCAGAAAAAGGAGGAGGCGCCCGTGCGGACGATCACCACCGCGGATGGCGTGCGTCT
>Ga0181600_10004155_pt1 | contig 10999 bp, 6 predicted proteins | sample 041ome_2_FD_132982 | JGI IMG/M metagenome (GOLD analysis project Ga0181600, IMG submission 132982) | Coastal salt marsh microbial communities from the Groves Creek Marsh, Skidaway Island, Georgia - 041406US metaG (megahit assembly) | ecosystem: Environmental > Aquatic > Marine > Intertidal zone... | reverse complement strand
TTCGTGACCCAGAAGTCCCCCGCCAGGAGCAGCACGCACGTCACGAAGTTGAGCACGAAGTGCGTCTCGAACCACTCGCACGTCACGTACGTCACCAGCGCGGCGAGCTTGAACGCGACGTGGAAGAACGACGCCACGGGGTGCCGCTGCGACGGCGGCGAGGGGGAAGAAGGCGCGGACATGCCGGCTTCGCGCGCACGAGGGAGTGATGATGATGATGATGATGAGACGCGGAGACACGGATGTTGGTTTCTACAACATTTCATTTCGCCCGAGAGCATTGATGAAACGCTTTTCTTTTCGTCACGACAAAAGCTCCTCGACGTGCCCCTCGATCACCTCCCCGTCCCGCACGCCGCACGGCGACGCCTTGAGGTGCTCGAAGAGCCTGTTCCGCTTCTCGAAGCGCGCGCCGCAACGCGCGCACGTCGTCCGCGTCGCGTCCGCGTCGTTGCGTTCGGCTTGTTTCCGAAACGCCGACGTTCGCGGGTCCTTCGCGACGCACGCCAAACACCGAGCCGAACGCTTCGACGGGTTCGACGGCTTCGACGAGACGGACGTCTCCGTTAACTCGATGTTGTTAACTCGATTTTTAACTCGAGAAGCGATGCTCTGAGGTGCAGAGCGCACCGATGATGGTGGGTCTGATGGGTCTGATGGGTCTCGCATCACGCCCTCTTCCCCCCTTTCGTCCCAGTGGCACAGTCGCGCGACGCGGTTGCGCTCGCGCCAAAACGACTCGCGCGCCGTCTGATGACGCGGCGTCTCGCGTTCCGGAACCTCCGCGCCGTCTCCGCTCCGACCCGAGACGCGATCGACGCTTCCCGTTTTCCTGTCCCTGGCTGCGTAGAACATCGCGCGCTTGTGCTGGTGGCTGGCGAACCCCGAAGGCCCCTTGCGCTCGCCGCACTCGGCGCACGCCACCTCGTCGGCGATCGCCGCGCGCAGGCGGAACGCGAACCGGCGCGCCGGCGCGCCGTTTTCCTCATTCTCCGCGTACGTCTCGACGCGCGTCGCCGTCGATCCCAAAAACTCGAACGCCACGGACGCGAGCCCGTCCGTTCGCCACGCCCTGGCGTTTTCCCGTAAAAGCTGTTTCTTCTCCTTCGCGCCGCACCGCGCGCCCGCCGCGTCGAGCCGCGCCAGCTTCTCCGTGACCGTCGCGAGGCCCTCCAGGTCGTCGAAAGGACAGCCGCGTACGCGTTCGAGCGCTAGGCCCGCGCGCGCGCAGCGGAGGAACTGCGCGTTGTCCTCCCCCCCCCAGCCCCAGAACCCGTTCGGGTACCCGTTCGTCGCCTCGAAACCCTGCCGGTCGTAGATCGTCACGCCCCCGAAACACGCGTCCGCGTCGTACCTGCCGCCGTCCGCGCAAAGCACGCGGACGAAACCGCCGACGGACGACGACGACGACGACGCGTCGTCGTTCTCCTCCCGGGAGAACCGCGCGAACGCCGGGGGGCCGCGCAGGTAGTGCGCCGCGAGCGACGCGTCGGGGAGCATGTCGCAGTCGTGGAAGCAATACAAGGTGTCGCGCGCGTCGAGTCGCGACGCGAGCGTCTCGCGCGCGTGCGCGAACGCGGCGTTCAGCAGCTGGCCGCGGTTGAACTTTCGGCCGTCGTCGGCTTGTTCGGCGACCACCACCAGGCACTCGCCCGGGAGGAACATCGAGCGCAGCCGCGCGAGGAGCGCGCTGAGCTGGGACTCGCGACCGCTCCCGTCCTCTCGAAAGGGCACGATGACCACGACGCGAACGGTTTCGGGCGTTTCCCCGCGCGCGGAGACGCGGGGGTGTTCCGGGGCCAGAGCCAGCCGCGCGGTCGAGTCGCGCGGCGGCGCGGCGGAATCGTCGGAGGTGCCGACTGCGGGTTCGTCCGGGGCGGGGTCTCCGTCCCTCCACGCGACCACCTCTCCCGTCGCGGCGGCGCCCTCGGCGCCCGTCCCCTCGGTCGGCGTCCCAAGCCGCTGGAGGGTGATGCGCATCCCCGACATGGCGCCCCCCGCGCGCCCCTGAGGTCTGAACGAACGTGATGGACGAAAAAGCGACGTCAATCGTCTCATCATTATCCTAAGTATACGAAAGTACGAGGTACTATCAGACTAGCTACATATTTCGTGGCTGTGCGCGCCGACCTGCGCCAGCTTGGCGGCAGCGGCCCGCTCCAGGACCCGCGCGCGTTCCAGCGCTGCCGCACCGGTCGCGCCGCGCTGCTCAGCCGTCTCTGCCACGCGCCGCGCGTTCGCCAGCGCCTTCGCCAACGCGGAGCTCGCGGCGTCCGCTGACGCGGCGACGCGAAATCTGTCGTCGCCGTCCGTCCCGACCGCCGCCGCGCTCTCGCGCCGGCGGAGCGCGACGCGGCTCCGCTCCAACTGCGCCGCCGCCGCCTCGGCGCGCGCGCGGCGAGTCTCGGGTGTCGCCGGCTCGGAACTCTCCGCGATGACGTCGTCGCGTTGGAGCGAGTCATCACCCAGGATCTCACGGCTCACGCGTCGTTGGTTCGCATTCTGATTCACGGCGCCCGAACGTACACCGAAAGACGTCAATCTCGCCGCGAGCCGTTCCGTCTCCTCCAGGCGCGTCGCGAGCGACGCCACCGTCGCCGCTAAATTTGACTCGGCGCTCGACGGCTCGCCGCCTTCGTCGCCGTCCTCGTCACCCCCCGGAGCGTCGGCGCTTCCGAGTTTCGAGTCACGGAGTCGCGAGCGCACTCGGCGCTCCGCGCGCTCGAGCCGTGACGTCAGCTCGCGCGCGTGCGCCTGCCACGCCCCGAGCGCCGACTCTGCCTCCTCGGCGCGCGCGCGCGAAGCCGCCAGCGCGCCCTCCGCGACGGCGGCGCGGAGTTCCAAACCGAGCGTCCGGGACGCTCTGGTTTTCCCGCCGTCGCCGTCGTCGCGCTCCCGCGTCTCCGCGGTCTCCGCGTCGCGCGCCCTCTCGAGGATCGCCCGCAGCGCCTGGTTCTCGTCGCCGAGACGCTGCGCCGCGTGCGCCGCGGTCTCGCGCGCGGACTCGGCGGCGAGCGCGCGCTCACGCCACGCGTCCGCGGCAGCCTCGGCGCGCTCCGTGGATGCGTCGGCACCCGCGGATCCCGGCCCCGAGGTTCCCGACCCGGCCAGGCCCGTGGAGGCGTCGGGTTCGAGACGCGCGGCATCGAGCGCGGCGCGGAGCGTGCGTTCGCGTTCCGACGCCTCGCCGAGGAGTTCCTCCTTGCGCGCCAGCGCCGCCTCGAGCGCCTCCACGGTGGTCTCCGCGACGCGCAGGCGCCTCGTCAAAAGATTCGTCGCGTCCGAGACCGACCGCGAGTCGCCCTCGCCCTGCGCCGCCGTGGAGGCTTCCGATCCGGGTTCGGGGCGGGGTTCCCGAGAGGCATCGTCTGACGCCATGTCCGAGAGCGCGACCGGGGCCTTCGCGCCACGCCCGGGGACCGTTCGCGCGTCACCCTCTGGTGCGTCCGGAACGCGCGCATCGAAGAGAAGGGGAACGAAAGCGTGAAAAAAAAAAGAAACGCACACCGTAGCGACGAGCGACGAGTCTTTCGAAGAATTCTCTCACGTCACAAATCCAAAAAAAAAAACGGCTGATGACTACGTACGGGTAGATACCTCCTCTACGACGCGCGTCTCTGCGCTCTGGTCCTCGGCGGCGCCACCTCCCCCACCCCCGCGGCCCGCCCGGTGTGGCTCATGCTCCTGCTCCCGACGTTGTGCCGCACGAAGTCCTTCCCGGCGACGAACGTGGAAGGGTCCGGACGGCGCGTCGAGCCCTCGAGAAACGCGGCTGCGTCGAGCGCGCCTCGTCGCAGACTCCGCGAAAACGTCTCGTCCAGCGAGAGCCCGTTCAGATCGGCGGGGGGCTCTTCCAGGAACATGGAGTGCGGCGCCGGCGCCGCCGCGCCTTTGACGTACTTACCGGTGAGAGCCTTCTTCACCGGGGGGTCGCGCAACACGCCGCGCGTCTTATCCGTCTGCGCGGGCGCCTTCAAACGAGGCGCCGTCGCGTCGCGCCAAGGCGCCGCCTTCGCCGCCGTTTTCGCCTTCGCGCGCCGCGACGCGTCCTCGGAATTCTCCCACAGCGCGCGCTCGCGGTCTACGTTTCCGTCGAACGCCCCGAGACGCGCCTCGTTCCGGAGTTTCCGGGTTTCGAACGGTTTCGGGAACGGCAGCGCCTCCCCGCCGCGCCTCTCCGAGGCGCGCGACTTGGTCAGGTCCAGCGCCCCCCCGGGGAAAAACGAGCTGGCGAAGTACGTCGTCGGGAAGTGCTCGCTCGGCGGCTCCGACCACGGCTGCGCGAGCTCGTCCACCCGGCTCTGCGGCGGGCGCTTCGTCGCGGGCACGCGGCTCGCCGCGGCGTCGTGCGTCGCGGGCCACGTGAACGGCGCGGCGTGCGTCCGGCCCCAGTCCGGGGTAGGGGGTGGGACGGGTTTGGTCGACGCCGTCGCGTGTCGTCTCGCGGTTTCCGTCTCCGACTCAAACACGTCGCGAGGCGCGCGGCGCACGTTCCACTCCGCCCACGCGTCGCGCCGCGCCGCGCCCCGCGTCCGCTCGAGCCGGCCGATGGTGGCCTGGTGCACCTCCTTCTGGACGTCGCGCTCGGCGCGCGACGCGCGCGCGCGCGCCAGGCCCGCCAGGTACGCCGAGTTCTCGATCGTCAGAGGAGGGTGTTTCTTGACTCTCGCGCGCGTCGATTCGAAAAACGCTTTCGAAGAAACGCCGCGCGTCGCGAACGACGCGTTCGTTTTCCGTTCGGCGTCGTCCTCGCGCGCGCAGAGCGCCTCCGCGCAGACATCCTCCGCCACGAGAGCGACACCGAACGCGCGGTCCAGCGCGCGGAGCATGACAGGGTCGGGGTACAGGTTCAATTCCGACGCGTGGCGCGCGCGCGTGTTTTTTTCGGCGAGCGCGCGCGCGCGGCGTAGGCCCTCGCGCGCCTCGGGCTTGACGCGGTCGCCCACGTGCGTCCCCGGCTCGGCGACGATGGTCTCCAGAGTGTCGCGCAGACGCACGCTGTTCTGCGCGAAGAACACGTCACCCGCGAACACTTTTTGCGAATTGTTTTTCGTTTTTTGCTTTTCGGGGAGGTGGTACGCGCGTCTCGCGAATCTCGCGGACGCGTCCATCACGAAGCTCCAGGATCGATCGCGGAGCTTCGTTTCCGTCTCCGCGTTTTCCGCGTTTCGCGTCGCGGCGTTTGTCTCGGCGCGGCGCGCCGCGAAGAGCGCGGCGATCGGCGCGACCGCCTCGGGCGTGCCCTCCACGGTGATTTGGCGCGCGGCACCGTCCACGAGGTGGTAGCCGGTGACCAGGTGGAAGCAAGGGTCGTCGGGGTCGCTCGCCCGCGCCTCCGAAACCTCCGCGCGCGCCAGGCGGAACCGAAGGCGCGCGTCGTCCTCCGCGACGGCGGCGTCCGGCGACGGCAGCGCTTTGGCGTTTTGCGCGCGCGTCGCGGCGATGACGGCGCGCAGAAACGAAGCGCCCTCGCCGTCGCAAGGGAACGTGCACGTCGCGCGCACGAAAGGACCACCGGCTGTTTTTTCTGTCGCCTCCTCGGAAGTTTCCGGTTCCGTCTCCGCCCGCGTGCCATCCGTCTCGTCGCCTTCGTCTCGAGACGCGCCATCCGTCGCTTCCGCGTTTTCCACCGCCGCCGCCGCCGCCGCCGCCTCGGGCGGCGCCCTCGCGCGCGGGGGCACGGCCATCTCCACCGTGAGCGTCACGGTGGACCCCGCCTCGAGGAACCGGCCGGGGCGCGTGCGCCAGCTCGCGGCGCCCGACCTGGACATGGCGCAGGGCACGAGCGGCGCCTCCATCGACGCGAACGCGCGTGGCGTTACGATCGGCGCGTTCGACCGCCGCGCCATGTGACGCACGTCGAAGGACGCGAAGCCGTACGCGGCGGATTCCGCCGCCGGGAACCGCGCGAGCGACGCGCGTCGCTCCGCCTCGCGAGCCGCTTCGGTCTCTTCGTCCATTCCGGCGTCGTCATCTTCGTTCGCGTTTTCTTTCGCGTCATCGTTCGCGTCCTCACCGGTGACGGTCACGTCCGACGCCTTCTCGCCGTCCGCCTCGGTCGCCGACGCGCCGATGCGAAACGGGTCCGGCGCCGACGGCGCCGATCGGTCGTACACGCGCACCCGCACCGCCTCGCCGCACGCGGAGACCATTCCTTCGGGGTACGTCTCCGAAGGCACGTCGCACCCGAACCAAAGCACGGACCGCCCGAACGTGACGTCACGCGTGTGCGTTCGGGAGTGTTCGTCGCCAGTGTTCGCGCCGAAGCGCTGCGTGGCGTACGCGCGAGGTTTCTTCGAGAGGGGGACTTTTTTAGTCACCGCTTTTTTAGTCACCGCGCCGAGATCCGCGCCGAGACCCGCGTCCGCGGCGACCCAGTCGGTTTCCCCCCGCGCCGCCTCGACCGTCGCCACCGGCATGCCCGCCCACCGCACGAGGCACGCCACCGGCGCGCACGCCCGCAGCGCATCGCGCGTCGCCGGCGCGTCCGGGAGCGACCGAGCCGTCGAGACTGTCACCGCGAACGGCTCCATGGCGGACGCGAGGCCCGGGGGCAGAAACGGTTGTTTTTCCTTCTCCGTCGCGACGCGTTCGGCGTCGTCGTCGTCGTCGTCGTCGAACGGGTCCAGGCTGACCGTGATCGTGGCGGACGCGAACCCGCGCAGCGCCTCAGGCATCGGCGCGGCGGGCGCGCCGAAGATGGCGCGCGCGCCTCCGTCGGCGTCCGCGTCGGACGCGGCGCCGAACGTCGCCGTCGCGGAGCGGCGCGAGCCGAGCATCAGACTCGCCAGCTCCACCTCCGCCGCGGAGACGATCGGCGCGCCCCGCTCCGGAGCCGCGTTTTCGTCGTCGTCGGCGGGTCCGTTCGTCTCGCCGTCCGTCCCGGCGTCCCGGTCGGCATCGCCGCTCCCGTCCCCGGGGACGACGAACGGCGCTTCGCGGGTGATCGTGAACGCGACGCGCGGCTTGGCGGCGTACGCGCGCATCGTCTGCTCGGTCACCGCGAGCTCGTGTCCGCTCTCTGGACCGTCCCACTTCACGGCGCACGCGGCGCCGCTCTTCCTCGTCGCGGGGACGCTGAACGCTTCGCAGGCGTGCTCGGCGTCGTCGGGAAGCACGTACGCGAAGGTCAGGGACTGATCCACGGGGTCGTCGTCCTCCGTCGGAACGGAGGGGTTCGAGGGGTTCGAGGATGTCGGAGGGTTCGCGTCGGTTTCAGCGTCCGCGTCGGCGCGTTCCTTCGGATCGCTCGGCGCATCCGCCGGGTCAGCCTGCGTGTCGGGGGGAAGCGAGCGAGAGGTGGGTCAGGTCGCGGGTCGCGGGTCGCGGGTCGCGGGTCGCGAACCACGGGTCGCGCTCGAACCCCACCCCGGGGGGTTCCGGGTCGCCGACGGTCCCCCGAGAACGAACAGAGGGCGAACGCGCGCGCGTTGACCGCGGGGGACCGACGCGTTTGACGGCACGAAACGAAATCATCCGCGGATGGCGCGTGCGGGGTGCGCGCGCACCTTCGTCGGCTCCTCCGGCGCACCGACCCGTGGTGCAGACGCGACGCTCGCCGGCGTCGCGACGACCCGCACGTAAAGCTTCGCGGTCCCCTCCATCGCGGGTGGGGGGTCGTCCTCCCCCATCGCGCCCCGCGAAGTGAATCCAAAACCGGCTGCGGTGCCGGTTTCTCGGAAGAAACTTTCCCGCGACCGCCGCTGCTGCTCTCCGATGGTGACTTTCTTTCGGGAGTCGGGACCCTCGCCCCCCCGTTCACTCCTCAGCCGCGCTCCAGGGTCGCGGCCGCCGGCCTGCGCGTGCCGCGCGATGGCGCGTCGACCTCCCCAGCTCGGGCTGGGGCTGGATCTCGACGCGAGCGCCTCGTCTCTGCGCACGTCCATGTCCACGGACCTGGGCGCGTCGTACAATCTCACGAGCGAGGGCGTTCGCCTGCTGAGCGCGTCACAGCGCGAGTTCCACCTGCACGCCGCGGGCCACGAGACGCGCACCGCGGCGGACCGCGTGGCTGCCGCGAGGAGTGGTACCGTCGCACCCGAGACGCGCGCGGGATCGGGGTCCGAGACCAAACCCGGCGATGAAGACCGTCTCCCGTCGCGGGTTTCGGGCGAATCGGCCGTCGCTCCGAACGGCGCGACGGGCGACATGACGGTTGACGTGTTACCTTTCGACGTGATCGGCGCGGGCGCGGGCGGGTCGGTAAAACGCGCGATCCACGTCCCGAGCCACACGTTCATCGCGCTCAAGGTGATGACCGTGTTCGACCGCGAGCGGCGGAAGCAGCTCGTGAACGAGCTCCGCGCGCTCGCCGACGCCGACGCCGATTGCGCGCACATCGTCGGGTTCATGGGCGCGTACTACGACAAAACGCGCGAGACGGTGTGCGTAGCGCTCGAGTTCGCGGACGGTGGCAGCCTGGAGAGCGCGCTGAAACGGGCGGGGCGCGCGATGCCCCCCGTCGTGGTGGGCGGCGTCTGCGCGCAGGTCGCGGCGGGGCTGGAGTACCTGCACGAGAAGAAGAGGCTGGTGCACCGCGACATCAAGCCCGGCAACGTGCTGGTGCGCCGGACCGGCGTGTGCAAGATCACCGACTTCGGCATCGTCGCGCAGAGCAAGATGATGGACCCGCTCGGGGGGGAAAGCGAAGCGCGCGCGAGCGAGGAGGCATGTGGGACACACGCACGAACGGAGGATGGCGTGACACACGAAAACGGTTCTGGATTCCACAGCGTGGCTTTAAAATCGTTCAAAGGGTCGCTGCGGTACATGAGCCCGGAGAGGGTCGAGCGCTTGCCGTACGGACGCGCGGCGGATATCTGGTCGCTGGGCATGACTCTGTGCGAGTGCGCGCTGGGCAGGTACCCCTTCGACGAGCAGGACGGCGGCGTGCTCGGCCTCGCGTTGAAGATCTCGCAGGCGAGCGACGAGGGGGAGGGCATTCTGGACCGAGTTCTGAGTTCTGGACCGAGTCCCGCGACGACGTCCCGCGAGACGGACGCGCGGACGGTCCCCTCGACGTCCGGAAGACGGAAGACGACTGACACGGATGCCGATCGACATTCCGAACATTTCGAACAAACCGAAACCGATGATGATACTGATGAGAATGATTGGGCCCAGTTGCGGGACGGTATCCTGCGCGAGTGCGTGCGCCGCACTCCAGGCGACCGGCCGACGGCGTTCGCGTTGGCGCGCGCGCCGTTCGCGCGGCGGTGTTTGTCGCTCGCCGCGACGCGCGCGGACGATCCGCGGTACAGCCTGGGCGCGTTCGTGCGCGGCGCCGCGGACACGAGCGCGTCACGCGACGCGGAGGCGTTCGCGTTCCTCGAGCACTACGCCAGGCTCCGCGACGCGGCGCGGCGCGCGTTTGCGTTCTGCAACGCGGCGGCTTCGAGCGACGCGGCGCCGGAGACGCGGAGGAGCGGCGCGCTGGCGCTGGAGCGCGCGCTGGCGCTCCTGGCGGGCCTGTACCGCGGGGGCAGCTGCTTGACGTGCGCGTCCGGGCGCCGCGCGCGCGGCGGCGCCGCCGTCGCGCGCGCGGTGGCGGAGGAGGGCTTGGAGAGGTATTCAGAGACGACCACCTCCGTCGCCGCGCTTCCGGGCGGCGTCGAGGGCGGCGCGCTGATCGTTCGGAGCGGCTACGCGCGCGCCGAGCGCGACGAGCGGCGAACGTTCGTAGTATCGGACACGTTCCTGGTGCTCCGCGTGCACGAGGGCTGGGGGGGGGCGAACGGCGGCGGGCGGTTCTACGTGCGGAACCAGGTGGAGAAACGGGTAGAGGTGCGTCATGATGATGTGCCTCATCGAGGTGCGTCATGAGGTGCCTCATGATGAGGCACTACGGCTGATGAGGAAGGAAACTCCTTGCGCGGTACCGTAACGGCGCGCGTTTTCGTTTTTATTTTTGGTGAAATTCTTTTCGAGACGGTGGTCGAAATCGCTGTCGCTGCGTGTCGCACTCTGTCGCTGCGTCCGTGCCTCGTGTGAAAAAAAATGACTTTTCGCTTTCTGCGCGACCCGTCGCGTTCGTCCCGCACTCCGATCTGCGCGGCGATCGGACCAGCCTGCCACGATGGCGGAAGAGAACCAGGACAAGGGCGAGGCCATGACGGTGCCCAAGGCGAAGGTGCGCCAGGAGACGTAGCTCACGCCGTGGCTCGCCCCGAGGGTCCACCGAACCTCGGTCGGAAGCGCCTCCCTCGCCGCGATCGCGCGCACTTTTCACGACGCTGACTCTCTTGGAGAGGCGGTCGTCGGACCCGCGCGCCACCTCGAGCCACCTCGCGTCGCGTCCGCTCGTCGCTGACCGTCCCACGACGCGCGTTCCCATCCCCGCCGCGACCCCGCCCCCGCGCCGCTCGCCGCCCGCGCCGCGCAGTTCATCGAGGACGTCGACGCGTACATGGAGGGCAAGGAGGTGGAGCCCACTTTGAACGCGATGCAGAGTCTGTTCCAGCAGTACAAGCAGATCGAGCAGGGGCTGCAGCAGAACCGCATCCGTCTGGGGAACAAGCTCCCCGAGATCAAGCGCGCGCTGGACACCGTCACGCTCCTGTGCGACAAGGCAGACACGGGCGAGGAGCTGGACATGCACTTCGAGCTCACCGACTCCGTGTACGCCAAGGCGCGGGTGAAGGACGCCGAGAGCGTCTACCTGTGGCTGGGCGCCAACGTGATGCTGGAGTACCCGCTCGACGAGGCGCGCGCGTTGCTGGAGACGAACCACGCCAACTGCAAGAAAAACCTGGCGACGAACCAAAGCGACTTGGCGTTCGTCAAGGACAACATCACCATCACGGAGGTGTCCATCGCGCGCGTGTACAACTGGGACGTCAAGAAGCGCAAGGACGAGGCGGCGGCGGGGGGGGGGAAGTGACGGCGACGATCGAGGATCGATCGATGATGGTTTTTTTCAAAGTCACAGGAAAACGACATGACGAAACCTTCGGTCGAAACGCCGAACCGCGCGCCCGAGTGCGCGCGCGGACGCTCTCAT
>Ga0181600_10004152_pt1 | contig 11003 bp, 11 predicted proteins | sample 041ome_2_FD_132982 | JGI IMG/M metagenome (GOLD analysis project Ga0181600, IMG submission 132982) | Coastal salt marsh microbial communities from the Groves Creek Marsh, Skidaway Island, Georgia - 041406US metaG (megahit assembly) | ecosystem: Environmental > Aquatic > Marine > Intertidal zone... | reverse complement strand
GATCCCCAATAATCGCGCCAATCTGATTCTACTGTATAACGTCTTTTTCTAGTTTTGCCTTTAAGTGGTGGTCTTGATCTTTTAAAACGAGCCAGTTTTTTGCCTATATATTTTCTGCCATTAATAGTATTTGTAATTAGATACACGAACCCAGTACAATCTTCCGGAAGTTCTGTTACAAGTTCGCCTTCATACGTCCAATCGCTATTATTCATCTAAGTTTCTTTTAATATCCTGTACAACATCTATACCTAACCCTTCGCGAACTTGACGAGAGGATAAATCAGGATATCTAGTAAAAACTGATGAATTTTCTGTGGTAATAGTAATAGTATTACCAAGTGAGTCGTGAGTCCATGGATAGATTTCACCTATAATTTTAATGTCATCATCATCACCCATGTTTACGCATCCACTATTTCAACCTCTGTATTAAAGGTTGTAAATCCATTCTCTTTTGTTACTTGTAGTACGTTATTAACACGACCTACAAGTTCATCACGGTGTGAAATAAGCAAAATGTTTTTGTGACGTTCACGTTCCATTTTCTTTAATACGCCTAGTGCGCTTTCAACACCCATGGTATCCATACCACTATCAACAAGTTCATCAATACATATTAAACTAATAGGATGATTCATACTTTCAAATACATCACGAAATGCCCAACTTAAACCAAGTATAAGTCTGTTACGTTCTCCACGTGATAAATTGTCAAAGTCTAAATCCTGTCCTAACTGTATAATACTAACTGTTAGATCTGACTGGAACTGCACTTCATGTGGCAATCTCAATCGTGTAATATAATATTCCAGTCTTGAATTTAAAAACTGTAAATTTTGTTCAATGATACGTTTGCGAATAAAACTATCTTTGTTAGTTAATAGTTTAAGTAAAAACTCTTGATGATCCTTCAGTTCATTCAAACGATTTACTTCACTCCAGTCTACTTCTTGTAATCCAGTATTACGGAGTGCGTCAATTTGTTCTTCATATGGATCGGTTTCTTCTTCTTTACGCTTAATATCATTTGATACACTTAAAATACTATTCTGATGCTCATACGCTTCATGTACATTATTATAATGTAAATTAGGAGCAACCCCTAATTCTCCTAAATCATTAAGTGCTACTTTATAATCATTTATCATTTGTGTTTCAGAACCAATATGTCTTACTGAATCTTCTACTAATTCTGTCTTTTGAGCAATAATTTTATCATGTTGTTCGTCATGAATCTCTTGTCCACAAGCATAACACTTGTGTTCTAGTGTAGCATCTAAATCTGCTTGTGCTTTGTCTAGACGTTTTTGTTCTCTTTCAATACTGGTAGTAAGTTTGGCAATTTCACTGTTCAGTGTATCAATTTGTTGCTTCTTTGAAATAAATTTTTCAAAATCTACATGTGCTTGTAACTCTGCTTGTATATCTACTTGTTCTAAATTTTTTAGTTCTCGTTTCAATGTTTTTAAATCATCGTCTCGTTTCGTAAACCAAACACGTTGACGCCTTTCTAGATCACTAATACTAGAACCTATGCGTTCGTTTGCCTCTTCAATACCTTTGATCTTATATGTTTCTTCTTGTACACCATCTTTACTTTTTTTAACAAGTTCTTTTAGTGTTTCTGCTTTTTCACTAAGTTGTGTGATACCCAAAAGTTGTTCAATAAGTTCACGTTGATCATTTGCTCGCATACTAAGAAAAGGTTCAGTATATGTGTTTAACGCCATTACATGTTTAAACATAGTATGGCTCATACCTAGAAGTCTTTCAATTACACGCTGGCTTTCACGACCTTCTCCCTGCATTTCATCTGTACTAGCAGTATCAGAATCATTAACTAAGAAACGGAACAAGTTAGGTTTGCGTCCTCGTTCAATTCGATAAGGCACGCCATCTTTTTCAAAGTCAACAGTAACTAACATTTGTTTGTTGTTTGTTTTATTGACTAGATTATCTTTCTTAATATTATAAAGTGCATTACCATATAATGCATAGGAAAGGGCGTTAACGATAGTAGTTTTACCTGTACCGTTTCTATTGCCATCTCCACCTAAATCTAAGTTATTACCCAGGACCAATGTTAGTCCTGCGTTATCAAAGTTTACTGCCTGAGTAACATTACCCACGCTCATGAAATTTTTTACTGTAATATTTTTAACTTTAAGCATTAATGTTTAAGCCGTTATATATCTCTACTAATATGTGGTTTTTTATAGTATCACTCTGAATTGTGTTTAATTGACTCAAAACAATTTGATCAACGTTCTCAACCTCAACCTCTACTCCCATATTCCAATCCTGTGTATGTTCTTCTTTTTTACTAGGCATAAGAGCGATTTCACGAAGATTATATTGTGCAGCAAATGTTTCTTTAATAAAATTTGCCTCTTCATATGTAATAGGAACATCTAGAGTAATTCTACAGTGTGTCTTATTAGACAACACTTCTTCAGGTTTGTCAATAAGTTTACTGAGAGAAATGGTACGATAACGTGGCGCATCGGGCCAGGCTTTAAATTCATATGATCCGTCCCATTTGAGGAACATAATACCACGGTCATCGTCCCAAGCATCCGAGTAATTGTGGGGGAAACAATTACCTGGATACACAACATTACCACGCACCTGTCTCTTGTGAAAATGCCCACTAAAGACTAATTCAGGCTTAGATAAATCTTCAGCCTTTAGCCCGTGTCCATGATCAGGCATTTGGACCATAGCATTCATAAAGAAATTGGGGAGTTCAAAATGGCCAAACATGAATTTCACGTTTAGTTCCTTTATGCGTTTCCATTCGTCCTCTACAAGCCAGGGTACAATAGCAATATTGTCTTGTACAAAGATATCGTCATTAATAACTGTTATCTTTGGATATTCTAGTGCCATGGGAATACTATTAATCTCACGCTTCTCTCTATAATAGAGATCGTGATTTCCCATAATCATGTAAGTTTCATCAAACGCATCATTAATTCTGCGTAGATTACTTACAGTATAGTTAAGTGTACTAACATTAATGCTGGCACGATGATGGTGCCAGTCACCCATAAAAATACATTTTGTGATGTTACGTTTTTTCGCTTCATCAATCATCCATACAATAAAATCTTCACAATCCTGATTATGGGCACGACTGTTATTTTTCATGCCGAAATGGATGTCTGTGAAGACTACTACTTCATCAAAAAACAAATTTTATTCCTCTGCGTTAGTTTGTTGTTGTTCCCATTCAGCATTGAATGTACGAGTAAAACTTGGGTTCAATCCATTTTCTTCTAGCAAGTCATCACGAATGTTTTGACTACGCTTTTCCAAATTTAATACTCTAGTGAAACTGTTATTAATAGCGGCTGTGTAATAAGCAAATGGATTTTGACTTTTTGCTTCGTTAAACTGCAATCCAATTTGACTCAATTGTAACAGAGCTTGTCCACGCATTTCGTCAACATAAGTATATCCTCGCCAGTTTCCTCGCATACTGTAACGTTCACATAATTTAAGATACATCCTTGCTAGTCGCTCATTAGTTTTTCCATGTGTTGTACTAAAATAACCATTACTAGGACTACCGTTCCAATGACTTCTTGCTACTTCTTCTAAATTATTTTTAATATATGCGTAGTGTTTAAAAGGAGGGAAGTTACAACGAGTGTGGTAATCCGCCTCTTGTTTTGGATTAGTTTTTCTATCTTCTTTAGGTACATGGCTAAAAGTCATAACTCGTATAACAATATCTTCATTTTTTATATCTTCTACAGGTACAATGAAGTCCGCCGCCCTAGGTTTAGTTTTTCTTTCTAATTCTCCGCGTTCCCATTTCTTAACTTGTTCTTCATGTGCTAGTTTACTAAGTCTGGCCGCTCTATTTTCTCTTGCCTCTAGAACGATGTCGTCAGTAACTTCGTCTACAGAATTAACAATTATATCATAATAATAGTAATCAGGGTTCTGAACCCAACTATAACTCATCTTCGAATTGTGTATTTCTTTTAATATTTCTTTATTTGAAAGATAATGTGTTGTACTTTTCATTTATAATGTTCCTTATGTACATATAATAATATCTAAACTGTTTCTTGTCAACCGGTTTTTTTCACGCTAAATACAACTAACGGAGAAAAAATATGCGTATTTCTGATATTATTATGGAAGCGACTGCTAGTCAAGTAACTGTTTTTTATGGTGGTAGATTTCAACCTATGCATAAAGGACATCATGCTCTTTATAAACAATTAACATCTCGCTTCGGTGCCGATAATGTATTTATCGCCACAACATTTGGTAAAAAGCAACAAAAAATGCACAGCACAGGCGATTATAGCACAGATCCTTTTACCTTTCAAGAAAAAGCAGATATAGCATACAAAATGTTTGGAATCCCATCTGGTCATATTGTTGATACAATGCCTTATAAGCCTGATTTATCCTCTGTTGGTAGAGACGCAAGTGAAAGTGCTATTGTATTAGCGTTTAGTGAGAAGGATGCAGGAAGATTACAGGAAACTGAAGTCTTAAGAAGATTGCCAGAAGATGGATCTCCATTACAGACCGCTGATGAGAATCGTGTTTACTTTGTTACTATGCCTGTGAATGAGGGTTCTATGAGTGCTACAGATTTTAGAGAAGAAATGGCAAGCGGAAAACCTGATGAAGTGAAACAAAAAGCGTTTACAAAGTTTTTTGGAAAGTTTGATCAAGAAGTATTTGATTTTATTAATGAGAGGCTTAACTAATGGCTACACCGTATGATAAAGTAAAAGTAATGGTTAAACCAGAAGTAGATGAAGTTGATGGAACACCAGTTGAAGGATCTGGCGGCTTTAAAGAAGTAACAGCAGAAGAGCTAGAAGATCTAAATAAACAAAATAGATTAAAATCTGATTTTTATCAAACGGCAAAAAAAGAACTTCGAATACAAAAAAAAGCACACGAAAAAGGAAATTACCCGCCGCCTCCAGGTGAAGCACTCAATTCATCGGGTGATATTGTTCCGTATAATTCTCCTCAAGCAACAATCAAATCTGAGGTTTCGGCATCAGCGGTCAATAAGGCTGATAGAATACCAGATGCCCCACCTCCTAATGATAGAACAACAATGTTTGGGAAGGCCAGCGAACAACCCACTGTTGGTGGAATGGGTAGTAATCAAAAATTTAAATTAATTTCTAAAAATCCTGATCTAATAACAGCAGACAGTATTTTAGCACCACTGTTAAAGACAGGTAACGGTGTTGTGTTTCCTTATACACCTACTATTAACTGGAACTACCAAACTAACTACGGAACTTATGATATAACACATAGCATTTACCAACAGAATTATTATATCAATACACCAAATCCTACAGCGAGTATTACTGCAACGTTTGCTCCTCAAACAATTGATGACATGGCATATGCTGTTGCAGCTCTGCAATTTTTGAAATCATGTACAAAGTCTGATTTTGGTGCATATACAATGGAAGGTAAAATTAATGAGCAAGCAGGATTGCCACCTCCTGTGCTACTAATGAGTGGATACGGCGACATTAATGCTAAGAATGTTCCAGTAGTTATTAGAAGTGTTAACTATACCTTCCCTGATGATATCGATTATGTGACAATAGCATTTGAAGGTGGTCATTGGAAAGAAGTAAAGGAAACAGAGTTTGAAAAGCAAGCAGCAGAAGAAGGCTTTAAAAACGGTATGGAAAAAACGAAAGACTATAGAAGACTTGGTAATGGTGTTATGAGTTTACCCTCTCAGTTTCTGTTGAGTATAGAAGTTGCTGTCCAGCAACCTCCTGCTAAGGTTAGAAATAGATTTGACATAAGAGGATATAGATCCGGCACGTTATTAGGTGAAGGATTTATGTAATGGCAGATATTAGATCAGACAGTATGTATAGAAAAACAAGTGTTATCGATAACAAATATCTTGATGTTTGGAATCCTGATATTACTGATATTTCTTTGTTTAATACAAGAACAATTACTCTAGAGAGTAAGTACCAAAATCGTCCAGACTTGTTAGCATATGATTTATACGGAAATTCAAAGTTATGGTGGGTCTTTGCTCAATTTAATCAAGACAAATTAAAAGACCCTGTTGTTGACTTTTTACCTGGATTAGAAATACAAGTACCTACAAAGTTTACATAAGATGCCAGAATATACTACTCGTGGTAATAAACCTAAAATATATCCTAATTGGATGTCACAAGTTGATAGTCCAACATATAAACTCACATTGTATATTGTTGATCATACAGTTTGGAATGATCCTACAAGACTAGTTAATGATGAGCAGTCTATTAGAGCTGGTCATGCACTTATCGTTGCACAAAGCGGAACAACAACAAATTACCATATTGATAATTTAACAATGCTTAGTAGGCTTAGTCCTAGTAATAAAGCAGGTAGTACTAATACTGGTATATTTCAATTTGAGATATTAGAACCCTTAGGATTTAAATTCATTGATAGAGTTACATCTTTATCTAAATATTGGGGATTTAAAAATTTACAATCTGCTAACTGGTGTTTAAAAATTGAATTTCAAGGACGAAGTGAAGATCAGAGTAGATATACTCCTTATCCAGGTGTGTTTATGTATTCTATATTTTTTAGCCAAATTTCTGCAACAACTGGACCTGAAGGCACACGTTATAATATTACAGCGATTAACCAACTTAAATATGCCAATACAGAATCTGTGGTGAAAGCAGATTTGGTAGTTGAAAAAGTTAACAAAGTGTCAAATTGGCTTACTCAAATAACAGATTCATTGAATAGATACGAAGAAGGCCTGCGAAAAGCAATGGGCGGTAGAGATACATTTAATAAGAAACGAGTTACTAAAAAGACATGGAAGGTTAGTTTAGGTAAATCATTATCCTCTAGTAGTCCTAAAGACGATACTGTCCGCGCACAAAATTGGGCGTTTGGTGGTACTGCAAACGCTGATAAAGCAGGTGGTCAGAGTGCTAGTAGTAATCCTGATTACAGAGATTTAACAATTAACGCTGAAACTAATATGACTAGTTGGTTAGCAGCAACGTTTGCAAAAGATGTGCCTGAATATCAAAATTTATCAGCCAGAGAAAAAGAAAAAGGAATTAGGTCACCATATATTGTAGTAGAACCCAAGGTTACATTTGGTGAAGAAATAGATCCATATACTAATGAAAGAGAATTACACGTGGATCTTGTGATTGAAATGAAATGGACGTATACAAATCCACAAAGAGATGCATCAAAACATTCAAAGAATTTAAGGGATTCAAATTTTCAGACAACAAGATTTTTAGAATTGCCTATTACTAAAATGTATCATTATTTCTATACAGGAAAAAACACAGAAGTTATGGACTTCAAATTACAATTTAATCAGTTATTTGCTAATGCTATTGATCCTGGTATGGGGCAAAATTATGGAGAACCGTCACAACTGCATTCAGGTACAAATCTAAACGATGCCACTGCTGGTCGTAGTTCACATGGAATCATAAGATATGATAATCAGGATTCTCCCCCAAAGACTTTGAATAATATAAGATATTTAGAAGACTTAATTATAGATCAAAATAATTTAGTATTAGAAACGCCTGTATATGCCTTTTCAATGTTAGGCGCATCAAAACAAAAAGTTAACGAAACTAAAAATAATAGTAAAAGTATAGAAACAATCAGAGAAGAAGAATACGCAAAACGCGATGTTGATTTCACTAATTTAGAAATGCAGATCAAAGGAGATCCGTTTTGGATGGGCACTCCTGGCGCGGTAGTAGATGACAGGTCAGAAACACTGATTAAATATCTAACAAACGATGTTTTAATAGGATTTATAAATCATATGCCCGATAATTCTGTTTTTGATCCGGCCAAACCGACCTTGGGTGCATTTGATATGTCAAGTTCGGGTATATACAGAATAATAGAAGTTGAAAGTAGATTTCAACAAGGACAATTTATACAAAAATTAATAGGTATGAAGGATAGAAATACTAGTCTATACTATGTAAGAGATTTATTAGTAATGCTAGAATATAATAATAGACAATAGAAAAGCATTAAGGGGAATACGATGAGTGAACCAACAGCGTTTAACTACAGAGTTAAAAAAATTGTAAAAATTATTGACGGTGATACATTTGATTGTATACTAGATTTAGGATTTGATGTATTGCTAGAAGCAAGAGTTCGCATGATGGGTATTGATACACCTGAAAGTAGAACAAGAGATAAAGAAGAAAAAGTATATGGGTTGCTTGCCAAAGAATGGTTAAAGAAACATATTGACGATAGCATAATTATTAGTACACATGTTGACAATGAAAAAGGTAAGTTTGGTCGTATACTTGGTACAGTCTGGAAAGACGGTGTTAATATAAATGAACAAATGATTACTGAAGGCCATGCTGTCTCATATCACGGACAAAACAAGGACGACGTACAAGCAGAACATATGGCTAACAGACAACTATTAAAAGAAAAAGGAATTGCATGAGCGGAGTTATTAAAGGCGAAAATGCTAAAATACCAAATCGTGGACAACAAGGCGGCGGCGCTGGTATTAACACTATAAATGGTGTTTTTATAGGATCAGTCACTAGTACTACAGATAGCATTTACACAGGCAGAATTAAAGTACAGATTCCAGAATTCGGAAGCGACAGTAGTCCTCGTTGGGTTCTGTTAATTACTCCTTTCGGAGGAGTTACAGAAAACAAAGAAACATCTAAAGTAGGACAAGTCTATGGAACTAACGAATCAGGATTGAATGGTACACCTAAAAGTTATGGCATGTGGCCACAACCTCCTGCTGTGGGTACAGAAGTTTTAGTAGCCTTTACTAGTAGCAGAGAAGAAGGATATCTAGTTGGTTCGGTAATTACCAAAGACAGAAACCACATGATGGGAGGCAGAGCAAGTGCTGAAGGCTACACCGGCGGAATCAAACCCGTTGGTGAAAAAAATCCCTTTGATACACTGGATCCAGATACAAAACCAACAGATCCTGTATTTCAAAAGATACTCGAAACCCAAGGGCTTGAAGAAGATTATTCTCGTGGACACAGTCAGAGTAGTGCAAGACGTGAAAGTCCTAGTCGTGTGTTTGGTATTACTACACTTGGCGGCCATGTGTTTAGTATGGATGATGGTACTAATTTTAATGAACCGTCGAATGCCGCTGATCCACCATTTAGTAGAAATATACGTTTACGAAGTAGGGGCGGTGCCGAAATATTAATTGACGATACTAACAGTTTTATATTTGTTACTAACCATAAAGGTAATGCTTGGATTGAAATAGATGAAGACGGCAGGGTAGATGTGTATGCAAAGAATTCAATTAGTATGCATACAGAAAATGATTTTAATGTTCACGCCAAAGGAGACATTAATATGCAAGCAGACAAAGGTATCAACTTAAAAAGTACAGGATCTGAAGGTATTAAAATTGATGCAACCCTAGGCCATCTTGATGTATATACAGAAAAAGATTTTAAAATAGAAGCAAAATTAAATGGAAATGTAAAGGCAGGAGGCAACTATAAAGAAACTGCTAGTCGTATTGATATGAATGGTCCGGTGGCAACAGCAGCATCTCGCATTATTGACCAAGAACAGATTGGTAATAAAAATATTCTTAGGAGCGCGGCAAGTCGTGTCCCTGAACATCATCCGTGGGCAGGAGCAAGTAAGATTCAAGAAACATTTAAATCAGCAAAAGGTAATACGGCATAATGGCAACCTATACACTATCAAATGTTTTAACAGAAAAAGATCTTATAGAATTTGATTTGTTCACTGTTAAAGATGATACTAAAGCAAACACTTTAATAAAAGTATCAAATTTAGAAGCAAGTTCTGATGTCATCAATTTCATATTAAGAACATCTCTATGGAAAGGGTATAGTACTACTGTTGATAATATATCTTATATAGGTTATGGTACAACAAAAAACACATCTAGTAATGGATTAACAGAGCAAGAAAGTTACAATGACTTTATTGAAGTTTTAAAAGAAAAAGAACGTAATTTAAAAAGATTACTACCGTTGCCTACGGTATCACAATCACAATATGATGGATTACTTAGTTTGTTTTATTTTACAGGATCTTTTAAAGAAGTTGGTACTGAATTTAGAAAATTTAAAATTTTTGATTACATTGAAAAAAGAGAATGGAATTGGGTTGCTAGTGCTTTAGTACATAGTGGTAACAAAAGACCCATTAGACAAGGCGAAGCGAAAATAATCATGCTTGCTGATTATGGCAGACAAACAGATAGAACACTGATTAAAGAACAAGGATTACAAGACATTAGAACAATGTATCCTGATAGATTAGAGACTGATCTAGCAAGAAGACAAGCAGAGTTTGTTTACTTTAGAGAAACAAATAGATTCTTACCTAAAACATCTGAATCAAGAAAAAGACAAATCGTTAAACTACTCACATAACATAAAAAAATAGTTCATAAATATTAACATGAGTGTATTACTTCTTAACGCAGACGCCCAACCCGTGTGTCTATTACCGCTTAGTATTATTAGTTGGCAAAGTGCCGTCAAAGCATATTTTGCAGATAAAGTTAGAATAGTTAAAAACTATGATAACCGTGTACTACATAGTGCAAGAATGGAAATGCCTATGCCTAGTGTGGTCATGCTAAAACGATATCATAAACAACCTACCAGAGCAAAGTTTACCCGGCGAAACTTATTTGTACGGGACCATTTCATGTGTCAATATTGCGGAGACCACCCTAGGGTAGGTGATTTAACAATAGACCATGTATTACCCAGAAGTCACGGCGGTAGAACAAACTGGACTAATTGCACTACTGCTTGCAAACCATGCAATACAAAAAAGTCCAACAATCCTCATATTAAACCAGACATTTTACCCTTTCAACCCACCTGGCATGACATAAATTATAATGCTAAAATCTTCAAAATACATATTCCTGATGCAAGTTGGCAAGATTTTTTACAGTGGCCAGAAGAATT
>Ga0181600_10004145_pt1 | contig 11019 bp, 9 predicted proteins | sample 041ome_2_FD_132982 | JGI IMG/M metagenome (GOLD analysis project Ga0181600, IMG submission 132982) | Coastal salt marsh microbial communities from the Groves Creek Marsh, Skidaway Island, Georgia - 041406US metaG (megahit assembly) | ecosystem: Environmental > Aquatic > Marine > Intertidal zone... | reverse complement strand
GTGGGGGTACCACGCAGGTTCAATACAACATCATGGGCGAGCGAGTGCTCGGCTTGCCAAAGAGCTAGGAGGTGAAATGAGTCAAACAATCGAATTTACCGAAGAGCAGAACCTGTTGCTTGAGACAGCCATGGATTTTTGTGCCAAACACTCGCCGGTCAGCCTGGTTCGAGCGCGACTGGCTGATGAGCAAAGCCTGCCGGCGCATATCTGGCGAGAAATTGTTGACCTGGGTTGGTCTGCAATCACCATTCCCGAGGCGCATGGCGGCCTGGGTCTGGGCATGAGTGAGCTGGTACCCGTGGTCGAAGCCATGGGCCGCCATCTGATGGCTACGCCGCTGGTCTGGTCTGCGATTACCGCCCGGGCACTGGTGTTCGCTGGCAGCGAGGCGCACAAGCACAACTGGTTACCGAAGATTGCCGCTGGATCTGTCGCGACCATGGGGCTTGTCGAACGGGATGGCAGCTGGTTACTTGACCAACCGACTTGCTCTGCTCAAGAGCAAGGGGAACAACTGGTGCTAAGCGGTACCAAATGTTTTGTTCAGGACGCGACTCTGGCCGACATTATCATCGTCTCGGTGCAGCTGGCGGGCCAGCCCCGTCTGGTATTGTTGGAAAAGGCCATGATTCCAACTGCCGCGCTGAGGCGGGAAGTGGTCATTGATGAAACTCGCCGCAGTTTCGAGCTGACGCTTGATGGCATCAGCGTCGGCATGGATCAGCTGCTGCCGCAGTCCTGCTTCAGAGAAATTGAGCAGCTCGCCATGTTACTGCTGAGTGCCGAGATGGCCGGTGGTCATGCCAATGCGCTGAACCTGGTGATTGATTACCTGAAAACCCGCAAACAGTTCGATAAGTATATCGGCAGTTATCAGGCGCTGAAGCATCCGACGGTGGATATCCTTATTGGCCTTGAGGCGAGTCGTTCTCACCTGTATCACAGTGCGACGGTTTTTGATCAGCTGAACAGCAACACTATTGACCGAGAGACGGCCCTGCGTATGACTAAAGCGGTAGCCAGTGAGGGCTTTGCCTTTGCCGGCGATCGCGCTATTCAGTTTCACGGCGGTTTTGGCTTTACCTTTGAGTGCGATGCTCAGCTATATTTGCGCCGCGCCCTCTGGTGCCAGTATCAGTTCGGTGACGAAAGTTACCAGCGAAGTCTGCTGGCGCCGCTGTTGTTGGATCAGGCGGTATAGCGCAACCCTTTGTGCTCTTTAGAAAAGCGAGGGGTTGCGCTGGCGGCCCCTACTTCACCTCGAGTAGTTCTACCTCAAATACCAAAGTGGTATTGCCGGGTATGGGTCCGACGCCCCGTGCGCCATAGGCCAGCTCTGGTGGAATAAACAATTGCCACTTGTCGCCTTCCTGCATCAGTTGCAGGGCTTCGGTCCAGCCACTGATCACGCCGTTGACGGGAAATTCCAGGGGCGCGCCCCGCTCGACGGAGCTGTCGAAGACCCTGCCGTCGATAAAGGTGCCATGATAGTGGGTCTTGACCACGTCAGTCGGTCCAGGGGTTGCGCCCTGACCGGATGACATCACGCGATACTGAAGTCCAGATGCGGTGACGGTTACGCCCTCTTTAGTGGCGTTGGCGGCCAAAAAGGCCTGGCCTGCATTCATTTCATTGCTCATGGTATCTCCTTTGTCTGTATTCTGGGATTCGCTGCTTTCCTGTGCCGGTGAACAGCCAATTAATGCAAAAAGCATCAGGGTCAAAGCGCCTAAATGTCTCATTCACGTTCCAGGGTTTGGGAAGTCGGGCGCAAGGTTAGCATAAACCGTGAATAAACTGGGTGCCTTGATGGCCTTGCCTGGGTTAATGTCGAATCAGGTTTGTTTGATGTTTTATTCAAAGAGGGGTTATTCCATGGATATCGGCATCTGTATACAGAGTCATATTAACGATATTGATTATGTGGTTAAGGCAGAGGCGCTGGGCTACAGCCATGCTTGGTTTGCTGACAGTCAGATGATCTGGTCTGACTGCTATGCGACTCTGGCGCTGGCCGCGGACCGAACAAAAAAAATCAACCTGGGTACGGGTGTCGCCATCAGTGGTACTCGGCCCGCACCGGTGAATGCGGCAGGAATTTCTACCATCAATGCACTGGCACCAGGTCGAACCTTCTTTGGCGTTGGTGCCGGTAATACGGCGATGCGAATCATGGACCTGCCACCTCAGCCTATCGCTGAGTACGATCAGTATCTGGGCACCATCAAGCCATTGTTGTCCGGTCAAGAGGCGATGTTCCATCATCACAACCGGCAGATACCCATTCGCCACCTGATGCCCGAAGAAGGCTTTGTCAACGTCAATGACCCGATACCCATGTACGTTTCGGGTTTTGGACCCAAATCACTGGCGCTGGCGGGCAAGCATGGTGACGGTGCAGTGCTGGCATTCACCGCGAATCCGGCGACCATGGAAAGTATGTGGCTGATGATCGAGGCAGGTGCCCCCGCTAATTTTGATCGTGACCAATTTTACACGACGGCATTGACTGCCATGCTGGTCCTGGATAAGGGCGAGGCGATTGACTCGGCCAGGGTCAAGCACGAAGTCGGTGCCATGGCGATGGCTGCCCTGCATTACAGTTATGATCAGTACCGGAATTTTGGCCACCAGCCACCGTCGCACCTCACAGAGATATGGCCCGACTACATCAAGATGATTGAGGCGGTGCCGGTTGAGCGTCGTCACCAGCGTATTCATCAGGGCCATAACTGCTGGGTGCTGCCGGAAGAGGAGAAGTTTCTTACCAAATCCCTGCTGCAGGCCAGCTGCCTGATCGGCACTCAGGATCAACTGATCGAGACACTTCAGGGTCTACAGGCTGCTGGATTGAATCAGGTCATGAATCTGCCTGCTTTCGCGCCACGATTCGAGGTGATGGAGCGCATAGCCCGGGACATTATTCCGAATGTTTGATGGATTCTCGCGCGGCGTGGCCAAAGATGCCTTTTGACATCAGGGAAGTCTCACGCGCCACGCGCGCCTGATAGATCTCGCCGCGAATGGCATTGACCTGTTTGTTGTCTGGGTCGGCATTGAGGGCGTGCTCAATCAAGTGGCAAGCCAGGCGGAAATCACCGGTCTCGGCGATTTCTTGGGCCCGTAATGCGAGTTTGTGAGGACCACCAGCCAGCGCAGAAATTTCCATGCCCAGGGCAACCTCCGTCGCCGGCTTCAGGTGGGCAGGGTTGCCGTCGTACCAGCCACCATACAAACGCCAGATATTATTGACGACGAATTCCGGCTCGTCATACAGGGGCCGCAGATAGGGTTTGGCCAGTAGCGCCGGATCTACCTTGACCGAGTGGACCAGGTCATTTCGACGAGCGCCTTGGTTCATCAAGGTCAGTGTATCGCTCACCAGTTTTTCGAGGACCAGTGCACAGTTATTCAGTACCTCGTTGATCTGTTTGGCGCCACGAATCGGTAGGCCATGGGCGGGTAGAAAATATTCTGGCTCCTTCGCCGCCATGGCGCGCATGGCGGCAGCCCACTCGACCGGGTAACGCTGAACCTTCTGCGGGTTGCCTGCATTAGGAAAGTTCCAGATAAAGAAATCACCGGCACAAATCGCTTTATATTTGGGCACCCAGACCCAGGTATGGTCATCTGTTTCGCCCTTTGCATGATACAGCTCCATCATCAGTCCGCCTTGCTGCAGGTTCAGATAGGATGAATAGCTTGTGGTGACCTGACCCGCATCGGCAGGCAGGAACTGCCCCGCCATTGGTGTGCCAAACTGACGAGCATTAATGACCTGGTTATAACCGTTGGTAAGATTGTAACGATCAAACCTGTGCTGCACATTGTCATGGCCGTAAATTTCTAGACTGGGTGTGCCTGCCCGCTTGGCTTCAGCGATAAAAGCACCACTGCCACCCACATGGTCAACATGGCCATGGGTATAGATCAGTGAGTTGAAACGCTCCTTGGGGCGCCAGCTACGAATTGCGTCGACCACCAGTTGGCCGCCACGAACGCTGCTGGTATCGACAATCACCAGCCCGTCATCGGTTGAGAAGTTGACAGAGTTTGAGAAGGCCTCGACAAAAGACAGATTGTCATCAAGCTCCGAGAGCTGATGATTGACCCGGTTGAAGGGCCGCTCATCTGTATGTTCAGATTGTAGAATCTTGTCTGAGAGAGCGAATAGGTCGGCCATGCTCAGTGCTCCTTGAGATAGATCTTGTCCTGGAAACATACCAGCTTTTGAGCCGCGCTAAAAAATATTTCAGCGTTGCTTAATTCAGTCGAGCCTGATTATCTTCTACCAGTTGCTTGAGGAACTTGGTCACGGCTCGAATTCTCGCATGGTCAACCACATCCTCGTGCACAGCGAGCCAGAAGGAGCGGGTAATTCGCACCTGGTCGGCCAGTACCAGCTGCAGTGCAGAGTCAGCCGTCGCCATAAACCTGGGCAGCATGGCGATACCACAGCCAGCTCGAGCCATTTGCGCCTGAGCCAGCAGGCTGGAGCTGCAAAGCTTGGGAGCAAGGTTCGGATCCAGGTCGTTGTAGTAACGCAGTTTTGGTGAGTAAATCAAGTCGTCCACATAGCCTATCAGGGTCTGAGTCTGTAGGTCAGCGATGCGGGTTGGTTCTTTCGTCTGCGCAAGATAGGCTGGGCTGGCGTAGAGCTGCAACGTGTAATCCGTTAACTTACTGACCTTTAGCCGTCCGGTCGTGGGTCTCGACAATACGACCGCCAGGTCGGCTTCACGCTTGGATACATTTAACAGACCACTGGTGGCTACCAGCTCCAGAACGAGTGACGGGTAAGCCTGACTGAGCTGACGCAGTCCCGGCGCGATCAGGGCATTGCCGAATCCCTCTGTCACGCTCAGGCGTACAGTGCCTTGAACTCGGCTCACTTCTCCGGCTATTTCAGCCTGAACGGCATACATGGTGTGCTCGATTTGCTCCACCTGGTTCAGCAGCCACTCGCCGGCTGTGGTCAACCGGTGGCCCCGTCGAGATCGGTCAAACAAGCCGGTGCCCAGGTTCTGTTCGAGGCGCCGCAGGCGTCGACCGAGGGTCGTTGGGTCTTGTTCAAGCTGATCCGCTGCGGCATCCAGGTTGCCCTGTCTCGCCACCGCGAGAAAAACTCTGAGATCGTCCCAGTTAGTGTGGTTAAGATCCAAAAAACTCGCCTTGTTCCATTCAGTCAGCGCTAGTTATCGAGCATGTGATTACTCGAGTCAATGGTTGGTGATGATTGCATGAGATCTATTCGCTCGCCTGGCTTGCATTGCGCCCTGGGTCAATAGCTCGTATCCTCATGACGTCATTGAGTTGCGCAGCTCGCCGTTCAGCGGTCAGGCGGGATGAAGGGGTCGCGATCTGTTGCTCGACTTCAGGAGTGGTGCGTCTAACGGTAAAAGAGGAGGGTTTATGAAAGATTTTGCGGGCAAGTTGGCAGTCATTACCGGCGGTGGTACAGGCATGGGGCGGGAGCTGGCCAGACAACTGGTTGCAGAGGGTTGTGATGTGGCCATCTGTGATGTGATCGATGAAAACATGCAGGAAACACTCAGAATTTGTCAGCAAGAATGTCCGCAGGGTGTCCGTATTACAGCCCACAAGTGCGATGTCTCAAAAGAAGACCAGGTGCTGCGATTCCGTGACGAGGTGCTGGATCTGCATGGTCGAGACCATATTAATCTTTTGTTCAATAATGCCGGTATCGGTGCCGGAGTAAGCTTCGTTGATGGCTCTAGGGAAGACTGGGAAAGAACCTTCAATATCTGCTGGTACGGTGTTTATTACAACGCTCGAGCGTTCATGCCCTACTTAGTCGCTGCCACCGAAGCGCACATGATTAATACCAGTAGCGTCAATGGTTTCTGGGCGACGCTGGGGCCAGGATCAACTCATAGTGCATACAGTGCTGCGAAATTTGCCGTCAAAGGTTTTACTGAGGCCCTGGTTTCAGATCTGCGGGTCAATGCCCCCCATGTCAAGGTGTCAGTGGTGATGCCGGGTCATATCGGCACGTCTATTGCGATCAATTCAGGCAGGATATCCGGGCACTCGGTTCAGGACTTTACTTCAGAGGAATTGGTTGCTGTGCGCAAGCGTATCACGGCCCGCACAGGTGTCGATTTGTCGCAAGTCACTGACGATCAGATCAAGGCGATGATCAAGGCTCAGGGTGAAGCGTTCCGGGATAATGCCCCGACTACAGCTGCAGAAGCCGCGGCAATGATGCTGCAAGGTGTCAGGGATGAGCGCTGGCGAGTATTGCTGGGTAACGACGCTCGAGTGCTGGATGAGTTGGTGCGCGCCAATCCGGAAGAAGCCTATGAGGAAAGCTTTATGGTCAAGCTTCGCGAGCAGGCGAACTGGGGTCTTTAGTCGAGCCCTTAGGCGCGACTCATGAACCGAGCCAACCGTTAGCGATGGGAGAAGAGCCTGTGACTGGAGAACTCAAACCAGGTGTCTTGATCGAAAAGTCATTAGATGGCCCGGGTATCCGCCGGTGAGTCTCTCGACAGGGTGGCAGTGGACCATAGACGGCTTGAAGTGTGGCTAACAGCTCGTAAATGCAGTTAAACAATGCGTATATGCGTCTGTACCTGTATTAATGCAATCTATAATATTCGCCAAGAATTACTCAAAGGAATTTCTTCATGTCTCAGACACCTGTTACAGCGTCATCCCGTCAAGTAAAAACCGTCGATATCTACGTTAACGGCGGTTTTCGGCAGAGTGCTGCCACAGAGACGGTACCGGTGACGAACCCTGCCAATCAGGCCGTGATAGCCCATGTGCCTATGACGACTATGGCGGAAGTCAACGAAGCCGTCGCTGCTGCCAAATCAGCGTTCCTGGTGTGGCGTCGAGTACCGGCGCCGGAGCGTGCCCGTATCATGATGAAGTATCAGATGCTGTTGAAGGCCAATCAGGACCAGATTGCGACGATACTGGCGCAGGAGACGGGCAAAACCTTTGCAGATGCACAAGGAGATGGCTGGCGTGGTATTGAGGTGGTCGAGCAGGCGTGTAATGTCCCGGCGATGATGATGGGTGAGACTTCGGAGAATGTCGCGCGGGGTATCGATACCTACAGTCTGATTCAGCCTCTGGGGGTTTGTGTAGGTATTACGCCGTTCAACTTTCCAGCCATGATTCCCATGTGGATGTTTCCCATGGCCGTGGCCTGCGGCAACACCTTTGTGCTGAAGCCCTCTGAGCAGGATCCCATGACGCCGAATCGATTGGTAGAGCTGTTTTATGAAGCTGGCTTTCCGGCTGACCTGGTGCAGGTGGTCCATGGTGGACGTGAGCAGGTGGATGCTCTGATTACACATCCCGACACGCGAGCCATCTCCTTTGTTGGCTCTGTACCCGTGGGTCAGCATGTTTACCGGCTGGGCACCGACCACCTGAAGCGGGTGCAGTGCATGGCTGGTGCCAAGAATCATATGGTCATCATGCCGGATGCTAACAAGGCGCAAGTTGTCAGTGCCCTGGTAGGATCCTCTGTAGGTGCGGCAGGTCAGCGCTGTATGGCCATCAGTGTCGCCGTATTTGTGGGCGATGCCGTGAATATGATTGAAGATGTAAGAGCGGCTATGGCCGTCGTCAAGCCGGGCGCCTGGGATGATGCGCAGGCCGGTTATGGCCCTCAAATCAGCCCGCAAGCCAAAGCGCGTATTCTCGGTTATATCCAGAAGGGTAAGGAAGAAGGCGCCACCTGTCTGTTGGATGGCAGCGACTGTGTGGTAGATGGGTTCCCTGATGGCAACTTTGTTGGTCCAACGCTGTTTGCCGATGTCAGCCGGGACATGACCATCTACAAGGAAGAGATTTTTGGCCCAGTGCTGGTAACCATGCCAGCGGCTACACTGGAAGAAGCGATCCAGGCTATCAATGACAATCCTTATGGCAATGGTGTGTCGATCTTCACGTCCTCTGGTGGCGCTGCCCGCAAGTTCCAGAGCGAAATCGAAGTGGGGCAGGTGGGTATTAATATACCTATTCCAGTACCTTTGCCGTTCTTTTCCTTCACTGGCTGGAAGAACTCCTTCTATGGAGACCAGCATGCGTATGGCAAGCAAGCGATTCGATTTTATACAGAAACGAAAACGATCACGGCCCGCTGGTTTGATGATGATGCGGTCGTTTCAGCCAATATGACCATAGCGCTGAAGTAATGAACTTCGATCTGACGGAAGATCAGCTGGCGTATCAGCAGGCGGCGCGGACTTTTTCGGACAGGGCGTTTGCGCCCCATGCAGCAGCTTGGGACGAGGGCAAGATATTTCCCAGAGACGTGATAGCGGGTGCTGGCGAGCAGGGCTTCTGCGGTCTTTATTGCCCGGCAGATGCTGGCGGTATGGGCCTGAGTCGGCTGGATTCGTCAATTATTCTTGAACAGCTGGCGATGGGCTGCACTTCAACCACGGCATTTATCTCGATCCATAATATGGCCACCTGGATGATCGCCGAATATGGCAATGAGCAAACGGTCGATGAGTTTTGTCCGGATCTCATCAGTGGGGAGAAGCTGGCGAGCTATTGCCTGACGGAAGCCGGTGCAGGTTCGGACGCTGGTTCATTGCGGACTCGAGCCCAACGGCTTGGCGATCACTATGTGGTCAATGGTGCCAAGATGTTCATCAGTGGCGCGGGCCAGACTGATGTCCTGGTGGTGATGGTCAGAACCGCCGATTCCGGCTCTCGAGGCATCAGTACTCTGGTGATACCCGCTAACTCGCCGGGGATCAGGTTTGGCTCGAATTTGGAAAAGATGGGCTGGCACAGTCAGCCGACTCGAGAGATCAGCTTTGATCAGGTGCGAGTGCCGGTTGCCAATCGTTTGGGTCAAGAAGGCGAAGGCTTCAAAATAGCGATGAAAGGACTGGATGGTGGGCGAATCAACATCGCCACCTGTTCTATCGGTACAGCCCAGGCAGCGATTAATCGAACTCAGGCTTACATGCTGGATCGCCAGCAGTTTGGCGCGCCGCTGGCCAGCTTTCAGGCATTGCAGTTCAAATTAGCGGACATGGTGACCGAGCTGGTTGCTGCTCGGCAACTGGTTCGACTCGCCGCTTTCAAGGTTGATCAAGGTGATCATCAGGCCAGCGTTTATTCCGCCATGGCGAAGCGGTTCGCAACGGATGTGGGCTTTGAGGTCTGTAATCAGGCTTTGCAGATCCACGGTGGTTACGGCTATATGCAGGAGTATCCACTGGAGCGTTATCTGCGGGACACGCGAGTGCACCAGATTCTGGAAGGCACCAATGAAATCATGCGCTTGATCGTTTCAAGGCATTTGCTGACTCAAGCTGATATAGAAACCATTCAATAACCGCCAGACAAAAACCGAAAATTTTAGACTTCACAGGCGTACTAAAGCGGCTGTGATCAACACAGGGGCGCTACCCATGACTGACAAGCTGTTGCTAGAAATAGTCAACCACACTGCCATTCTTACCATCAATAATCCCGGTGCCAACACCTGGGATGCCGACAATCTGACTGCGTTGCGGGATAGGGTGGCAGAGCTAAATTCCAATGATGAAATTTACTCGCTGGTGATTACCGGCCAAGGGGAAAAATTCTTCTCAGCTGGCGCCGACCTGAAACTGTTTGCCTCGGGAGACAAGCAAGTCGCCCGCGATATGGCTGATAAATTTGGAGCGGCGTTTGAAGCCCTGGCCAATTTTCGCGGCGTCTCGATTGCCGCAATTAATGGATATGCCATGGGTGGTGGGCTCGAGTGCGCCATGGCCTGCGATATTCGTATTGCTGAAGCCCAGGCCGTGATGGCGTTGCCGGAAGCCACTGTGGGGCTTTTGCCCGCGGGATTGGGTACGCAACACCTCGCTTGGTTAGTGGGTGAAGGCTGGGCAAAGCGCATGATTCTCTGCGGAGAGCGAGTAGATGCGGCTACTGCCGAGCGTATTGGGCTGGTCGAAGAAGTAGTGGCCAAAGGTGAGGCGTTGAGCAGTGCCATGGCACTGGCGGCCAAGGTCGAAGGCCAAAGCCCAACCAGTGTCAGCGCCTGCAAGCAGCTGATTCAGGCGGCGCGGTCCGGCAGTATCACAGATGCCTATGAGGCGGAACGCACAGCATTTGTAAACCTGTTTGAGACACAGGATCAGGCGGAGGGCGTCAATGCCTTTCTGCAAAAGCGCAAGCCTCAATGGAAGAATGCCTAAGTCATGAGTGATGTGTTGTTTGAAACGATCCCAGCAAAGGATGGTCGTCTGCTGGGACTGGTCACGTTAAATGCTCCTGCGACGCTAAACAGCCTGAGTCTTGAGATGATCGACTTGCTGACGCCGCAGCTGAGCGCCTGGCAGAACGATGATGCGATCGTTATGGTGATATTTCAGAGTAGCAGCGACAAGGCGTTTTCGGCGGGCGGTGATATCCAGGCACTCTATCAGTCCATGTTGGCGCATCCGGGTGGTCCAAATCCTTACGCGGAAGCTTTTTTTGAGCGAGAGTATCGACTCGACTATTTGATTCACACTTACTCAAAACCGACGCTGGTGTGGGCTCATGGTATTGTCATGGGCGGTGGGCTGGGCATCATGGGGGGTTGTAGTCATAGGATAGGGACCCAGACCACGAGGCTGGCTTTGCCTGAAATCACGATTGGGCTGTTTCCTGATGCTGGAGCGACCTGGTTCCTGAGCCAAATGCCTCGGCACTGGGCTTACTTCATGGCCTGGACCGGCTGTCATCTGAACGCCGCAGATGGCCGGCTCGTGGGCTTGATTGACTACTTGATCGATAACCGCCAGCAAGCACAGGTGCTTGAGCGCCTGCTCGCTGAATCCTGGAGTGCTGATGGTGAGATCAATAAGCAGCGCCTTGATCAGATTTTGCAGCGGGCAGAGGCGCCTGCTGCCGAATTTCCTCCGAGTCAATTGGCACCTCTTGAGGCACGCGTAGCAGCGATGATTACGCAGGTTCTGGCAACTGAGGATCCTGTGTCAGCGTTTTCTGCGGCAGTCGATACTGCGGCAGTCGATACTG
>Ga0181600_10004143_pt1 | contig 11020 bp, 6 predicted proteins | sample 041ome_2_FD_132982 | JGI IMG/M metagenome (GOLD analysis project Ga0181600, IMG submission 132982) | Coastal salt marsh microbial communities from the Groves Creek Marsh, Skidaway Island, Georgia - 041406US metaG (megahit assembly) | ecosystem: Environmental > Aquatic > Marine > Intertidal zone... | reverse complement strand
GCATGACATCTACATGCTATATGGCAAGGTTAAAGACTACGCGCTGAAGGTTGCACCGCCCAAGCCCAAGAGCAAATTGTTAGACGCTGTACTTAGTACGCCACTTGATAGTGATCTGGATGTAATGTCTATCGGTGAACACTGTAATCAGGTGCGAGCGCTTATCGAGTCTGGTGGTGTTACAGATGCGGCAGGTAATCCAGTGGATGAGCCCATGTGGCGGGCGTCGTTGGGCATTGCTAAGTTCGCTAAGGATCAAGAGGAAGCCATACTGTACTTAGCCGGTGGGCACCCAGAGTTTGACCTAGACGAGAACATGAAGAAGATCCAAGGCTACAAAGGCACTGGGCCGACTAACTGTTCTACGTTTGCTCAGCTGTGTCCGAAAGGCTGTGAAGGCTGCCCCTATCTAGGCAGCAAGACATCACCTGCGCAGTTAGGCGGTGTAGACCAGATCGTTGTACAAGAACCCGTACATATAGATGCTGGTGTTCCAGAGCCTATGCCAGCGGAGAAGAAGATAAAGCTACCAGATTTCTATAAGGTAAATGGTGGCAAGCTCTACAAGGAAGTAGAGAAGTTTGATGATGACGGCAACCCATACAAAGACATGGAGCTGATATCAGACAGGCTAATGTATATACGCGGCATATACTACGATAGAGAGGCGAAGACTACTTCGTTTACTTTGGCAGTACACTACCCTAACGACCGTGGCTGGGTAGAAGAAGACCACCCAATAGAAAAGATATCTATGGTGGGCAAGGACTTTGCAAACTTTCTAGCTAACTTGCAAATATTTTGCGTGCGTTCATCCGCACAACAGGAGAGATTGAGGGTATATCTGATGGACTACTTAACTATGGTGCAACAACAATCAAGTACTGGCTATGACTACAGGTCATTTGGCTGGCAGGAAGACGGATCATTCATATGCGGTAACAAAGTAATAAATCCGCCACATGGTAACAATGATAAGCGATTGGTTGGTGGAGCAGCACAACTTTCTGTTCATATAAAACAGAGTGGTGAGCGTGATAAGTTTATTGAAGCAATGTCAATGCTTGATAAGTACCCCGGCACTGAAACAGTACGATCTTGCGTACTATTGGGCCTTAGCGGCATCCTTGCCAAGTATTTGGGTAACGGCTCTAGTATGATATCGGTGTACTCAACACTTACTACAACAGGTAAGACTGCGGCACTGCTTTCAGTTAACAGCCTATTCGGCGAGCCCAAACCACTGCTTTCATCTAGACGAGATACCAACACGGCAACGTTCATGGTTAGAGGTGCGCTTAACAACATACCAATGACTATCGACGAGTTCACAATGATTGATGCACGTGAGGTTGCAGATCTTGTTTACTCGTTCAGTGAGGGTCGCGATAAGAAGAGTGCTACGCAGACTCGTCAGCTTAGGGATGCGGCAACGTGGGAAGGGCCAACGTTCGTATCAGCGAATACTTCAGTCCTAGATAAAGTGTCAGAGGCAAAGGCTCAGAGCGATCCGCTGCGCGTTCGCGTACTTGAACTACCACAGAACGACAGGCGGTTTGTTAGCCTATTAGACGAAGATGGGTACAAGATTGCGCACAAGTATATTGACTTGCTGTTAGAAAACTACGGCTTCGCTATGCCAGAGATTGCTCAGGCTGTGTGTGACTTAGGCGGCCCAAAAGACGTGGCGAAGAAAGCACGAGAAGATTTTGTACGCACGTTTAAGTTTGAGTTCGAGGCTCAGGAACGTTTCTACGAGTCTATGATTGTAGCTTCTTGGGGCTTAGGTAAGATCGGGCGTGCATTAGGCTTACTACCGTTTAATATAGAAGACACGATAAACCACATGCTTAGAGTAGTAGACGATAGTCGCAAGCGCAGTGAGGCTTCGGTGGTAGACGCTATAGACGTTATAGGACAGTTCATGCACGAGAAGAACGATCAGCGTATCGAGGCGTACAAGCAGTATGGTGACAAGAAGTTTCAAGTGCATATGCCAGCGCCATCTAGAGCTGTTATGCGCCAAGAGATCGTTACAGACGGCAATGGGAAGCTGATGCCCGGAAGTTTGTTAGCCATTAACAGAGCGATATTTAAGAAGTACCTACGGGATACTAATGACGCAGAGGATCGGGTACTGCGAGAACTTACCTCAATGGGTGCCCTACTGGATGATAACCGAAGGGTTACAATGTTTAAGAACTGCCAAGGTCGTAACCCGTCGCAGACATATTGCATAGTTGTTAACTTAACTCATCCACGGTTTGCGGATATAATTGACGAACTGGATGGCAAAGAGACTAACAAACTCGTAGCCGCCGTTAACAATGTAGATCAAGCGGAGGGAGCGTAATGCCACGCAACTACAAGAAAGAGTACGACAACTATCATAGCTCTGGTGAGCAGAAGAAAAAGCGGGCCGCACGTAACGCGGCTCGTAGCACTATGAAGAAAGAAGGCAAGGTCAGGAAGGGTGACGGCAAAGACGTTGATCACAAAACCCCTATGGCTAAGGGTGGCGGCAATGGTCGCAGTAACCTTCGAGTAAAGTCTAAGTCAGCTAATCGCTCTTTCGCCCGCACTAAATCCGCAAAGATGAAGTAATCAATCGTCCACTAGATGTTTGTTAGTTAAGTAGACTAGCTTGCAGAAGTGGACGAACTCTTTCATTGGAAGTTTCTGTTTCATAGCATTAACGTGCTTATGTACAAGCTGTATGTTTTCTTCGACATATGGCTTGTTTGAGTCTATACGATCAATGGATACCGAATAGGTATTTCTTCTCCCTGTTTTCTTAGCTGAGTGTTCGTGCTTACCCCAGCCGATAGGAAGACTAGTCAGTGCGCATACCTTTCCCTGTTTGTCGTAAACACGTTGTAGCGCTTCTGAGGTTAGTGACCACTCTATGCCACGACGTTTGGCGTTAAGTCGCTTATGGTTAACCCACATTAGTAGAACATCACCGTGGTAAGACAATGACTTACTATTGTTCATTATTTTTATCGCGCAGATTTTACACAAAGTTTTATTTTTGCGTGCTGTGCGGGCATTGTATTTATTTGAGAATATTCTTATAGCCCCACACGAGCTGCATGGAACTACAAGAGACTCAGGTACCGCTGACATTTAGTTTATTTCTTAGGCTTTTTGTAACCGGAAGCGTAGATAGCTTTAGCTTGTTTCTCAGCTTCGGCTTTAGTCTTATAGACCTTGCCGCTCTTCCCCCACTTATACCCGCCTTTTACTTTGTGTACAGGCATTATTTTTTACTTTTGTTTTTTGCAGCTCGCATACCGCGCTTAGGCATACTCTTTTCTTTCATCAAGCACTTCCCTGCTTTCTTACACTTAGCTGGGTGTGGGCATCCTTTGCACGGTGTCATTTCTTTTTCCTCGCTGTTTTAGCTGACTGTTTGAACGCTTTTTCGGTCGGAGCCCCATTTGACCCCGGCTTACGCATCTTCTCTCCACTACCTTCTTTAATGCGCTTACGCTTGGCGTGGATGTTTGCGTATAGTCCCTTGCTCATTACCATTTTTCCTTGTTGGCCCAGTAAGCTGCTGACATCTTGCCCTTAGCAATGTTCTTACCGTGACGAGCTTTGAAGCTAGCACGTTTCTTTTTCATTGCATCGGACTCGCCTGACTTAGGTTTGCCAGCAGTTTTCGCGCCCTGCTCTCCGAAGCGGATAGTCTTAACCTTGTCACCCTCTTTCGCTACTACAACGTGCGACTTCTTGGGGTGGCTAGGCGTGCGCTTAGGTTTGTTATAACCCGAAACGCCAGCTCGTTCAAGTCTAGGATCTTTCTTAGTAGGCATGGTTACTCCTCTATCTTGTAGATTCTGTTGTATTCATCATACATTTCTTGAGTAAGTGACTCTATCTCAGCATCCAAAGCTTCGTAGTCAGGGTATCCTCTACGTAGCTCTTCGCGTTTAGCTTTAGATATTGCAGCCTTGTAGTCGCGTATCACACCTTTATACTCTATGTCTTTAAATGCCGCCTGTTCGTCGACGTTAAAATCAAGACCTTTTAGGCCAAGTATTTTTGAGAAAATAAGGTTAGAAACGCCCGGCTCTCTACCCGTTATACCAACTTTACCTTCGGCTGCATCCACTACTTTTTCTATGTTAGAAGATCTTGCCATAGGCGGAGAGAATAAGTCGTACCCAAACTTAACGTTGTTAATTAGTTTGTCGAAGTTGCCGTCTGTTGGCTCGTGTATTGAATCGCCTGTATATGGATCTACACCAGCAACCATACCAATGATTGCATTTACAAATGGGCCTCCGGGAGTTAAGCCACCGGGCCACCAATCCTGACCAGCAAATCCATTAGGTAAACCCTTAGCCGTAGATGCTAGTGGGATATAGTCACCTAGACGGTAGTACACTGGATTCTGTTCATCACCCAAGAACGGTATGCGTATATACATGCGTGGACCGAAACCAAACATACGCTCATCTAGACGCTCTGGACCAAGTTCACGTAACTCGTCATCATCACCAGCCATAGAAGAGGTAAGCATGTCTATAAGCACGTATGCTGTCAGAACGTTAGCTATCTTCCAAGGTTGATTAGCGGCTATACGACCAAGCACTGGGGTAATAGCATATGTCCAAGATATAAATGGCATGAACGACTGGCGCATAAACTTAACCACTGGCGCGTCGATGTCGTAGTCTAAGAATGCTTGCCGCGCAAAACGACCAGCCTCAAGCAACATCTCATCGGTAGGCGCATCTAAATTCGCTTTTGCCTGAGAGTCGCCAGCGGCTTTTACAAATGCAGCTAGGCGGAAGACGTTATCTTCAGCAGCGTAAAGTTCAGTAGCTACCTCGTCCAGACGCATAGCCGCTTTACCAGATCGACGTGCTAGCTGCGCGGCTATATTACCTTTATTAGATTCAGCGTTAATGAACGCTGTAACGCGCGTCATAACGTTTTCGTCTCTGACGTTCAAAGTTTTAGCCATATTTTCGTATATAGCTTTCTTAACTTCGACGCTAGAGTAGTTACCAAGCATAGCTCCAGAGCCCATAAAGGCGCGCATGATAGCCAGCTCACCTTCGGTTAGGCTGTCAGAATTAACTTCATACTTATACATCAACTCCGCAGCTTTCCACACCGTTGTAAGGGGTATGTCGTGCAACATGGCTAGAGTTACGTTTGATGCGACGTTAGTTATGTGCGTACCAATGTTGTATATAGTCTTAGATTTCTTAAACACTCGCAGAGAGGCGTTATAAGCTTCGCTATCCACTAGCGGCTTGCGGTTACCCATGTCTCGCATTGCATGGAACACAGGGCCGTGAATAATCTTGCCAGCTATGGCACCGTACTGCTCAGCGTCGTCCGGGATCTTAACCCAAGTACCAGACATACGAGTGGCTCTCCTAGTCTCACTAGACTCATCCTTAATCTCGAGCACTTGTTGCGCGCCGCCAAGGTCAGTACCAAATTCGTCGTTAATTTCCTGCTCAGTATCGAAAACAACCTTGTGTATTGCACCATCGCTGGCTAGGCCGTTAAAGAAGTTTCTTGATGAATAGTAGTTAGCTAAACCACCTACAGTATTACGCATAGCATTAGCTAGCTCTTTAGCTTTCTGTGCGTCCATAGCTTCTTTGTAGTTCAGTTTAGATTTAAACCTATACTGTTTGCCATCGAAGCGATTCATGGTCCAAGTGCGACCGGTGTCTACTTTGTACTCACCATCAACTATAGGCAGCCTACCGTCCAAACGCTCATAAACGTCTTTGCTGACCATAAGCGAGTAAGGTTTACCTAGCGCTGGCTTGACGATAACTTCGTGGAACTCGCCGTCTAGCACTAAGTCGCCGTTAACATCTTCGTCAAACAAGTCACGGTTAGTTTGAATATCAGCTACATCGAACGCAACGCCCTGATTTTTGATTTGCTCGGCTATCTTGCGCATGCCCATAGAGTGACTTGCTACATTGTTAGCATTACTAGCTTGCAACAAAAAGTCAGTGAAATTTTGAGTATCGAACGCTTGTTGTAGATCTTCGGGTAGAAGACTTACATACTCCTCGATACCAGCCATAACAATGTCTGCTTCTTGTTTTAGATTCCTGCTGTTGGGTAGGGCATCTATTTTTGTGCTATCACCGTTAAAGTAATCCATCAAAGCGGTAATATTCTCAGGCGATTGGCGCTCTACATACGAGGCTAGCCTCTCAGTAACCATATACACTGAGTTACGTTGCTCTTTGTATATATCAAAAATGCCACGTAAGGCTGTAGGTACACTGAACTTGGTGTTGAAGTACGTAATTGCACGTTCTATTCTAGGGAAGTCTTTGCGTATCTTGTCAGAGTACTCACGGACTTTCTCTGTAATTACTCTTTCCTTGAAGTCAGCATAGCGCTTCTCTGTAAGGCCAACGGCGTCAAACAGTATCTGCGTTGTCATGTACTTGCCAATACCGTCTTTACCTTTATCCGTTCTGTATATGTCGCCTAAAGATCTACCAACGGAGTCGGTTGGGTTCATATCACTAGAATATTCACCGCTAATTACGCTCATGTCGAGGCGATTACCAACGGGAGTAGGATTACGAGTAGACAGCGCGGCTTTGTCTAGAAGAGCAGCTGTATTTTCTAAAACGCGGTTAGCGGCTGTATTCTCTACCCCAAGGAATGCATTGAACAGGCTAACCATCCTATCCCATATATCTTGCAGTAAACCTCTCCATGGTGCTACGCGCTCACTAGGATCTGATGATATTGCTTTTAGTACTTCCCTAAACTCGCGAAGCGTAGTGCCGTAAGATATCATTTCTAGTACAGCATCTAGCTCATTACCGCTTTGACGAAGGTCGCGAAGTATATTTACTACCTCTAGCGCTTTATCCTTGTACTGCCTTGGTAGCGGCGAATCTTCCAAAAAGCCTTCATCTACGAAATCAATGACATCGTCTATAGCTTCTGAAATGGCAGCTACGTTTTCTGATTCAGGGTTTTGGTATACATACCACTGTAGTGCAGCGTGCAAAGTCTCGTGTAGGATTTCTTCCTGAGATGCTTCTCTGTGTATGTATATCGTGTTCGAGTTAGGATCGTAGTTTGGGTTAGCCTGATCTGGATTATCTTCTAAAAACTCGACCTTAACATCCATGCCAGCTTTAGGGCCACGCACGATATTACCGTTAACAACGATTTCTTCTGTAAATACGCGGGTTATAAGCTGCTGAAGTGACTTGGAATAAGCAGATGAGGTTCCCTTAAACGACGCTACGCGTTTTAAAATACCAACTATACCGCCAGCTTTGTCCGCTTCTGTGAGCGGAGAGGTTACGCCCATCTTTCTTTCGTAGAAGTTACGACGAGTATCTGTGCCACGAACTACATCCAGTTCGTTTAGGGTTCCGTTTTTGTACTCGACAAACGCGCTAGACAGGTTAACGTCGTTTATTTCTTCGTACTCGCGCTGGTTAGTAATTGGCTTACCTGTTTTTCCTAGTCTAGCAGACGCTTGCTCGTACTTTTTAGCGTTAGCTGTAGCCGACCTGTTTTTCTCATTACGTACTTTGCTGAAGGCAATGATAGCCTCTAAGTTTTTAGCACCACCGGCAACAGAAACCAGCTCATCCATTTTAGCGGCAAGTTTTTTGCGTGCTGATATGTACTGACCCAGCGTGCCAACAGCCTTATCATCAGATCTTTTTGACTCTCCGCGAACACCCTTATCAACGTTAGCCGCTAAGTTGTTTGCTTGTTGAGACAGATCAATAATTTGTTTCATCAGCGTGTGGACGCGGCGCATCTGTGGCAGATACCGCTCTGTAGCCTCCGCATCTGGGGCCATAGTACCTTCTTTGTACACTACACCTACTGGCACGTTCTTGGGATCACGCAGCATGCGAACGATACCGGCTAAAACACCTTTAGGCATGTTAACCCGACCTTGCACTTCGCCGCGCTGAGCTTGTACTTCCGCCGACAGTTTATTAAGACTATCGAGTTTAGCCGACATTTCAGCGTATTCGTTTTCGTCGATTAGCGTATCACTATCCGCCTCTTGGGTAGCCTCTACTTCTAAAGCCGCATCTGCTGGGGTAATTACCTCTTCGGTCGGTGTAACAGTTTCTTCGACTGGCGCTTCCAATGGCTGATCAATAGCTTCTAGTTCAGCTTTTGTCTCTGCTAAATCTACAGCTTGTTGTTCTGCTGTGGCTTGTTGCTTAGCTAAGATACTTTGGACGTTAGCGTAAAGCGTAGGATCTGCTTGTTGTAAAACCTGTAATTCTTGCTCAGTAAGATCTCGGTTGATAACTGGCAAACCAGTCTCGTCTTTAGATATTTTAGCGTTCGCAGACTTGAGAGCTTTTAAGTTAGCACTTGCTGTTGCCGCACCGTCAATGAAAGCTATCTTCTCACGTAATGCAGATGCCTTGTCAGATAGCGCCTGACGTTGCTCTTCTAACTTTTGCAGTGCTGCTCTTTTAGCTTTTTCTGACTGACCTTTTATTTTCTTAGGTCTTCGCGAACCAATACGTTCAGCTTGATCTTCTAGCCTTGCAGCTTCTGCAACGAGTGCACGACGTTTTGCACGACTAGAGCCAGCGCCGCGACGCAAGATTTCATTCTGGGACGCTGCAAATTCTCGCTGTGGCCCTTCTTCAAAGTCAAAAGCCGCTTGTGATTCATCAGCGACTACAGCTGGCTCTTCTTGTAGCTCCGCTTCTTTAGGCGGTGTATACCCACGATAAGGTGCCCCAGTCTCATCTAGCTGCTCGTACTCTGAAACAATAGGAGCGCTAACATCCATCTCGAGTTGTTCAGTTGGCGCAGGTGGTGGTAAAGTGGTTGGCGCGGTTAGGTCTTTTTCACCGAGTTCGTTGTTTGGAATCTTTCTCTGGATAGCGCCGCCAGCACCGCCCATGGTTCCACCGACAATACCACCAGCAACGGCAGCGTTTAACAAAGCGGACTGCATTTCTTCTGGCGACTGTGTGCCATCTAGCGCAATTTCCATGCCAGTTTGTACTACTTCTGTGCCAGCCTCTGTTAGTCCCGCCGTTGCGAAACCTTTGATCGCTCTATCTACTAAGTTACCGGTAAATCCGCCAGTCTTCATGCGTAGCGAACCAGATAGCGCAGCAGGTACAGCAGCTTCAGCAGCACCATAAAGAGGCGCTAGTGCAAGAGCAGCCCAAGGATCAGGGTCACCGTCAGCACCAGAAGCTTCGTACAGTGAACCAAAACCTAATCCAGAACCAACCATTGTTGATTTAGCTAACGCTTCACCTTGTGCTAATGCAGCGCGCCTAGCTGCAAAACTAGCCCCTGCCTCTAAACCAGCGCCACCTAATGCTCTCGGTGCCAACGCACCCAGACGAGCTAACCCAGTCGCCGAAGCTGCTTGACCTAGACCCGGAACAAATTGGGCAGCAGTAATACCAGCCATAATAGGCACTTGCTTACCTAATTGATATTGCGCGTAGTCTATAAAGTCGCCAACGCCTTCAACGTCTTCTATACGCTCTAGGCCGGGCTTACCTGCTAAGTATGCTTCGTATTGCTGAGCTTCTGCCGACTTTCTTAAAGATTCAGCTGCGCCTTCAGCACCTGCAATATCGGCCAAGCCAGCAACCGCGCTAATTCCAAGACTTTGGAGTACGTCAGTGCCGGAGCTTATACCAGCAGCGAAATCGCCCTTATTGGCACCTGTGGGTACACCGAGAAGTCCAGCTACATAGTATGGGTCTTGGCCAGTACTATTGCTATATTCAACTATTAATTGCTCGTCCGATACGCCCTGTAGGTGCTTAGGTGCAGTACTGCGAAGCTGATCAAGGTTATATATGCCAGCCATTTAATAGCTCCTAAATTTATCACATTCCGATGTAAGGGCTTAGTCCACGCTGTCTTCTTGTGCTGTAGTAGCGTGACGCATAGTTTTGTCTCGCTCTTTCGCGAACTTCAGCAGGTGCATACCTGTCGTTCATAACGTTTTCTAAGTCGCTAAGTTCGACATCTGGACTATCTAGTATGGTTAAATCTTCCATTAATCCGGCGTATTTACTTTTGCCTTCCGTAAGTTTAGTAGCTTCTGTTCTCGAAGCTTCCTCAGCTGCGGCTCGCTTGCTTGTTGTGCTTGGTAAAATGCCAGACAAACCGCCGCCACCGCTACCTTGTGTATTAACGTAATCACCACTCCAACCACCAAGCGGAGAATCCATGCCTAGTAGCTGGCGTAACCCCATTATTTTTTCTGGTTGCCCAGTATACTGTGGGTTCGAATTTAAAAATTCAGCGAACCGCTCTTCCCTTTCACCACTAGACTTAGCTCTAGCTATATTAGCTGCGGCCTTAGCTTTGGTGTTCTCAAGGTACTGCCCGATCAGGTATGGGTTTTTACTAAAGTTTTCTTGGTATTGTTTAGCGTAATTCCGTACATCCTCGATACTATTAAATTGCTCTAGCGTTCTGTCCCCATATGCCAACTCAAATGCACCAGTGGGTTCGCCGGTCTCTGGGTCTTTGATCTGCACTAGTTTTGTCTCTATGCCATCACTGTAATCAGGATCTGCAAAGCCCTGTAGCACTTCATTCCAGTTAGTAGCCTCTTTGGCTATATCACCACCAAAATCTATGTTAAGGGTCGCTTCTATTGGGTTAGTAGCGAGCTTCGTTATTTGGCCAGCCGTTACATCATTAATACCATTCTGAGTGTAATATTCGCTTGTAGCAGCAGTAGCCGCCGCCAGACGCAAATTACTGTTTTCTTCACCGGGATAACTAGCCTCTATTTCAGCCAATATTTCATCTACGTTCTTGCCCTGACGCAACCCCTGTTTAAATAGCAGCTTGCCAGAATCTACGGCTTCTGCAGTAGCTCTATCTTTGCTAAATGCTTCTAACCTAGTGTTCATGTTATTAATGGTGGCGGTAGTCTCTTCGGCCAAACGGTTCTGATTAGCGGTCAATATATCTATTTTATCCTGCTCTTGACCTTCAGAAACTTTAGTCGAACGGACTTGCTCTCCAAATG
>Ga0181600_10004134_pt1 | contig 11029 bp, 10 predicted proteins | sample 041ome_2_FD_132982 | JGI IMG/M metagenome (GOLD analysis project Ga0181600, IMG submission 132982) | Coastal salt marsh microbial communities from the Groves Creek Marsh, Skidaway Island, Georgia - 041406US metaG (megahit assembly) | ecosystem: Environmental > Aquatic > Marine > Intertidal zone... | reverse complement strand
TCACTCAAGCCCTTGTAGCTCAGCTGGTAGAGCAATTGATTTGTAATCAATAGGTCCGCGGTTCGAATCCGTGCGGGGGCACCAAATATATTAATAAAAATTATTTTCTAACATCAATAGATATTTGGTTAATTTTATTTAAAATATTTTTTTTTAATTCGTCTAAACTAAGCAAGGGACTCATATCCTCAAGAGGAAGTGAATAAATTTTACTCCCCTTGAATACTGCAGAAACTTTTGGTAAGAGAGTTGCATTTTTTTCTAAATGAATATCAATTATTGTTGGAATTGAATTTTTTATAAATTTTTTGTAATTAAAATCTAAATCTTTTAATTTTTTTACTTTAAAATAATTTATCTCAAAAGATTTAGCTATATTTTTAAAATTCGGATAAAACATTTTATCTTCAGAACCAGTTCCAACAAATCTAGATTTAAAATAAGATTTTTGAGTATTCCTTATAGACGCGTAACCCTTATTGTTAAGTAAAAAGATACAAATTGGTAATTTATAAGTTTTAATAGTGGCCAACTCTTGGATGTTAAACAAGAAACTTCCATCACTTTCTATTAGAATAGTTTTTTTATTTGTTTTGGATGCAGCACCTATTGCAGATGGTAAACCATAGCCCATGGATCCAAGTGCAGTTGTTAAAAATATTCTTTGATTAGTTTTATTTTTAAAATATGTATAAAAAATTTCGATAGCTAATCCAGAACTACCAGTAACAATTATATCGTTTTCTTTGAATAAATTACTAAATTTATGCATCAAATCATAATGATTTATGCAATCATTTTGTCTAATTGTTGAAAATTTTTCTTTTTCAAAAAAATTTTTTTGATTATTGCAAAATTTAATCCATTTATTGAAAGCATTTTTATTCATTTTTTTAGAATTTAATTTATTAAAAAAATATTTAACATCAGTATTAATGTTTATTGAATTTTTAAGTTTATCAGTATCTAATTCGGTTTTATCTATATCAACAAATATTTTATTTGCATTTTTAGCAAATTTTTTTTTATTGAATGCAGAATTAATCAGATTAAGTCTTGAGCCTAAAAAAATAATTAAATCACAATTTTGTACAGCAAAATTAGAAAATCTTTTTGCTACAACGCCAGGTGACCCTAAATTTAATTTGTGATTATAACTTAATAAGTCTTTAGCATTCCAAGTGAATACACAGGGTATATTGTAATTCGAAATAAATTTTAAAAAATCTTTTTTACTATTAGACAATCTAGTTCCATGACCAATAAACAATAGTGGTCTGGAAGAATTTTTTATTTTATTAAAAACTTTTTTAAAAAGATTATTTTTAAAAGTTAATTTTTTTACTGGTGAATATATTTTTTTAATTTCAGAAATATAGCTTTTAGATTGAATATCAAGTGGTACGTCAATTAATACAGGACCTTTTCGTCCATTAGTAGCAATAGATAGAGCTTTGTTTATTTCATAATCAATGTTGGAATTATGATTTAATTGAATCGCATGTTTTGTTATAGGTTTTACTATTTCTATAATTGGTAATTCTTGAGGTCCATTTTGCCTTAAATTTCTTTTCTTTAAATCAGAAGTTTTTACTTGTCCACTTATTACAATCAAAGGAAGAGAGTCTAACCATGCTCCAGCAATGCCAGTTATCGAATTAGTGCCACCAGGTCCAGAGGTGACTATTGCAACCCCAATACCATTTTGTATTCTGGTATATCCTTCTGCTGCTATTACTGCCGCTTGTTCGTGATTAAAACTTAAATAGTTGAAATTATTTTTCTTAACGCTGTCAATTAAATACATGTTGCCACCACCTGGCAATAAAAAAAAGGTTTTTGCTCCCTTTCTATAAAAAAATTTAATTATATAATCAGAAACATTCATGGATTAAATCCAATGATTAACAATTGTTTTTCTATCCAGATTTTTATTAATTTTTTTATCAATATAGTATGAATCGGATTTTATATGCGTAGAAGATAATTCTTCTATTACGCAACCAGACTCTCTTGATTTAAAGTAATGTATTTGATTTTTTTTAATAGTAATAGTATCACCAGCACTTAAAACACTTTTTTTCCCATCCAAATTTAGATCAACACTGCCATAAATAACTATAAAAGTTTCCTCTTTGATTTTATGAAATTGATGTGGATGGGCCTGATTTGGCAACATTATTAAAAGCTTTTTGCAATATCTTCTATTAACCAATGTAATCATAGTTAATCCAAATTTATAAAATTTATTAATTCCATAATGATGAGATATTTCTAAACTAACATTTCTAGGAATATTTACTTTTGAGTTTTTTAAAATTATTTTAATTTTTTTAATAATTTTATAAATTTCTTTAAGATTATTCTTAATGTAACAGTTTTTAAAATTAATAGAGTCGTTTTTTTTAAGATTTTTTTTTGTTCGTATTAAAGTATATTTTGAATAATCATTCGCAGTCAATTGGCCTGGTATTGCTGGAAAAGCAAAATAAACATTATCTTTATTTATCGTTGTTCCACTTTTAATATTTTTATTTACAAAAACGCCTCTTTGAAGCTTACGTAAAGTTTCAATTTCCTTCTTGTTAGTTGAATTAATTGTGCAATTTAAATTAGTAGAAATAAATGCATTATTCAGAGATTTTAACCAATTTTTCATTTGATTTAAGTCGGTTGAATATTGGTTTTTTGTATATTTTGTTGTTGGCAAAGCAACGTGCTTTTCAAATAATCTTGCACCAGCTCCATAAGCAACAAGAACATTTTCATTATTGCCAGGTTCTTCATGACTTGAGTAGCCTACAGTAATATTTTTATATCTATCATTCAGCAAAGCGATTCGATTAAGATTTAATTTTTTTTGTGATGTGGGATATTCACCAACACAATGCATAATTGAAAATTTAATATTTCTCATTTTAAAAAATGCTATAACTTTATCAAGTTCATCTTGAGAAGCGCCAGCAGTTGAAATTATTGTGGGTAAATCTATTTTTGCAACTTCCTCTAATAAGGGCCAATCATTATATGAACAGCTAGCTACTTTAATGTAATCGAGTTTTTGTGTTTTTATTAAACTTACTGATTTTTCATCAAAAGCAGTAGCTATAGCAATAAATTTTTTTTTTCTAATATATTTAATAATTTTGTTCATAGTTTCAGTGGAGAGTTTAGTATCTAGGAATCTTTTTATATAATTAATATCAGTTCTTTTTTTCATAGATGGATGAATAAAAGTATCCAAATCTCTATATTGAAGTTTAAAAGCAAATTTAAAGTTTTTTTTATAAGGTTTAACTAATTTCTGGTATTCATCGATAATATTGTAAGCATGCTGTAAATCGCCCATATGATTATTGGCCATTTCAAAAATAACAAGATTTTTAAAAATATTCATGTGTTGATTATTGATAAATTAATCTGACTATCAATAAATTTCTCCAATCTATTTAATGTTTTTTTATTTTTATTTAATATATCTTCATAATCAATTTCTATAAACTCGAAACTCTCTCTTAATTTATTAAAAAAAAAATTATAACGACTTAAGAAAGAATTATAACTTAAATATTGCACTTTTAAATTAAAGTGATTCGACACCATTTTTGTATTTAAAATATATCTTTTTTTAAATAAATTTGGACCATAATGATTTCTTAAACTTGCAATGTGTTTTAAGTGATTTTTTCTGTGTAAAATAATTACTTTGATTTCACTGGAATTAAAGATGTGTAAATTAAATACCATCCTTGAATCCTTAAAAACTTTATTCTTTTTTTTAGACAATTGTTCTTTAAATAATCTTATATTTTTTAAAATACTATAATGATTTGCAACATCAAATTTTTTATAACATTTTTCCCATTTTTGAAAATTAATCATTCTGGTAATTCCCCAATTATCCCAATCATGACCAGTATAAAATTTAGTATTGTTGATAAAATTTTTAGGAACATATACTGAACTAGCTTTATTCTTATAATAATCATAATATTCATTTAATTTTTTTCGATATATTTTGGGGGGGTATAAAAAACTATATTTATAACCATAAAGAGACTTGATAATCATATCATTTAAAAGCATTAGTCTAATATCTTCAAAATAACCACTTTTGTTAAATTCTGAGCCTTTTAATATTTTTGATTTTGGCAACTTTAGTAATTTCAATTTAGAGGTTGTTAATAAATTTGCTAAAAGAGAAGAACCTGATCTAGGGCATGATGCTATAAAATAATTCATATAAATTATCTAAATAAATCAGATATTTTAATTACAGATTTGAATTTATTTTTTTTTAAAAAAGAATAAATCTCATCCTCAGCATTTCTAGCAAAAATAAATATTATAAAATTTTTATAATTTTTTTTTATTAAATAATCTGAATTGAGAATGCGTAAATTATGATTAGATTTAATTTTTCCACTTAAAAAATTATCTATTAAAAATTTTACATTTTTGGTATTGAGACCATTTTCAAAAAATGTATTTAATATTCTGCCTGCGCCAAAAAAAATTGCTGATTTATTTTTTTTTAATATATTAATTCTTTTTGAAATTTGCTTTATTTCATTTATAGATTTTATCCTGTTTAAATAATACTCTTTAATAATATCTTTTAAATTTAAATAATTTTCAAATTTTTTATTTTTGTTTATGATTTTATTTTTTTTTCTAAAAATTATGATAATATTATACTGATTTGATATTATCTTTTCAGAAAAAAAGCCAAATTTTTCTAAAATTTTCAATATTGTTGAGGGAGTGAAATGATTTAAATGTTTATCTATAAAATATTCCTCATAAATTCTTTTACTATAAAAAATCTGATTTGAATTAGGTATTTCTAAAAAAAAAATACCATTTTCTACCAATAAACTATTAATCTTTTTTAAATGATTATTTAGATTTTCAACGTGCTCCAAGGTGTGGGCGCTGTAAATAAAATCAAATTTTGATTTTGTAGTAAATTTTTCAGTCGTGCAGTTTTTAATTTTAAAATTTTTATAATTTTGGAAACATTCTTTATCTGGTTCACAGCCATTATAGTAAATTTTTTTTTTTTGACAATATTCAGCAAAAGTACCTCTATTAGCACCATCGTCAAAAACTTTTTTAATTTTATTTTTTTTAAAAATCTCATCAACAATATTCTTGTGAGCATTAAATCTCAGCTCTTTGCCATGTCTGACATTTCCCCATCTAGATCCACTTGAAATTGTAACAAGTCTAGTACCTTTAAATTTAGTGGAGTGAGGGTCTTTTAGTTGATTGTAATTTTTAGAGTAAAGAGTTTGAATTAAATCACATTTTTTACAAACATATAATTTTGATCCCCTATAACTATTTGGCACACTGCAGATTAGATTAATCGTATTGTTACAGTTTTTACATTTCATACAAGAAAGATTTTTTTACATTAATTAATATTAGTTTAATAGAGTAAATATAAATATTCTTTAATATCTTCAGTTTCGAATGAAACTAACAATTTATAATTAAGTTTTTTTCCAATAAAAATTTTATTGTAATAGCTATTTTCATAGTCATTTCTATAAAACTTGCAGTCAAAAGTACACAACAACAAATGTTTTTGTTTATCTTTAAAATAATCATTAATTAAATATTGCTTTGTTTTACTACTCAAAATATTAAAGCTTTCGAGTGGCAAAATTGGCAACCCATAACCTTTTGTGGGTAAATAAATATTAGGCTTATGTATGGTATTATCACTTATTAAAGTGAGATCTAAATTATTATATTGATTAATTTTTTTTACTATAACTGAATTAGGTTGATAATTCTCACTCATATAACTAGGTGAAACTAAAAAATCCAATGAAAATAAATTTTTTAAAAATTTTTCTTTATTTAAAACAACTGAATAAGATGAAGAAATAATAATATAAAAAACCATTATCATAAGTGAAATATTTCTTAAAATTTTTACTTCATTAGATAATGTTTTCATAAAACAAATTATAAATATTAAAAAAGGTAAGATATTAATTATGTTATTATCAACACTTCTGACTAAAAAATATGCAGAATATGAAGTTAATAAAGAAAACCACAAAATATTAATTATAAATAATCTTTTATCAATATAACTATCCCTCAAAATCAAATACGACAAAAATAGAATAAACAAATATACAAGAGTAATTTTATTTAAAATAATTTCCTCAGGCAGTGATGAAGATGAATTAAGTGCATGTTCATAAAATAAAAAAATATTTTTTTCCTTTAAAAAAAAATAAAATACAATTAATATAAAAAATCCTAATAAAAGATGAAGTTTTGAATTAATATAAAAATTTACTAAGATTATATTTATTTTTGAAACATTCTTTATATTTACAACTATTAAAAAAAATAGATATGAGGCTAATGAAAAAATTATAAAAAAAGCGCTTTCAAAACTCCAAATTAAACTTATGAAAAATAAAATATATAAAAAAAAAGTATTTTTTAAATTGAATGAATATTCTCTACTTAATAATTGACTAAAAAATAATATTAAAATTAATGATGGTAAAAATCTAAAAACTGAAGAAGACGGTATGAAAGTTGCACCTGCTAAATTATCATATCCAATACTACCAAAAATTAAAAACCCTAAAAATATTGCTAATGTTGAAAAGGAAAGATCTAAAATATTTTTAATTTTTAAAAAAAATAATAAATAAAATAATATTAATAAACTAATTATAAGTAATAATATTGTGTTTGAGCTATCAAAATTAAAAAAATTACTGCAAACATTTATCAATATGATGTTAAAATAACCATACTGACTAACAATATTATCTAGTAAATTATTATTAAAACTAATTGAATTTGCCGGACCCAAATACCAGCTATAATGAAAATTATCTTTAATTGAAGATAATACAAAAGATTTTATAAAAATTATAAATAAAATAATTGATAAAAATAAATCTACTTTTTGATTTAATTTAGTTGATAAATAATTAAATGATAAAAAAACCAAAGATAAAATTAAAACACCAATAAAGTCAAAGGTGGAAGAATATTTCAATTGATAAAAAATTCCAGATAAAACTATTGATAAAATGAAAACAATATTAATTAAGTTTATTTTATCATTTTCAAAAATATTTATTTTATTAGATTTAATAAAACTATATGTGATTAAAAATATAAAAAAATGAAATAAAAAAAATAATAAGATATCTGAATAACTCAAAACATTCTCATTATTCAATAACACGAATAATAAAACTAAATAGGTTATCAACAAAAACCTATCAAATATTTTTTTAAAAGAATAATTAATTAAATCATTTGAAAGTAGTAAGTATGATAATTCAATTGAAATAACAGATAAAATTAAAAAAACCGCATCAGAGAGCTCTTCGCTTTTGATAAGACCTTTGCTTATTATATAAGATAAATAAATAAAATAGAATGAGATTAATATAAATAAAATAAAATGTTTAACACCTAAATGCTTGTTTAAGCTAAAATCCATTAATTATGATGTTTCTCTTTTTAATTGTTCAATTTTTATTTTTTTTTGAAGACTCCTATTTTTATCGTACATCAATTTAAATTTAATTTTATCATTTTTTTTTACTATGATGGAAATTGCATTTCTTACTTCTGAATTGTCTGCAACTGCACTGATAGGTCTTTTTGAGGGATCCAAATTTGTAATGACAACTTTCAATTTATCACTAACAACTTTTCCTTTCCATTTTCTTGGTCTAAAAGGACTGATTGGAGAAATTGCTAATTTTTTTGAGTGCAAACTTAGTATAGGGCCATTGACAGAAAGATTATAAGCTGTACTTCCCGCTGGAGTAGAAACTAATACCCCATCTGAAATTAATTTTTTAATTACTTGGACAGTTCCTTGCCTAATTCTTAAAAATGCTGCCTGTCTGCTTTGTCTTAAAATTGATACTTCATTAATTGCAAGAAATTTTTTAATTTGTTTATTTTTTGTTTTGACTGTCATTTCCAGAGGTGAAATCAAAATATGATTAGCTCTAGATAAATTTCTAAGTGTATTTTTTGGAGAAAATTTATTCATTAGAAAACCATAATTTCCAGAATTAATTCCATAAAAAAACTTTTTAGAATTTTTGATTTTTTTTAGAGTTTTAAGCATAAAGCCATCACCACCGATTACTAAAATTAAGTTTTTTTTATTAAATTTATAAAGTTTAATTATCCTTAATAATTTTTTTTTTATTTTTTGTGACTTGTGATTTGTGTCTGAAATAATTTGAAGATCACTCATTAATGGTGCCCTCGGCCAGACTCGAACTGGCACTCCGCAAGCGGCAAGGATTTTAAGTCCTTTGTGTCTACCAATTTCACCACGAGGGCATTAATGAATTTCATGGGTATTTATGCTAATATTTATAATTGAACAAGTCTAATAAGTAAATTTTTTACTTTATCAAAAATTTATTTTTAATGATTTCATAAACAGCAGGAATTATATGGTAAAACTTAACCGTCTTTTTACTTGAGTCTTCTCTAGGTGTGTATTTTGTAAAAACCTCCATAACCCTAAATTTTGATAACATAAGATTACTTTTTAAAGCAAAATCAAATCTAAAATGATTAAGTCTTATCTTTATTTTTTTTACACTTCGAACTTTGTACATTTTTGATCCAATTACATCTGTAAAACTTTTATTATACAATGCATTATATAAAAAAGTTATAATATATGTTCCTAGATAAGCTGGTTTAGTTTTTAGGATAAGAATTTTTTTCATAAATGAAAAGCTTTTAATTCTCGATCCAAATACAGCATCTAAGTTATTTTTTTCAGCAACTTCTAACATTTTGAAACTTGTATTGATGTCATATTCACAATCAGAAAAGTGAATGTATAGATAATTATTTTTAGCAATTTTTAAAGCTTGTTTAACTGACCTGCCATATCCTTGGTTTGTGCTTCTTAAAATTATTTTAAAATTTTTTTTGTTTTTATATTTACTAATTATTTTTTGACTTCCATCTTTTGAACCATTATCAATTATTATTATTTCTTTTTTTAGTTTTTTTAAACTTTCGGCTTGTTTGATTGATTTTTGAATTGTCTCAATTTCATTAAAACATGGTATTAATATACTAAGACTTTTTTGTTTTTTAGACATTAAAAATTATCTATACTATTTTTTTACTATATTATAATTATTTTAATGAAATTTTTGCTAAACTTACTAAACAAAATACCTAAAAAATTTTTAATAATAGGTTTTATTAATACTATTTTTGGTTATGTAATTGGCATATTTAATTATTATGTTTTTTATAATATTTTAGGAATTATTGGAGTTGGGATTTTAAATAATATTATTTCAATTAGTTTTTCATTTTTTATGTTTAAAAAATTTGTTTTTAAAACGATAAATACAAACTGGTTTTATGAATATTTAAGATCTTATATTGTTTATGCTGTAAAAGGAATTATTGGTATTTTTACTCTTTGGCTTTGTGTTAGCGTTTTAAACATAAACATATATTTTTCACAAGGTATATCTATGTTGGTAACAATTTTTCTTTCATACACTGGGCATAAAAAGTTTACTTTTAGAGTTTAAATTTAACAATCAATATTATTATTTAATAATTCACTTAAAGATTTTTTTATTTTATAATTTAAATTTAAATTTAGTTTATGTCTTGCTTTAGATATGGAGGGAACATAATAATCAATATCTTTATTTTTTTTTCTATAGTTTTTAGTTTTTTTAAAAATTTTTTTATTATATATTTTTGAAATTAACTCAGCTAATTTTTCAATGCTTATTACTTCATCTGAGCCCACATTATAAATATTAAATTTTTTATTTGTTTTGATTAGTATAGCTAAAAGCCATCTAGTTAAATCATCTGCATTCATATAGCCTCTATAAACCTCTCTATCATCTTTCAATGAAATAAATTTGGAATTATTGTTTTTAGCTTGATGGATCAAATTTGTTATAGCAAAATTTTTGTTTATTAATATTTTTTTTCCAATAAATGTAAACAATCTTGCAATTGATATTTTAAATCCTTTTTTGCTTAATTTAAAAAGTTCTTTCTCCATTATTATTTTTGATTTTGCATATTCTTTTTTATAGTTTGAAAATTTATTTATCTTATAAAAGTCCACTTTATCACATTCGTTCATCTTTTTTTTTATTTTTCTTGGTCCATATACTGCTCCAGAACTTGTGAACAATATTTTTGTTTTTTTATGATCTGAATTCAAGAGATTAATAAAATTATAAATACCTTTTAGGTTTTCTAAATTATTGGTAGAATTGGCTGCATAAATTACATAGTCAGTTATTGGAATAGATTTAATATTAGAAATACTTTTGGTTATATAATTTATTTTAATTTTACTTTTAATTTTTTTTTTCTTTCTAGATACGATGATTATGTTAGACAATATAAAATTATTTAGTTTATCTTTATTTAAATAATCAAAAAAAGATTGCCCTAAAAATCCTGTTCCACCAATAAATAATAAGCTTTTCATTTTTTAAATTTAGTTTTTTAACCCTTGTTTTAAAAATTTAATATCTAGATTGCAATCTTCATATCCTTGTTTTACTGTTCTTAAATATTTTTCTGTTGGAAACATAAATGAAGATTTTTTAACCATTGTGTAAGTCATAACTTTTTTTCCGCAATGAAAAAAATAATATTTTTTATAAAGGATTGGATAATCTTCATAAATATCAAGTTTTTTTTCGTCATTTTTTGAAATTTCAAAAATACCTCCAGGTACTAATGAGCCTTTTTTATATTCAATATCAGCAGCTCTATATTTACTTCTAAATGTTAATTTAAAATTTTTTAAAATTATCTTTTTTAAAAATATGCTTTCTTTACATCTTTTTTTCATTTGAAAATGATTGAGATTACTTCCGTATGCAAAATAAAGCATTTATCGCTCAACAATTTCTATTTTTTTTTCTTTAACAAATTTTAAAATTTGTAAATTACATTGATCAATTTTAGATTGATCTTCAGATCTTACTACAATTGA
>Ga0181600_10004132_pt1 | contig 11030 bp, 5 predicted proteins | sample 041ome_2_FD_132982 | JGI IMG/M metagenome (GOLD analysis project Ga0181600, IMG submission 132982) | Coastal salt marsh microbial communities from the Groves Creek Marsh, Skidaway Island, Georgia - 041406US metaG (megahit assembly) | ecosystem: Environmental > Aquatic > Marine > Intertidal zone... | reverse complement strand
GGCACGATGGAGGTGCTTCCCCTGAGCAAGGGCAAGCGGCAGAACAAGATCGTGCTGGGCGACGCGGACGGGGTCGTGCAGGCGCTTGGCATGCGTAAGGGCGAGGACACGCGGAGTTCGGTGTTCAAGACGCGTTTGAGTTCGGACCCGATCGCGTCTTTGACGCTCGGCGCGGGGAAGGGCCAGGAGGACAAGATCTTCGTCGCGTCCGGCGCGACGGTCCGCGGCGTGAACAAGAAGGGCAAGGAGTTTTTCAAGTTCTCAACCAACCTCACCGAACGGATCGAGGACGTGCGCGTGGACGGCGTGGACATGTGGGCGACGGGCGAGTACTTCAGCAACCAGTTCTCTGATTGCGCGGACGCGCACTTCTTCGCCTCGAACGAGCGCATCGCCGACGCCCGGGTCGCGCCCGTGGTGCTGGCCAACGAGAAGAATCCCATCTTGGCCTGCCGCGACCGGTTCGTGCGCGTCGTGCAGGGCTCGGAGCTGTACTACGAAGCCGCCGTCGCCGGCGCCGCGTCGGCGCTGCACGTCTGCGAGCGGAACGACGCGCGTAGACGGGAGCACAGGGACGAGGCGGCGCGCGAGACGGTGGACCATCGCGCGCCGAAACCGCACACTCGAGAAAAACTCGCTCTTCCGCCCGACTTTGAGCACGCGTCGCGGCGGGAAGCGCTGTTCGGCACCGAGCAGGGTTTGTGCGGGCAGCTCTTTCTGGACGGCGAGCGCGTGGCGCGCGGGTGGGTGATCGACACGAACGCTTCGAGGCGCGCCGGCGCGGGGGGCGTCTCCGCGATCCACGCCGAGTGTGACTTAACAGGCGACGGGCGCGCGGACGTCGTGATCGGCCGCGACGACGGCTCGATCGAGACGTACGCCTTTGACGAAAACGGCGAGCCCGCGTTGGCCGGCCGCGTCGATTGCGGCGAGGCGGTGCAGACGCTGCGGCACGGGCGCGTCACGACGCCCTTCCCCGAGATTTTGGCGCACACCTTCAGCGGCAAGGTGATCAGCTTTAAGCCGGGCGCGGACAGCACGAGCGCGGACGGGTTCGGTATGGGCGAGGCGCTGGACGACGCGCAAGCCGCCGCGCGCCGCTTCGCCGAGAAGCGGCGCGTCGACGACGTGCGGCTGGAGACGGAGCGGCTCGCCGCCGAAACGCAGGTGGCGCGCGCGAAGTACGCCGAGTTGAGCGGCGACTTGATCGCGGCGGACGGGCCGAGCCGCGTGCTCGACCGGTTCCGGCTGGACGCCGAAACCGCGACGCATCGCCTGACCCTGGAGGCGCCCGCCGCCATCGAGTCCGTCGCCGTGCACGTCTCCTCGGCGCGCGTCGACCTGCTGGACGAGTACGGCGCCGGCGCGGAGGCTTTTTTTTCGAGCGAAGACGCGAAGAAGGGCGCGGGGACTTCCGCCCCGCGCTCGGCCGCTTCCGGTAACGCGACCGCGGCGATCGTCTCGCGGACGCCGCCTGAGCTCTGCCAAAAAGTTCACGGCGCGCCGGGCGCGCTGGCGGTGTACCGGCTGCCCTCCGAGAACCAGACCCGCTTCGAGATCGAGATGCGGTGCCAAGAGGGCGCGCCCGGCGCGATCCGCGCGTGCGTGATCCCGCTGCGCCCGCCCAAGACCGTCCGCGAGGTGGTGCGCGAGGTCAAGCCGCTCTGCCTGCACCGGCGCGTGCTCACAGAGACGCTCGTTTCGGAGAGCGACGGCGCGAAGAGCGCGTCTTCCGAAGACGCACTCCGAGGTTTCGTTTTGGGCGCCGGGCGCGTCGCGGAGGCGTTGACGGCGACTGGTGATTTTCTCGCCGAGGACGCGCACCAGTGGGTCGCCGAGCTGCTCGACGACGTGCCGAACACACTCGCGGGTGACTCGTTCTCGTACGACTTCGAGAACGCGCTTCTCGGGACGCGCCTGCGCGTCGCGGGAACTGAGGGCGAGGCTTCGTTCTGGAGCGACGGCGCGACGCCGCTGGCGCTGATCAAAGCGCACGTCGGGAAACGCGCGGCGAAGTCAAACCTCCGCGTTCGGTTCGCGTTCGCGGGCGACGACGCGACGCCGGCGACGTTCGCGCGACGCGTGCATCCTCTGATCGCGGAGACGATCCGTCTGGCGCGGTCGTCTACACTGTTGGAGGGACTGAGGGAGCTGAAAATGCAGGAGCCCGAGCTGGACAGGTTCCTGAGTCCGGAGTACGCGGCGGTGCTGGCGGAGGAGAAGAGCGTCGACGCCGAGGCGCGCGCGCGGCGCGGACGGCTGGCGTACCTCGTCGGCGTCGTCAAGGACTTCTTCGTGGATTGGCACGCGTTCAGAGGCGAGAACGTGAAGAAAGACATGCACGAGGTGGACGCGGTGTTTTCGCAGTACGCGCTCGAAAAGATGGTCGAGACGTTGGAGCGAAGAGCGCACCCGTAAAGACGAAAGCGCGACGGTTTTGGTTTTAAAACGGACGGGAAGGGAATCCCGACGAAAAGACGCTTCCGTTATTTGTGAAAAAAACCGCGCCGACGTCGCCGCGCCGCTTTGCCGCTTTCGAATCCGCATCATCATCAGCCGACGCCCGCCGCCTTGATGGCCCCGCCGATGAACGCGCCGTCCGCTCCCCACTCGCCGGTCTGCGTGTTTCCGCTCGCGCTCCACGTGTACGTGCCCTCGCCCGTCGGCTTGCCGTCGGCGAACGGACCTCGGTAGGAGGAGCCGTCGGAGAAGACCCACTCGCCCTCCTCGAACGCCCCCTCCGACCATCGCCCCATGAACGTCGACTCGCTCGCCTTGAAGAAGTACTCGCCCTGCCCGTGCTTCTTGCCCTTCTCGAACGCGCCGCGGTACACGTCGCCCGAGACGTACGTGTACTCGCCCTCGCCGTGCATCTGGTCCTCCGCGAAGGCGCCGACGTACTTCGAGCCATCAGGAAACGTCTTCTCGCCGGCGCCGTGCTTCTTGTTGTCCACGAACTCCCCCTCGTAGAACCCGCCCGAGAGCTCCTCGCCCTCGCCCTCGCGCGTGGGCTTGAACACGTACCGGCCCTTGCCCTGCCGCATGGAGGTGGGGATGAGCGGGATCTCGGGCTCGGGCGCCTCCGCCTCCGCGGGCGCGTCGCCCTCGGCGGGGGCCTCGCCCTCGGGCGCGTCCGCGGCAGCGGCCGCAGCCTCCGCGTCCGCGGCGGCCTTCTCCGCGGCCGCCGCCTCCGCCTCGGCGACGGCCACGGGGTCGGGGATCATGGACTTGACGTACGTGCCCTCGAACACGTCGCCGTTGGGGAACGTCATGCGGCCCTGCGTTCGGAAGCGAAGGAAGCGGTCAGCGAACGAACGGTCAGAGGGGGAGGACGCGATGCGCGTTTTCGGCGCGGCAATTGGAGGGCAGACGACGTAAACGCACCTCGCCCACGGGGAAGCCCTCATCGGTGGTGCCCTCGCCCCACTCGCCCTCTTCGTTCTTGGTCTCCCACAGACAGGGAGGGAGCTCCTCGGACTCCTCTTCGGCCATCGTCGCGGTCGCGACCGATCAGGAGCGCGGAGGCGGGAATGACCGAAGCGGATGGATGTGACTCGAGACGAGTTTCTCGATTTGGAGTCGGGAGGTCGGTCGGACTCAAAAGCCAGAAAGCGGCAGAAACTGAGCCAGCCGGCCTCGAGTTTTTTCTCCCGATGTCGAGTCCTCTTGATGAAGATGGCGTTCCCGCGACGCCGCTCTCCCTTTTAGCAACGCGCTTGAGACGTGTAAGCGAGCAAGGTGCGAGTCTTCCCGACATCTGCCCGATATCCGCGGCCACCCGCGCGTGTCCTCCGCGCGTCGCGACACCGCGAGCGCCGCCCGACGAGCCGGTTCCGTCGCATCTCCGGTCGCGACCGGGAGCGCGGCACCGCCTAGGGTCTCGTTTTTGCCGCATTGAAGCCGCACCGGCGCCGGTCCCGGCGAACGCGAGCCTCGCGCGCATCCCCCGAGCCGACGCGGCGGGCGGCACGCGGCGTCGTCGGCGAGCGGACGCGCCGGTCGTGGGGACACGCGTCGCTTCACCCGGGTGCCGCGCGCGCGCCGCTCGCGCGACCTGCGTTTTCTGCTCCCTAGGGTTTTCGCTGACCGAGCGCCTTCGCGCATCCCGCCCTCCCCCCGCAGTCTCCTTTCACAGTCACCATGAAGGTCCTCAAGGCTCAGCGCACGCTCGCCATTCCCGAGGGCGTCGATGTCACGCTCAAGGCGCGCAAGATCACGGTGAAGGGTCCCCGCGGCGTCCTCACGCGCGACTTCACGCACCTCCCCCGCGTCGACCTGCACCACGACAAGGAGAACAACCAGATTGTCGCGACGATGTTCTTCTCCTCGAAGAAGCGCCTGGCGTGTCTCCGGACGGTCTGCTCGCACATGTCCAACCTGTTCGACGGCGTGACGAAGGGGTTCCGGTACAAGATGCGCGCCGTGTACGCGCACTTCCCCGTGAACGTCAACATCCCCGCGAAGGGCGAGAAGATCGAGATCCGCAACTTCCTGGGCGAGAAGCGCACGCGCACCTGCAACATGCTCGAGGGTGTGAAGATCGCGCGCGACGAGATGGTGAAGGACTGCCTGGTGCTTGAGGGGAACGACATCGACAACGTCTCCAAGTCCGCCGCGCTCATCCACATGGCGTGCCTCGTGAAGAGGAAGGACATCCGCAAGTTCCTCGACGGGTTCTACGTCTCGGAGAAGGGTGTCATCGAGACGGAGTAAAATCGCGCGACGCGATGGAGAGGTAGTGGGTGTGAACGATCGTGAACGCGAGGGCGGGCTATAGAAGACGCCGTCAGGAAGAGAGTGGTAAAACTGTTGTGAGCTCACCTGAGTGTTTGCGCTTTGGTCGCGAACGTCGAATGACGCGAATGACGCGAGCCGGGTCGACTTTTTTTTACGTATTTTTTTATTCGCTACGTATGGGCTTTTAGTCTACATAAGAGAATCGAGCGTTGAAAGACCGTATATACGTGCGCGACGATTCTTGCCGAACGTTGGGGGCCGTTTCGATGTGACAAAGACCGGTAAGGCTCGGCGTTCGCGCACACCGCGTCGCGCGCGCTCGAGCCCGCCCGCCACACGTGACCGCTCGGCACGCCATGCGCCCACCACCGCGGTGACCGCGCCCCCCGAACCGCGCGTGGGTCCCCGTTCTTCTCCCCGGCGTCCTCGTGCGAGGCGACGCCTCTCTCGTCTCGGCACTTCCGACGGCGTACGGGAGGATCCGCCGCGATGTCCGCCGTTGAGACGTCCAACGCGACGGCGACGAACGCGACGGCGACGAACGCGACGGCCGCGGAGGACGTGTTCTTCCCGCCGGCCCCTTCGCCCCCCCCTCCCGGGAACATCACCGACCCCGACGTGGTGTGGTGCCTGGTGAACGCCACGGAGCAGCCGCACGGATGGGTGCACAGCCCGCCGCCGGCGCCGCCCGGCGGGTACGAGCCTCCGTCGCCAATCGCTCCGCCGTTGCCTCCGTACGCCACGCCCGCGTCGCCCCCGCCGCCGCCGGCACCGCCGGATGTCACGCTCAACTTGACGTACCCCCCGTCGCCGCCGCCGCCGATGTACCTGGTGTGGCAGCCGTGCGAGGACGCGGCGCCGCCGCCGCCTGCGGACACCGCGCTGTTCGGGCTCTTCGACTACGCGGACGCGACGCACCAGCTCTACGCGGCGCTGCTCGCGCTCGCCGCGCTGTTCCTGTGCTTCCGCGCGCGCGCCAAGAGGCTCGTGAAGCGGCTCTCGCGGCGTCGCCGCGCGCTGTCGTTCGAGCAGGCGGTGAAGCGGCACGCGAGCCTGACGAAGGTGAAGGCGGTGTTCGACGACATGGAGGCGCGGCACAAGGCGGAGACGGGTGACTACGACTCGGACGACAGCGCTTACTACCGGGTCAAGGTGTTGGGGATCCGCGACTCGAAGCGCGACAACGAGAAGAGCGTCAAGGAAGAGAAGGCGCTGGAGAAGGCTATAAAGAACCTGCGCCGCAGGAAACGGCGGCGCAAAAAGACGTGGCGCGAGTACCTCGCCGGCAGAGCCGCCGTGTGGCGCGGCCGCTTCGCGGCGGCGGCTGGGGTCGCGTCGTACCTGGGGCAGCGCGCGGGGCGCGTGTGCCGCCGGCGCGCGCGCGACAGCGACAGCGACAGCGACAGCGACAGCGACAGCGAGGATGACGAGAAGGCTGGCGACGAGATGCTTGAGAAGGGTAAAAAGCGAAAAGAGGAGACGTTTTCCTCCTCTTCCTCGGACGAGGAGGACGGCGGCGACGCGCGCGGCGACGTGGACGTGGACGGGGACACGAAGGAGTTCCAGGACATGTTTCGTTTAACCGGGCAGAGCGAATGGGAAGAGCGGCTGATGTCGTTGGTGGACATCGACGGCAACGGAAACATCGACTTCAAGGAGTTCACCGTGGGCATGGGCATTCTGGGCGCGCCGCCGGATCCGTACCTGGCGTCCCGCGATTCCGTCGCGCAGCGACGCGTCGCGAAAACGGAGGACCCCGAGGAGCGGACGCACGCGGACGTCCTGCGCTTCTGCGCCAACTCGCCGCGGTTCGCCGACTTCGTGTTCCAGATGCTGGACGTCGGCGGGCGCGGCGTCGTTTCACGAAATGAAATCCTCTCCGTGACCACGCGGTTCGCGCGCTACGTCGAGACGCGCGTCCTGCGGGAGTTCCGGCGCGACTTGCGCGCCGACCGGCGCCGCCGCCGGCACGCGCTCTCGTCGGCGGCGCGCGACGCCGCCGAGCGCGCGGTGCTGGCGGCGCTCGAGCGGGACAGGCTGCGGGAGATGGACGAGGGCGAGGACGACGCCACGACCACCACCTCGTACGGCTACGGAAGCAGCTGGGACTCGGATGACGACTCGGATGACGACGACTCGGACGACTCGAGCGGGACCTCCGCGGATGACCGGACTTCAAGGAGTTCGGCGCGCGGGAGCGAGGGCCGGTCTCGGCGCGGCGACGGGTCCACCACGGACGCGGGGAGCGAGGCGGACGAAGAAACGCTGCGGCTCGAGCGCGAGCGGCGCATTTCGGTGGTGGTCGAGGGCGTCGCGCGGACGTGCGTGCGCGAAGAGCACGACGCGCGCTTCCACGCGCCCGCGCACGCCGCGTACAGGCCCGCGGGGGACGTCGGCTCGGACTTTTGGAAAAGTGGAAAAGGCGCCGACGCCGGCGGCGCGCGCGCCGTCGCCGAGGAGCTGGACCGGCTCATCGCGTGGCACGAGGCGGAGGCGGAGGCTGAGAATGAGAATGAGAAACGCGACGTGGCTGATGACGCGGATGAATCGAACGCCGAATCGCGATTCCATCAGATTCCGTTCGCGGAGATTCGGCGAACGGCGGTGGCGCGCCGCCGCGCGACGGTAGCCGCCGCGCGCGCGCTCGTCGCCGACGCGTCGGCGCGTCTCTTCTCAGAGCACGCGGCGCTCATAGCGCCTGCTGCGTTCCGCGCGTTCGTCGCCGCGTTCCCCGAGCCGTTCGCGCCCGCGCTCGAGATGTTCCGCACGTTCGAGCACTACCTGCGCCCAGCCGCGGACGTCGTCAAAGCCGTGCCCGCGCTGCGCCTGGACGTGCTGCGCGCGCGTCGCTCGGCGCAAACCTGGCGCGAGGAGCAGGAGCCCGCGTGGTTCTTCGTCGAGCCCGCGCGCGAGACGCGGCCGAGGCCCGGCCTGGCGTCGTCGGTCGACGCCGCGCGCGACGCGCGCCTGGGGAAGCGCGCCGGCGAGGGGCCCAGCCTGGAGGCAATCCTCGAGGCGGACATCGACGTCGAGCTCGGGCGCGCGCGGCGGGAGACGACGCGCGACGAGAAGGACCCCGCGGTGCTCGCGGAGCTGTGTCGGCTCGGCGCGGCGAAAGGCGCCGATCGCGCGGCGGACGCGGCGCGTCACAGCCTGCGCGCCGCGCGGGACAGCGGCACGTTCCGCGTCTCCGGCGTCTCCGTGGGGTCGCGCGCGTCCACGCGGGAGGCGCTGATGGACGCCGCGGAGCGCCGTCGGAACGCCATCTCGAGGCTCGGCGGCCGGGACGACAAGCCCGCCGCCGCCGAGGTGGCGGACAACACGGCGAGCGTCGCCTTCGGTCTGGACGGCGAGGAGCGCTCTTTCGCGAGACGACCCGTCGGCCCGCGCGCGCTCGGACGCGCGCACGCGGTCGCGCTCACGGCGCAGATGCGTGTCCGAGACTTACGGAACCTCGCCCGGTGCTCGCCGGCGGACGCGGTCGCCACGCTCGCGGAGGTGAGCCTCCGGGCCAGACTGGTGGCGCTGCGCACGCTCGCGCCGGCGGACGCCGCGCGCGTCCTCGCCGCGATGGCGCCCGAGGCGCGCGCCGAGGCGGAGGCGGGCCTCGACCCGGAGACGGTCGGGTTAGCCGGATCAGTCGGGTCGACTCCGGGGTTAAGTCCGCCTTTCTCTCGCGAGGTCAGGCCGTACGACTCCTCCAGCGCGCTGGAGGGCTCGAAGGAGAACCGCGAAGGAGACGCATCCGCGAAGGTTTCTAACCGCGAAGGTTTCGCGGATGCGTTTGCGGCGTCGAACGATTGCGGCCGGCGCGCGGCGCTGGAGGTGCTGGACGACTCCGAGACCTACGTTTACATGGGCGACGTCGAGAACGAGGGGGGCTGGACCAGGGACGACGGCGCGGCGACCAACGGGAGCGACGATTTCGTGTAGAGCCACACCACCACCATAGTAGCTCTAGCCGTAGTAGGATTAGCGGTGGAAGACGGTCCGGTCCGTCTCTATTGTGACGTACGACGTCGACCTTTTATTTATTATCGCGACGTCGACGTCCTCGACCACCCGAGGAGGTTCATCGGAAGCGTTCGTTTCCGAGCCTCGTGGACCTCCCCAGTTCGCGACGCGTCTGCGTTTCGCGCGCTCGCGCGACGCGCAGAACGACGCGCGCGGACGCACGCCCACGACGACGACGCAGCCGACATCGACGCGCCCTCCCTCGACCCCGCCGTTCGACCAGAGAAGAACATGACGCGACGCGCGCGCGACCCCTCCCTCAGCGACGCTTTCCGCGCGGTCCTCGCGCTCTGCGCGCTCGCCTTCCCCTCCCCCGCCACCGCGCTGGACGCGTCTTCCTCGCACATCTCGCGCGCCTCCGGCGGTCTCGGCGCGCGCCAGCTCCTGGACCACGACGCGTCTTGGTTCCGCGCGCAGATGCACGGCGGCGCGCACAACGCCCTCGACCCGGGCCGGGACGTGTCCGACCAGGTGGGAAGGACGACGTGCCTCTCCTCCGACGCGTTCGTGCGCGTCGCCGGCGACGGGAAAACGTTTTCCCTGAACGGCGAGCCGTGGGTTTTCGCCGGCTGGAACCAGTGGGAAGTGCTGGAGGCTGCCTCCGACGCGCCGCCGCCGTTCAGGCACTTGCCTCTGCCCGGGCGCGAGCACATCGTGCGGCAGATGAACGAGGCGGTGGACGCGGGGCTCAAGGTGATGCGTCTCTGGGCGCACACCATCACGGAGGGCCACGCGCTCCAGACGCGGCCCGGCGAGTTCGACGAGGACATCCTGCGGGGGTTGGATTTCGTGCTCGCCGAGGCGGGCAAACGCGGCTTAAAGCTGATCCTCGCGATGACGGACAACTGGTACCCCGTCGGGGGCATCGATTGGTACGTCAAGCACTCGCCCACCGCGTCCACGCACGCCGACTTCTTCACGGATGAAAACGCCGTCTCTTTGTTTTTACAGACGCACGCGTCGCTCGCGAACCGCGTCAACGCAATCACGGGCGTCGCGTACAAAAACGACCCCACTATCATGGCGTGGAACCTCGCGAACGAGCCGCGGTGCCGTGGGTGTGAAGGCGACGTCATGCAAGCCTGGATCGAGCGGACGTGCGCGGCGTTCAAAAAAAACGCGCCGAACCACCTGGTGGGGATCGGCGCCGAGGGCTTCTACGGGACGGACGCGTCTGATTTCGCGTCTGATTTCAATCCGGGCCTCGGGGGAAGCGACTGGGCGGCGAGAGAGGGCCAGGATTTCCTGCGCAACGCCGCGACGCCGTGCGTGGACTACGCGGGCGTGCACGTCTGGCCGGACGACTGGAACTTCCCCGGAACGGCGTTTCAGCGGCGGTTTCTCGAGCAGAGAATCGCCGCGATTCAAAACGCGCTTCCGGGCGGGCCCAAACCGTTCGTGCTCGAGGAGTTTGGCAAAACCGTCCAGCGAACCGAGACGGCGGAGAACGCGCTTAATTCTCGCGGCGGGCGGACGACGCCCACGCGCGTGCGGTACTTCGAGTCCGCCTACGCCGTGTCCGAGGCGGCCGCGAACGCCGGCGCGCTGGCGGGGACGCTGTTCTGGCACTGGTACGACCGCGGCGTGGGGCCTGGAAAGTACGGAGTGCGGAGCAACGACGACGCGTTTCGAGCGGTGGAAACGCACGCGCGCGCCATGAACGCCATCGCGCGCGTCCCGGAATCGTGCGCGGTCTCGGACGAAAACTCGGACGAGGCGGCGTGAGTGTTTACCGACGCGGGTCGGTGACGACCGTACGTACATCTGACTCGTTCCGAAATAAAGTCAACGCATTTCGCGCCAGACATCGTTTCCGCGGCTCGAATCTTTCGGGACACATTATTTTTTTTGCTTCGAGCTCTTTTCAGTATTCTGCGGTGTTCCCCCTCTTGCATCCTTCGCGACACGAAGTGCGACACTCGTGCTCGCGTGTCGCGCCATTCACGCGCGCGCCCTCCGCGCACGCGCCGCGTCCCGGGTACGTTCGCTCGCTCCGCGGCGACCGTCACCCTCCCGCGCCTCCGCGTCCAGGCTCCCCCGCAGTCTCCTCGCGCGTCCGCGATGGACGCCGGCGTCGCGCACATGATGCCTCCCCCGAGCCCGCCCGCCGCGGCGCCTCGGTCCTTGGCGAGCACCGCCCCCCCGGATGCCATCTCCTCGCTCACCGAGCAGGCCACCGCGGAGCTCAACGTGAAGCGCGAGCAGCTCAAGCTCGCGATGATGGAGCTCGACCTGGCGGAGCGGCGCGAGAAGATCGCCACCGCGCAGGCGGAGCGCGC
>Ga0181600_10004129_pt1 | contig 11032 bp, 9 predicted proteins | sample 041ome_2_FD_132982 | JGI IMG/M metagenome (GOLD analysis project Ga0181600, IMG submission 132982) | Coastal salt marsh microbial communities from the Groves Creek Marsh, Skidaway Island, Georgia - 041406US metaG (megahit assembly) | ecosystem: Environmental > Aquatic > Marine > Intertidal zone... | reverse complement strand
CTTTGCTGTGTTGGGATCCATCTGTATGTCCTGTATGGCCTTCAGTTTCGCTTCCCTGTCTTCAGCGTCCTTTGGCTCCTTGGCGTACTCTTTAAGTTTGTCAAAATTCTTGTGTAGGTAGTCTGTGGCCACTTTCTCGTCCGCGGAAGTGAATGCTGACTTGCCGTCCTTGTCTAATACGTCATACACCATCTTGCCGTCTTCGCCCTTGTACATCGACACGTATGGTTTCTGTTCCACAATGTTGTCTGCCCATGATTCAAATGCTTCCGTCTCTTTGGCCTTGCCCTTTAGGTCCTTCTTTGGTGCGAACGCTCCTGGCTCCATCCTTACTTCTTTGCCGTACTCTGGATCCGCCTGCATCTTCTTGTAGTCGTCGATGTATCTCTTGGCCAGTTGTATCGCTATCTTCTTGTTCTTGATGTAGTCCGGTGTTGGTTTGAATGTCGCTGAATTTTCTTGATCCATCTCGTCCGCGACTCTCGAAGCAAAGTTTGCCACTCTGTCCTCTTCACCTGTTTTAGTAAGTAGCCTTGACGCTATGTCTGACAGTATTGAACTCAGCATAGTGTTCTTGTCAGTGAATTTTGTTACTTTCAGCATCTTGTCTGCTGTGTCATCTTTCCTCAGGATCAACTTGCTGTCTGGATCATTAAGGAAGCTCTGTACTATTGCGCCATGGTCTACTGGTGGTTGTATGGGTGCGTCGATTGGCTCATCGCCTGGGTCTAGTTCGTTGACCTGATCTTCTTTCTTTTCGTCATCGTCACCATCCATGTGTGAATGCACATCTACTCTACCTTGGTGTTTGTCTTTTGATAATTTTTCTGCTTCGCCTTCCTCATCTTCATCTTCTTCTTTTTCTGTAAGTTCACTCATTATCTTGTTTATAATTGGTAAAGCATCCTCTACTCTGGCATCTAGGTTTTTCATAGTGAACTTCTCTCTCAGTTTGTTTACGGTTTCATCGTCTAGTATTTGTTCTTCTGATGTTTTGAAATCTTTCGATGCTGTTTCATAGTGACTCTGTTTTGATAGGTTCTTCATGTAGCCTCTCAAGTTTTCCAGTTTCATCTTGGTCTGTTCGATGATGTCGCCCGCGTTGTCATTCAACTGATCTTTGTTGGTGACATATCTCGAGAATGAGTTTAATTTTGCTATGTCTTCTGATGTTGCTATAATGTGCTGTCCGAACTCGTCATGCGGTCTTCCACCGTTGGCCACGTGCCTCTGCATGGCTCTCGCACCTGCTAGGTGTGTTAGTGGATATTTGAATCTCTCGCCATCTTCGTTCTCTATGTACAGTGATTGTATCTGTCTTGATCTCGCTCCTGGCACTGTCTCGTCAACTTTGCCCTTGTGCCTGATTATCAATCTTGTTTTTTCTAGATTCTCAAATGAACTCTTGGAAGTGCCAGTTAGGCCTTCTGCGACCGGTGCCTTCTCGACACCCGCTAATTTAGTAATTCTTGCTAGTTCTTCTGACATCTCGCCAGTATTTACCGTTTTGTTCGTATCTGCTAGATTTTCATAATCCTGCTTCGTTAGGTTGTTTTTTGTTATATCTCTGACGTCGAAACCCAATTGGTGCTCCACCGCGAAGTCCTTCAATTCCTTTAGGAAAGCGTACCATTCATTCCTACTGTCCTCGTCGATCTTGTTGACTAGATCCCTGTTGTAGTACACCTTCATGTTCTCGCCGTCCGCTAGGCTGATGCTGACACTACCAAACGTGTCCATGTCCTCTGCGAATTCGAACTCGAAGAACACAGCACCTTGCGGGTCCGCGGTAGCGGCCCCATTCTCATCGCCCAGTCTGATGTTGGCGAACTGAGATCTGATCTTGTTGAATAGGTCCTGTGAGTTTTTAGGGTTCATGTAGTGTATTTATTATCCCGTGAACGATCCAAAAATAGGCATTGGTGTTATCTCACTTGTCCTATCTGTCCATTTTTCGAATATTTTAGGGTCAAAATCTGCTAGAACCTTCATCATACGTGTCATCAATAGACATGCACTCACTAGGTCGTCGTGCTGTCCTGGTTTGGCTTTGTAGCTCATCCCGGATGCCACAAAGTCCTTCAGTTCTGATATCAGCAACTGTGAGTGTATTTTCATCTTGTCGTTCTCCACAAGTTCTTTGAATTTCGTACAGGCATCGATCTTGTGCTTGGCTGTGGTGTTGAATCCTCTCCTGAACTTACGTCTGTGTCCTTTCCTTATGGGCTCACTCAAGAACATGCCCATAATGTTCTCCTCACCTATGTCCATCACTCTCATCAGAGCGGCCTCACCTATGGAGTTGTTCTCCATCGAGTAGAATATCTGCGGCGTCGCTGTAGAATCCTTTTCCATTATCGTATCGTGGATGTGTTTGTTGATTCCCTGTAGAATTCTTATCTGTTGGTTCATGGGTGTTTGGTTGTGGTGCCACTCGCCTATTTGTTCGAAAGTGGGCAGTTCGAAAACCTGTATGGCGGCGTAGTCTCCTCCTGTACCCATCGATGGATCTAGTGACACCATGTAGGTGTGTCCTGGGGTTGGTCTTTTGAACCAACGTACCTGTCCTGTTGTCTCTATGGGAGGTGTGCCCTGCATGTCTGCCAACACTATACTAGATACTAAGGTCTCATCAAATATCAAGAACTCACACTCGTGTTCCCTTCGGAATCTCTCTTCACCAATCCTGGATCGTTCCGCATCTGCCCATGCCTCGTCTCTGTCAGGATGTTCTGACCAGTGTGCCTTCATGGCGTAGAAACCGTTGGTGCCTGTTATCTTATCATTGCCGTACTCATCAAAGCGTTTGTTGGCCTCTTTCCAGATCATGGCGAATTGGTCTTCGTCCGAGTTAGGAGTTGATGTGATCATACACTTACCACCTGTACTCAGGGTCGGTGATAGTGATGTCCAGAATTCCTTAGCCTTCTCTGGTGGTTGCACGAACGCGAACTCATCACAGTATATCAGTGTGAGTGACATACCCCTACCTGTGTTCTCTGTAGTCGTCGTGGCCATTATCTTCGAGCCGTTGTCAAATTCTATGCTGTTCCTGTTGTACTGTGTCACGCCCGCTTTGATCCACGATGGCAACATCTCGTATGCGTAACGCACCCTCGACATGATGTCTGATGCACCCGCGTATTTGTGTGCGGCGATTAGTATCTGTGAATCTGGTCGGAACATAGCGTACCATATGAGGTATCCAGATGCACACGTAGTCTTGCCGGTCTGTCTGGGTAGCATGGCTATGCTGAACCTATGATTGTTGTAGCTCTCGATCAAGCGTTCCTGGTACGGGAAAGGTTCAAATCTCATTTCTCCCTTGACCGGGTGCTGTATCTTCATAAACTGTTTCATGAAATACAATGGTCCGGTTGTTGGATCCATGCACTTCTCAAGTTGTTCAACTTGCTCTTTGGTATATTTGTGTTTCTTGTGCGCCTTCTTAATTTGGTCGCTATCTAGTGATACATACGCCATGATGTAGTATTTAACGCTGTTTGGATAATTGGAAAAGTATTACTTTGCTTCTTTATCTTTGATGGCTTTTTTCATTGGTTCTTTTTTATTGCCATCTTTGTCCATATCCAAGAAGTCAGGTTTTGCTTTTTTGGCTTCTGTTTGATATGCTGATTTGAAACTTTCGTACTGTGCTCTCAGGCTGTTGGCAAGTTCTTCTTCTGTGATCTTGTCTTCCTGGGCGACCGCCATAGCGTTGTCTCCGTCCTGTGCTTTCGCGAATTGCTGTTTGCGTCTGTTCAAACCACCTGAGTGTACGTTCACTAATGTATCAATGTCTGACACTTTCTCTTCAGGTTCGTTTGCGAATGTTTCCTCGGCCTTCTCTTCATCTGGTGCTGTAACCATGTTTCTGAACTTGGCCATTTCATCACCGTCCGTGCCGTGATCCGCCGCTGGTTCTTCCGCACCGATCATTGCCGCATCAACTGGCTTGACCCCTGCTAATGCAAGTATCTGCATCATCATGCTGGCCTCTTGTGGGCTGTCTGTTGAAATCTGTATTGCTTCTTTCACTGTTTCTTTTTTGTCTTCTTTGCCTGTTTTTTTGTCGTGGTATGCTTTTAGTCCCGCTGGCATTTTGCCTTCAGTGGCCTCTTCTGTGCCATTTATGCTGTCCCAGAAACCTGCCAGGCTCTCGCCATGCTTCTTGATGAATTCTTCTCTTGAAAGTTTTTCCGCTTCGTCATGTAGGTAATCCTTCATTCTGCTCTCGTCAACTTTTGGATTTGTTCTCTCAACGTTCTCCACAGCGTCCTTGACCAATTCAGGTTTTGATTCTGCGATTTCTTTTAATCTTTGTAGTACGTCTATCATTTCCATGGCTTATTTCCTTTTTGGGTCTGGGTGTGGGTTAGAGGCCTTTGAAAGAGGACTTGGTGTTCCTTTTTCTTCGTTGCTCTGTAGTTCTTGTGTTTTGTTGTCTTTGCCCACTTCCATATTGAGTGCGTGGGCTTCTCTGTCTTTTAGTAATTCTTTCAACAGGCTCATGTTGGCCTTGGTGCTGTGGAAATCTTCTGCGTTCACCTTAGGGGCATCCTTGTACTCGATGTCGTGCAGTTTGTTGGCGTACTCTGATTTCACCTGCATCTGGTCTTGGTATTCCTCTGTAGGTTCACCTGGCTTCCTCACAACGATATGTGTGGCTGGAATTCTCATCCTGTCTGAAAGGTACTCTTTTAATTCCCTCACTGACACTGGATAGTTCGTTGTGACATCAAAGATTGTCACTTCCTCGTTGCTCAGCATAGGGAAATCTAATGGCATGGTCATTATGGGTGTTTTCTTGCCCGCTGACATTTTGGCCACTTCAAACTTGGCCAGTGCCGTTTCCATCTTGTTGGCGAAATCCTTGTCAATAGCGCCTGCTACCTTAATTTTGTAGTCATACGACTTTACTGATTCTGCTAGATAGTCCTTAAACGTGCTCATATGCAATATTTAGTCTTTTTTAAGCGATACTGATGCTTATTATATGTTGACTACTCCTCCGTTTTTTATCTTATTCAATGTTTTTTCGCTGGGTATACCTGTTATTCTCAACGAATAACGCCTATATCTTGATGCGTTTGCTGTGGCATGGGGTATGCTGGGATCATACGAGATACTGTCACCGGCCTTCCATTGTTGTACATTCCTATTTCCCCATAGAATAAACTGTCCAGGTTCCCAATCCTGAAGATGTATTATTATACGCTGTAGTTTCTTAATACCATAACCACTAGGGTGTCCGTCCATTGTGTCCACATGATATGGTTCAAAATTTCCAACATTTTTCTCCATTATGATGGGTTGTACTTCTCCCTCCCAATCAAACCAATCGACTATTTTTGTTAGTGTTGGATGTTTTTCGGGTTTGACCACTTCTTTGAATCCCACGTGATCCATTCCTCGTACTTCCATCTCGTGTAACCACCATGCGGCGTGTAGTACCGCTATATCGTTTGGATGTATGTTCCTAGATTTTTCTCTCACGAATGGAAATATTTCTTTTGTTATATCAGTTTTCCATCTAAATGATAGATTTGTGTTTATATGATTGTTATCTGAATCATCTCGCCATTTATCAAAATGGTAAGGGCTTTTGGAATCTAAATAATGATTCCAACTGGGATAATTGAAACATTCGTGTTCCACTGCTAGGTGATGGCCTTTAGGAAGTTTTGGTATCTCGTTTACGAATTTTTTATCTGACATTAGTCTTTTTTCAACAATTTTTTCATTAATTCGTTTCTATCAGAGATAACAAATCCGTCACTTTCCTCTATGGGACCACCATCCTTTTGTCCGTCTCTATCCAGTTTCATCTTTTTGAGCTGTAGTTCTACCATCTTGAGCTTCTTGTCTATCTTGCTACCCTTGGCGTCTATGGCGTTGCGCAGGAAGTTACCAGCCACCTCGAATATACGTCCCGAATAACGCGAGTCAACGTTCATCCCCAAGTCCATGAGGTTCTTGTAGCTCTCCTCGGCTTCTATGGCCAGTTTATCCAGTTCCAGATCTGACAACTCTCCCAGTCCTTTGACCTGTGGCAGTGCGGCCGCTATCTTGTCAAACTCCGCATAGCTCTTTTCTAAGTTCTTCTTGGTCTGTGGATCCAGATTATTGCCAGTAGTTCCACCGTTAGCGGTCTCTTTTAGTTTTTTATCTTTTTCCTTCTTATCGACTTCTTTAAACGCTTCCTTGACGTTTGGTAAATTCAAAATGTCTTCTAATTTTTTTGTCATCGTCGTATTTACTTACGTTTACCGTTGTGGAATAATTGTTCTTCTGACACTACCCTGAATTTGATTCTCCTCTGCTTGGCGTACGCTGAAGCGGCCTCCCATTTAGCCATGTTGATCACCACCTGTTTCTTCTTTGCAAGGCTCTTGCCTGCGGATTCCATTGTGGTCTGGCTCATGGGTTTGACCTCCACCATCTCGGCATGTTTACGACCTTCCTTGTCTTGGTACACTATGAAGAAGTCTGGCACGTACACGGTGTACTTGCCCGTGAACGGATGACGATAAGGAATTTTAATGGATTCGCTTGCCCACTGATATACATTAGGATGTTCGTCACACAATCTCATGAAAGCGTGTTCCCAGCTCGACCTATATGTGGGTGTTTTGGTGCCTACATACTTCTCCGCGTTCTTGGGGGAGAACTTGCCCCTAGCGAATCTTGGTATCATTAGTCTATGATGTTCCTAGATACAGTGTCCTTCGTGGTCAGAGTCTGTCTCACACCCAACCTGCTGGACTTGTATCTGTTGGCGTTCAGTATTATAGTAATCAGTTCTGACAGCAATACCGGTGAGGCGTATGTGAGTTTGTCCAATATCACCTGTGGTTTGATGTCATCTATCTTGGCCTGTGACAGTATGGCGTATGCTGTCGACTCCGCCGCCGTCCTAGAGAACCCTCGCTTGACGAAGAATGCTATGGTGCTGTCGTACTCGCCCACGTTGAATTGGTACTCGTTCTCATAATCAGAGGTGGTAAGTTTTTTGATAGTCTGATCTAATTGATCTTTATCCTTTGGTGGTAAGTTGGTGTAGAGTTCGTCCATTATAGATTTCCTTTTTCGGTTGCTAACGCAACATTCTGTGTTGCTCTTTCAACTCTTATATACCCTTCGGTCACTAATTTTCTAATATCCGTGATTGCTTTATTTCTGTACACAGTCTTTATGTTTGTCGATGAACCAGCATACTCAACATCAGATTCGGCCACCGTCAAGCCTTTACGAGAACCTATGTCCTTGTAATATATTCCGGCCGCTATCTGATCTCTGATGCTTGGGTCATCAGACACTAGATTAAATGATTCGTCTGATGTAAGAAAATTCACTGTGTCCAATGTTGGGCTTGTGATTACTGTTGTGTTGGATTTGTTTTTTGAGTCCGACGTGCCTTTTGCAGAAGCCAGCACCACGCCAGCCGCCACAGCCGCTCCAACAGAAAACTGTGCCACAGGATTGGTTATGGTTCCTGCCTGTTTGCCTATCTCTAAAATACCATCTTTTGCGATTCCTTTAAGTTCAGACTTGACATCTTTCTTCTTGATCTTTTTGGCATTGTTGTAGGTGTTTGATGCTGACAGTATCGCTCCCAGTATGTTCCCTGATTGCACGTTTTTAATCACAGATCCTATACCGTCCACAACACCGCCTGGACCAAAAATGCTGTTGGTTCCACCACCTAGTATGGTCAAGGGAGAAGGTGAGTTGTCATAATTTATCGTAGCAAATCCAGGAACATTGTTCTTGTTGATGATTCCGGTCTTGTACAATACGGTCTCATATAATATCTGCATAGAGTTCGAAAGTACCCCGCCTCCCTCCGCTTGATCTAGGTTATCATGGCTGAAAGATCCTATAACAGGGTTGACCAAAGTCATTGATGTGAATCTCTGTTTGTGAAGCACGAATATCTCAATGCCTTTGAGATAAGGCTTCCTCCTCTGTTTGGGGGTATCGAGACCAAATTTTGTTATAGTTCTTTTATCTCCCCAATCGTAATAATCATCTTTTGTATTCGAAATGGAAAGATCGCTATTTAGACCAACAGGATCTGCTATGTTGTACTCGTAGTATTTCTTCCAGAAGGCGTTGACTGTGTCTGCATGATCGTCGTGGAATGTGATAACAACTGGTTCATAAGCAATTCTCGTGGTTGTGTACATTTTTTTGTTGTACTGAGTTTTCTCTTCCATGCTCATGTTGTACTTAGGTAGGTCGCAACTTTTGACCAGCATGTTGAGTTCGTATCTTTCGTTTTGGGTGAAAGACGATTGGAACAATGATTCGTCTGTGTTGAACACCACGTGGAACAGGAATTTCTGTTTTGGCATCAACTTGTAGTTGTCGTCCAGATACAGTCTCGATGCGTGTTGGTAATCCTTCATCCCGGGAAGACCGTCTTGGAAACCTTGTAGGAAGTTGCTAATGCTTGGCATATGCGTATTTATGGCCACAAAAAAAGCGCCATATAAAGGCGCTTTTGATGTTTATAATTGCTTGTTTGATTCTTACTGACCGCCACCAGTACTTAGAGTACCTACAGTTCTAGCCACCGCTGTTCCAATTCCAGTTCCTGTTGGAGTCTGGATACAGTTATCGTATCTGATTGACATGGTAATAGTCGCTGGGTCTGAGGTCGCGTATGCTAACGTGTTGTAGTTCACGTTCTCAACGTATGCACCATACAATTCAAACGTTTCTAACACATTTGGTGTGCTCGCTCCGTTACCGCCGTCCAGCATCTCAATCCTTGTGGTGAATTTGTAGTCAATTCCTGATGCCGCACTTGACTGTTCAAAGAAGTCGAACTGTTTCTGTATCTGCTCTCCGACCAGTTTGGTCACTGAGTTGTTCACATCATCTCTCAACGTGATGGTGATTGGTTCCCAGGTGTGTTTGCCTGCCACATAGACTTTTGAGTTGTACACGTCTAGTGTCACGTTGTCAAAAGTCAAGTTTGGTCTCGTGATGTCGACCACTTGTTTTGTTAGTTCTGATCTCGGTGTTGATACTCCAAAATTCTCCAGGATCGCTCTGAAACGATACTGTAGTTTTGGCATCAACAATCCCTGTGATGCTGAACTCTGATCGTTCGCTAGTGGTACTGTGAATTTTGATAAAGTTGATATTGCCATCTGTTTCTCCTATTTATTCAAAATTAGTTCCCCAATTTTGCGATTTCTCCTGTGTTTTTGATTCTCAACGGAATGTAAATGAACTCAACCGATTTCACTGGTTCGATCGCTATGTCCACGTACAGTTCGTTCCTGTCGATCCTTGTGGGTGTGTTGTTTGTGTCATCACACACTACTAGGAAGTCGTATAATGCTCTCTGACCAACTAGCTCTAACAAGAATGATTCGATCGCACCCTTGATCTCGTTCCTTGTTAACTCGTCGTTTGGTTCAAAGATGAACGGTTTAGCGATTGCATCCAATTGTGATCTCAGATACACTGCCAACCTTGAAACGTTGATCCTGTCCAATGCTGAACTTGCCGTCGTCTTGGTCAAGTTACCAAAGTTCACGATGCCTGCTCCTGAGAAGAACGTGATCGGGTTCACTTTGACCTCATGCATTGAGTCTCTCACTGACTCCGTAACAGATATTGTTTGGAATTCACCACTTGATGAATCGATGTAACCAACTGATGTGGCGTTGTCCACGATACCTCTCCTCGTGCCCGCTGGTGCGAACCATGGGAAAGCGATGTTGTCGTTGTTGGCCAATGTCCTCATCATCATGTGTGATGCTGGCACCACGATAGATTTGCCTGTGTTGTCTGTGGTCAATCCTGATGGGTAAAACACTCCTAGGTAATCACTTGAGCTCACGAGACCATCCTCACCGTTGTCCAATGCTGATGCCGTGTTGTTGGCCCAGTTTTGTATTGCAGTTGATGTGCCCGCTAATCTCAGTGGGGTGTCACCTACCACGAACGCAGTGTTGTTCCTGTCTGTGTTCAGGTTGATCATGTTCTGTATAACTTCTGGATAACCAGGACAAGCGATCACGTTGTAACCTCTTTGGTCTTCCCTGATTGCTTGGTTTGTGTCTATCTCTGATTTAAGTTGTTGTACGATCACTTTCCTCTGTGCTTTCCTTCCGAAAGAGCCAGATCCGTCTGCGTTATTGCTAGACTTGGTCACCCATCTGTCTGGGTAGTATGATGACACAGATTCGTTGCTGTATCTGATGTTACCCAAACCAGTTGATCCGCTTCCTGGATACTTGGTCGTTGTGATGTAACTGTTCTTGTACTCTTTGACGTTGTAGCCGGATCTCCTAGTGTTCCATAACAATATGCCCTGTGGGTAGTTGTTTGGGTTTGGAGCGTCTGGATCTAGGAAGTCATCACTCAACAGGTCCTTGATTGTTGATGGTGTTCCCGCCGCGGTTGATGTGCCCGCCGCTTTGTCAGTTGAAGTGTGCCATCTGGCGTCCGCGAAAACTATACCGTCCTCTGTGGTCTGATCCGCTTTGTCAACAGCCACCCACGCCGCACCAGTTGTGGTCACTGCCACTTGGTTGGCCGTGTTGTTTGAACTCAGTGTAGCCGCTGTATTGTATTTGTAAAGTTTTGGATAGTTCTCAAGGTCGCTTGTGTCAATCCATAAGTCGTTGTCAACTAGAGCAGTACCATCTGACTGTGTGGTAGGTGCTGTTGCTGAGAACTGTGGACCATTTGGATCGGTCGAGCTGTAAACCTGAGCGTAGCCTTTCCATGTTGTTCCATTATGTGTCATGATGTCCGCAACGTCTATGTTGGAGTCATACCACAATGTGCCATCTGCTGGCTCATTTGTTGGTGCGCTTGTTGACGCTGTGTAACTCAATCTTTTCCAGTTCGAAGCCATGATACCTGTGTTGGCGCTCGAGTCAAGGCTTTCACCTGTTGGCAGGTCATACAAGTTGTTGATCAGTGTTGAGCTGTTCGCCGTGTATGTTCCGTATGCATGTGCAGTTGAGGCACTGAATCCAGCATCCGCTAATGGTGTTCCCAGTGT
>Ga0181600_10004118_pt1 | contig 11048 bp, 9 predicted proteins | sample 041ome_2_FD_132982 | JGI IMG/M metagenome (GOLD analysis project Ga0181600, IMG submission 132982) | Coastal salt marsh microbial communities from the Groves Creek Marsh, Skidaway Island, Georgia - 041406US metaG (megahit assembly) | ecosystem: Environmental > Aquatic > Marine > Intertidal zone... | reverse complement strand
TCGGCAGCATAGAAAGCGCCGTGAGCAAGTCCTCCAGGCCCTTCTTCGGCACGGCCCGGCACACAGTCACCAATTTCACAGGTGCCTCCGGCTTAGAGCCATCGGCCATGCCATGGGGTGGTGCAGAGGGGAAACGGCGAAGATCTAAGCCGTGATAGACAAGATTCACACGCTCCCGTGGTGCTCCGCCCGCGAATGCCAAGTCCGCCAGATGGGCGGCCCCAGTGCCCGTACAGGTCGCCGCCCATTCACAATCAGCCAGCTTCTCCCGAAGCTCCCAATCGGGCGACGTCCAGATATCCTTGGCGTGGGCGGAGACACTCCATGGCCGCATCGTCAGGATTGCGGCATAGCGGGCGACACTGGCTGGTGTGTGCAGAAAGTGTGCGTAAATATGCCCGATATCCGCTGGCAGTTCCGCCGCCAACACCAAGGCCTGCCCAAAACGGCGGACGCGATTGCGGGTTCGGTCGCGCTTTAAGTCCCGCCGCCAAACAGCATACGCAGTCTTATAAAGCGGGCCGCCTCGCAGCTTGCGCCACGCCCGGTAAACCCGCATCGGCTCTTGATGCAGATATTCCGGCAAATAGCGAACCGGTGCCTTGATCTCGCTATGGATCGGATGACGTTTCTTGTCTGTCGGGTGGCGGAGCGAGAAGAACTTCAGCTTAAAGCCCCGTTCCTCCAGCCCACACAATTCCTGCGCGATGAACGTTTCGGAAAGGCGCGGATAGCCCTTCAGCAGAACAGCAACCGTATCGCCATCCGGCATTTCGCCCAGGTCTCTTAGCGGCCTTGCTTCACGCGGGGTTGGCTTGCGGCGCCTCAAGAAAGGCCGCCCTGCCCGGCGAGTTTAAGGCCAGGCTCGCGTCCCGCTTCGAATGCTTTACCCGTCAACCGCCGCACACTTGGCAGGCCATCCAACAGCCCCGGCACGACCACATCCGAAGGCTTCGGCTGGTTTGGTAAGCGACGGAGCGCGGTTGCCATAGCCTCTGCCGTCCGTGGTCCATCGCCGTCCAGCATGCCTGTCAGGCCAAGGTCTGCAGCGCGGCTAGCGCGGATATATTGCTCCATGCGCGGCTTGGTGCGCGGCATAATGATCGCACGCTTATCGAACGACAGAATTTCACAGAAAGTATTGTACCCACCCATAGCGATCACGCCTTCTGCAGCGTCGATCAGCGTTTCGATGTGCGCGTCAAACGTTAGTCCATCAACGGAATTAAGCTGGGCGCAACGCTCGCGGAACTCACGCTGGCGATCCTGGCTCATGAACGGGCCAAATACGATGAGCGCACGCGGATGCAAATCAGGCGTCGCTTCATAGGCGCGCAGGACCCAGTCGACCAGATCTTCACCATCACCGCCGCCGCCGGGCGTCACCAAAATAAATGGCTCATCGATCAGGGAAAGCGCTTCAAGTGATCCGGGCGTTTCTGGCGCCTCACGCTCCAAATATCCGGTATAGACCAGCTTCCGGCGAACGGATTCCGGCACGTTTAGCCCAGCCAACGGTTCACAGATATGCGGCAGGCCATAGACCCAAATTTCATCATACAGGTCACGCAGGGCCGGCATGGCGTTCTTGCGTTCCCATTCCGGTGCCAGCTGGTCCGGCTCATCCATCACATCCCGGAGGCCAAGCACAAGCCGACATCCGCGCGATTTCAGCATCGTGAGTGTCTCATGGCATTCGCCGCGCAGGCCTAGCGGCTCTTTGTCGACGATAAAGATATCTGGATCAAACACCTCCGCCGTGTGTTGGATGATGGAGGCGCGGATAGACAGCGTATGTTCTGGTGCCAAATCAAGCGCCAGGCTCGTGTAGTCACCATCGGACAGTTTGATCATGCCCGGCACACGGACGAAATCGACGCGGGATGCGAAATCGAAGCTGCCAATGATGGGAGAGCCAGACAGGATCAACACAGATAAGTCTTCGTAGGCCTTCACCAATGCATTGGCGATCGCACGGCATCGACGCAGATGGCCAAGGCCAAAACTATCGTGGCTATAAATCAGTACGCGTTTTCCGCCCTGGCGGCGCACCGGCACGTTGGTTGGCGTCATCGCTTCGCCGCCTCCTTCGCTGCATCCGCCCTATTGAGCGCACGCGTCTCCCCAAGTCTGCTGGGCTCTCATGGCTTATGATTGCTCTTACAAGCCCTTACAGGCCGCCACATATGACATAACCACACCCGACAGGAAAGGGTTCCCGCCTGTTCAGATGTTACAGCATCGGTTCGTTCTTGATGGGGCGTTTTCCCTGAGAATCGTATGGTGTAGTCTGTCGCTTAGTGGTAGTCCGAGGCATAGCCTTTGCAGGCAAGCGCAATTGCGCGCGATTTGGGCAGTTCAAGAGTACGCGTGTTGGGGAGCAAACTATGAGCAACGGCGGCGTAATGGCAGGCAAACGCGGCTTGATTATGGGCGTTGCGAATGACCGGTCATTGGCCTGGGGCATCGCGAAAGCCGTGGCTGACGCTGGCGGCGAACTGGCGTTCACCTATCAAGGTGAGGCGCTGGAGAAGCGCGTTCGGCCCTTGGCTGAGAGCGTAGGTGCGAAATTGGTGCTCCCGTGCGATGTTACCTCCGCAGACAGCATGGATGCCACGTTCAAGACGCTCAAGGATGAGTGGGGCACGATGGACTTCGCGGTCCACGCCATCGCCTATTCAGATAAAACTGAACTGCGCGGTCGCTATGCCGACACCAGCCGTGAGAATTTTCAGCGCAGCCTCGATATTTCCTGCTTCTCCTTCACGGACATGTGCCGCCGCGCTGGCGAGATCATGCCGAATGGCGGCAGCTTGCTGACGCTTACATATTTAGGGGCCGAACGCGTTGTCCCCCATTACAACGTCATGGGCGTTGCCAAGGCCGCGCTGGAAGCCAGTGTCCGCTACCTGGCGCAAGACTTCGGCAAGGACGGCATTCGCGTGAATTCGCTGTCCGCTGGGCCAGTAAAAACGCTGGCGGCCTCTGGCATCGGTGATTTCCGCTACATTCTGAAATGGAATGAGCTGAACGCGCCGATGGAACGCAATGTGACGATTGAGGATGTTGGGGGAGCAGGCATGTATCTCCTCTCCGATCTCGCCAGCGGCGTGTCCGGCGAAAACCACCATGTGGATGGCGGCTATCATGCTGTCGGCATGCTGAACACGCGGAACGCGCGCGAAGTTTCCGCGCTTCTGGCGGATTTCAAAGAAAAGGAATAGCCGCTTATGGCTGGCAATAGTTTCGGCCAGGCGTTTCGCTTCACCACCTGGGGCGAGAGCCATGGGCCTGCAATCGGCTGCGTGATTGACGGCTGCCCTCCAGGCGTGCCGCTGTCTGAGGCCGACATCCAGCCCTATCTGGACAAACGCCGCCCAGGCCAATCCCGCTTTGTCACGCAACGCCAGGAACCGGATCAAGCCCGTATTCTTTCTGGCGTATTTGAAGGCCTGACAACGGGCACACCGATTTCCATCGAGATCCAAAACGCGGATCAGCGCTCCAAAGATTATTCCGAGATCGCAGCGCAATACCGTCCTGGGCACGCAGATTTCTCCTATGACGCCAAATACGGCCACCGGGATTATCGGGGCGGCGGGCGCTCCTCCGCCCGTGAAACAGCCATGCGCGTTGCCGCAGGCGCTGTCGCGCGGAAAGCGTTGACGTTCATTCTAGGCCAGTCCGCAATCATCCGCGGCGCTGTCGCCCAGATTGGTCCAGATTATGTGGACAGGTCCCAGTGGGACTGGGACCAGGTTGCGGAAAACCCATTCTTCTGCCCAGAAGCCGCAACGGCTGTCCGCTGGGAAGGCTTGGTTGATGCGGCCCGCAAGGACGGATCATCGCTCGGTGCCGTTATTGAGATCGTAGCAGAAGGGTTTCCGGCCGGCCTTGGCGAGCCGATCTATTCAAAGCTCGACAGCGATATCGCGTGCGGCCTGATGACTATCAATGCCGTTAAAGGCGTCGAGATCGGTGATGGGTTTGCAGCCGCCGCCATGCGCGGTGAAGACGCCCATGACGCCATGCGCGCATCGAACGAGGGCGGCGTGCGGTTTGAAAGCAATCATGCAGGTGGCATACTGGGGGGTATCTCCAGCGGCCAGCCTATCGTCGCGCGGTTCGCAGTAAAGCCAACCAGCTCCATTCTCATCCCCCGCCCCAGCGTCAATCGTGATGGTGAGGAAATTGAGGTCCGCACGAAAGGCCGCCACGATCCCTGCGTCGGCATCCGCGCCGTACCCGTGGGTGAAGCCATGGTCGCGGTGGTGTTGCTAGATCATCTTCTCCGCCAACGTGGCCTGCGCGGGCCGGATTGGCCAGATGCGAAACGCCAAACGGCACACATAGCCACACAGTCTGCTGGCTAAACTCAGGCAGCTTAACTCAGGCGGCATGCACACAAAACAAAAGGGCTGCGGACATTCTCAAATGTCCGCAGCCCTTTTGCGTTTGGGCGTGCCTGAAGCGGCTTAGGCTTTCTTACGAATAGCCGCTGCATTCACGGCGTCAGAAACATCAGCTTCGAACTGCTTGAAGTTCTCTTCGAAGTCAGCGGCGAGGCTTTGCGCGGTTGCGTCATAGGCATCTTTATCTGACCAGGAGCCGCGTGGGTCCAGCGCTTCAGCCGGGACATCCGGGCAGCTTTCCGGAACCTGGAGACCAAAGTTTGGATCTTCGCGCAGGGGTGCGTCTGCCAGCACGCCATCAAGGGCAGCCCGCAGCATTGCCCGGGTGTGCTTGATCGACATGCGGTGGCCAGTGCCGTAGGCGCCACCGGTCCAGCCCGTGTTCACCAGCCAACAATTGGCATCACTGGCGGCAATACGTTCACCCAGCAGCTTGGCATACTCGGTCGGCTTGCGCGTCATGAACGGTGCGCCGAAGCAGGTGGAGAATGTCGCCTGCGGTTCTGCGCCCAAGCCCTTTTCCGTACCCGCAACGCGTGCGGTATAGCCGGAGAGGAAGTGGTACATCGCCTGTTCCGGCGTCAGCTTAGAAATTGGCGGCAACACGCCAAACGCATCCGCCGTCAGCATGATGACATTGGTTGGGTGCGGGCCTTGGCCGGTTTCAGACGCGTTCGGAATGAAATCCAGTGGATAGCAGGAGCGCGTGTTCTCTGTGAGCGACCGGTCCGCCAAATCAAGCTGGCGCGTAACGGGGTCCATCACGACGTTTTCCAGCACGGTGCCGAAGCGTTGGGAGGCCGCAAAAATCTCAGGCTCAGCCGCAGCAGAAAGGTCGATCACCTTGGCATAGCAGCCGCCTTCAAAATTAAAGACGCCCTTATCGCTCCAGCCATGCTCATCATCGCCGATCAGTGTACGGCTGGCATCTGCGGAAAGCGTGGTTTTGCCGGTACCGGATAGGCCGAAGAAGATGGCGCTATCGCCTTTCGGGCCAATGTTGGCAGAGCAATGCATCGGCATAACGCCCTGGGGCGGCAGCAGATGGTTCATCAGCGAGAACACGCTCTTCTTGATTTCACCGGCATATGAGGTGCCTGCAATTACAATGACATGCTTGGTAAGATTGGCCGCAATCACGGTTTCGGAGCGGCTGCCGTCAATCGTCGGGTCGGCCTTAAAGCCGGGTGCCTGGATGACAACATAGTCTGGCTCAAACGAATTCAAATCTTCCCGCGCCGGGCGGATGAACATGTTGCGGGCAAACAGATTGTGCCACGCCTGTTCTGTGATCACGCGGACCTTCAGGCGATAACCTGAATCGGCACCTGCATAGAGATCTTGTACATAGACATTCCGGTTCTGCAGATATGCGCGCACCCGGTGGTGCAGCCGGTCAAAAGCTTCTGGCGACATCGGCTGGTTGACCGCGCCCCAATCGACCTCATTCTCAGACAGGCTATCACGGACAATAAACTTGTCCTTGGGTGAGCGGCCCGTGTGCTGGCCGGTTTCGCAAAGGAGCGCGCCGCCAGCCCCAATGTGACCATCGCCTGCAGCGACGGCGGCTTCGTAAAGCGCTTCAGCGCCCAAGTTCCATTGAGCGCCGGCCACGTGGCCGAGCCCGTGACGTTCGAGCCGTGATGTGGTGTCCACCGGATTCGTTTCCTGGAGCGATTAGCGTTTGGGGTCCCCGCTCAGCCAGCCAAATCACCCCCATCATTACAACGAGGTATTGACCGCACCGAACGCACTAAACATAGGCGCCCGCCAGTCCGGCTTGCAATATGACAAACGTGCTAACGCCTTCGCGTTTTGCCGATTGCGGCCCTATGTCACGGATTCCCGGTGGATAGCTTGATCATCCCTGGGTCCAACATCACTGCACGGCCAAAACCGGCGACGAGATGGGCTGATGTGAGTGCCAAGCGATAGAGCTTCATATCACCAAAGTCGATGTAGAACGCCGATTCGGGCCGTGCTGCAACATAGACTGCGCGATCCTGCTCCAGCGGCGACCGCACGGTTCCCTGAACTGTCAGCCTGGCGGTCTTCAAGGGTTGCTTTGGGTGAAGGCTATAGAACCCGGCTCGGTCTTAGGCTTCGATTAGGTCAAACCGGTCGCCGTAAACATCCGGCAATGGGGCGCCGGACTTGTCCAGGTGATCAAATATCCCAAAGCGACGGCCAGCGTCAGACATTTTGATCCTCCCCAAACATGCCCATCATAAAACGCGAAAGAGGCGGCACCCGTTAGAGCGCCGCCTCCATCACAGTCTATAGAGAATAGGCTTACTTGGTAGCGTCGATGACGCTGCCGAAGAGAGCCCATTTTTCGCCGTCAAACTTGGACAGCTGAGCAGCCTGGATCGGGTAGAAGTCCGTCGGGCTGGTGTTGACCAGAATGCCAGGCAGAACCATTGGCAGTTCAAGGTCTTTCACGTTAGCAGCACAAGCCATGATGCCAGCGCGGGTCATGTCTTCGCAGTTGTCCAGAACATGGTGCAGCAGCTTGGAAACGTTATAGCCAAGGCCATAGTTAACGTCGCCGCGGTCTGCGTCCGGAAGGTTCTTGTCCATCCATGCGGACCATTCCTGGTAGCCTGCGGTGCCTTTCCACTGCGGATCAGTTGGATCTTTCATCCACTGAGCTGTGATCAGGTCCTTAGAGCATTCCAGACCAGCTGGCTTAAGCGTGGCGCTCACGGAGGAGGACACGTTGTTCAGCAGGTGGAGAGGCTTCCAGTCAATTTCGCAAGCCTTGCGAATTGCCTGAGCTGCGAACTTCGGAATGGAGATGTTCACGAAGACATTGGCACCGGAATCTTTAAGAGCCAGGATCTGGCTGTCGACTGTCGGGTCCGTTGTTTCGTAAGGCAGCATGGAAACGATAAGGTCTTTCTTATCGCCAAGGCCACGCAGGAACCCGTCCCGGTAATCTTTACCGTAATCGTCATTCTGGAACAGAACGGCGATCTTCGGGTTTTCTACGTTCTCAAGAACATATTTCGCGTAGATTTCGCCTTCGACGTCATAGGTGGGCTGGAAGCCCATCGTCCAAGGATACTTTTCTGGCTGGCCCCATTTGGAAGCGCCCGTTGCAACAAACAGCTGCGGCACTTTCTTTTGGTTCATGTACTTGTGAATGGCCGAGTTCGTTGGCGTGCCGAGCGACTGGAACAGGAACGCGATCTTTTCTTTTTCGACCAGCTTACGAACCTGCTGCACGGTGCGTGGCGGGCTGTAGCCGTCATCCAAGGAAATGAACTCAATCGTGCGACCGTTGATGCCGCCTTGTGTGTTCAGTTCTTTGAAATATGCAGAAATGGCTTTGCCGATGACGCTGTATGCAGACGCCGGGCCAGAATACGGGTTCGTGTTGCCGATCTTGATCGACGTATCGGTGATGCCCGTGGAGTCAGCAACAGCTGCGCCCCCGGAGAGCACGCTTGCCGCAGCAGCGGCGAGCAGAATACGTTTCAGTTTCATAGAAAAAACCTCCCTTGGTTTTCGTTTTTTAGATTTGTTGATCTCAGCTGGACGACGGGCGTTTCAGCCGTGCCATCCCGCGTTCGATTAAGCCCCAGATGCCGAAGGGGGCGAAGTACATCATTAATATCAGGAATATGCCGAAAGTCACCCAAGGCGGCGGGATCAGTTCAGACAGATTACTGACTTCTTCGGCATATTCTTGGCCGAATACATAGAAGAGTCCGCCCAGCAACGCCCCAGGAATGGAGACGATACCGCCAACGACGGAGCCAACCAGTAAGTATACGGCAATGAAGAAATTGAACGTGTCCGGGGATACGAACGCATTCGCAAAAGCAAAGAACGCGCCGCCAAGCCCGGCAAACATCGCGCTGATGCCAAACGTGGTCGTTTTATACAGCGCAGTATTGATACCCATGGTGCTGGCTGCAATCGGATTATCCCGAATCGCCATAATCGCGCGGCCAGACCGGCTGTGTAGCAAAGCCCAGGTCAGCGCCATAAGCACCACGAATACGATCCATGTCACGTAATACAACGACTGATCAATCGACATACCGCCCATGATTGGGTCTGGTTTATCGAAGAACAGGCCCTGCACGCCGCCGGTCCATTCTTCCAGCGCATCCACTTTCAGAATTTGCGGGGTAGCGACGGCGAGCGCAAATGTGGCCAGCGCTAGATACAAGCCTTCCAGTCGCAGTGCCGGAAAGCCGAACAAGAACCCAACCATGAATGCAGCAATCGCCACGAATGGCAGCGTTGCATAAGGATGCCAGCCAAAATGGGTGATCATGATCGCGGCTGTATATGCGCCAATCGCGAAGAATGCGCTGTGTCCGATGGAGAACTGGCCATTATATCCGGTCAGGATGTTCAGCCCCAGAATGGCGATGCCGTAAGAGAACGCCACCGTGATCTGGTAGGAGTCGTAGTCTTCAACAATGAGCGGAACGATGCAGCCTAAGACGACAAGCGCGCCGAAAGACAGGACCAGTTTCGGCGTTAGAGCGTTTGGACGGATCATGTCTGCTACACCCTTTTCACGACGACGCGGCCGAACAGCCCCGCCGGTTTGAACATGAGAACGCCGACAATGAGCACCAGTGCGAAGGTGAGACCAAGCTCACTCCCGCCCGGCACATATTGGCGTGCCCAGTTTTCCAGAACGCCAACAATCAGGCCGCCAGCAACAGCGCCACCGGGGCTGTTCACCCCGCCGAACAAGGCACCCGCGAAACCGTAAAGCAGCACGCCGGACATCATATTCGGCTCAAGGAACACGATTGGTGCCACCAGAACACCACCAACCGCACCAATCGCAGAGGCCAAGCCCCAACCGAGTGCGAGCATCCACCCGACGGATACACCGACGAGCCTAGCTGAATCTGGGTTTGCCGCCGCTGCCTTCATCGCCAAGCCCACTTTCGTGAACTTGAAGAACAGGAACACGACGAGCAGCAAGGCCAGCGTAAATACGATAACTCCCAGGTTATGGGAGCTGATCAGCGTGGACTCAAAGCCCATATCCTCCGGGAACAGGCTTGGAAGCGTCTTCGTCGTATGCTCCCAGAACCAGCCGGCGAGGTTGTTGAAAATCATCAACAAGCCGATGAACACGATGATCTGGTTAAAGACCGGCGCACTTTCGACCGGTTTTACGATCACCCGCTCGATAATAATGCCTGCGATAAACGAAGCTGCCACCGCCAGCACAAATGCCAGCCAGATCGACCCGGTCGCTTGGAACAAGGCCCAGGCAACGAAGGTCGAGAACATCGCCATTTCGCCCTGGGCGAAATTAAAATGGTCTGTCGCTTGGTAGATCATCACGACCGCCAATGCGACACAGGCGTAAATCGAGCCGATTGCGAGACCGGCCAGCGTTAGCTGAAGAAATAAATCCATCGCCCGCTCTCCTAGTAACCGAGATAGGTGCGACGGACGGTTTCGTCGTCGCGGAGGATTGAAGCTTCGCCGCTCATCACCACATTGCCGGTTTCCAGCAAATAGGCGTGATCGGCCAAGTTAAGCGCGATATTCGCGTTCTGCTCGACCAGCAGCATGGAGGCCCCTTCGTCCTTACGGATACGCGCCATGATTTCGTAGATTTCCTGCGTAATCAGCGGTGCCAGGCCAAAGGATGGCTCATCCAGCAACATCAGCTTTGGCCGGAGCATGAGGGCGCGGCCAATGGCGAGCATCTGCTGCTCACCGCCAGAAAGCGTTCCGGCCTGTTGCTTCAAGCGCTCTTTCAGGCGCGGGAAGTAAGCGTAGACACGCTCCACATCATCCGCGACGTCAGATTTGCTTTTGCGGGTGTAAGCGCCGAGCTCCAGGTTTTCCTCAACAGACTGGCGCACGAACGTGCCCCGGCCTTCAGGAACATGCGCTATCCCAAGCCGCGCAATCTTTTCAGACGCGAGGCCAGTGATTTCCTCGCCCTGGAACTTGATTGAACCTTCGGTGCGAACCATCCGGCTAATCGCCCGGAGGGTTGTGGTTTTGCCAGCACCGTTTGCGCCTAGGATTGTTGTGATCGAGCCCTCGTCGAGCTCGAAATCTATGCCATGCAGAGCCTCTGTCTGGCGATAGTAGGCCTTGAGCCCCTTAACCTTGAGCAGCGGCATCTGTCGTCCCCAGATAAGCTTCGATAACTTTGGGGTCCTGCTGGACTTCCGTCGGCGTGCCGTCCGCGATTTTGCGGCCAAAGTCGATTGCGACGACCTTGTCGGAAACCTGCATGACCAAGCTCATGTGATGTTCGACCAAAAGCACAGTGATCTTGCGCTCATCCCGGACTTGCCGGATCTGCTGCTTCAGATGGTCGAGTTCTTCGTGGTTCAAACCGCCTGCAGGCTCATCGAGCAGCAGTAGTTCAGGCTCACTAGCCAGCGCACGGGCCATCTCGACCCGTTTCTGAAACCCGAAAGGCAGGCCGCCGACAGGTTTATCGATGACTTCGGTGAGTTCCATAAACTCGATTAGCGCCATCGACTTATCACGCAGTTCGCGCTCTTGGCGGCCAACCTTTGGCAGGCGCAGCGCGTTCGCGATGAAGCTGGATTCCGTCTTGCAGTGCCCGCCGATCATTACGTTGTTCAACACCGACAAAGTTGGGAACAGCGCCAAGTTCTGGAATGT
>Ga0181600_10004116_pt1 | contig 11054 bp, 8 predicted proteins | sample 041ome_2_FD_132982 | JGI IMG/M metagenome (GOLD analysis project Ga0181600, IMG submission 132982) | Coastal salt marsh microbial communities from the Groves Creek Marsh, Skidaway Island, Georgia - 041406US metaG (megahit assembly) | ecosystem: Environmental > Aquatic > Marine > Intertidal zone... | reverse complement strand
GCGGCGGCACGGGGTCTGGTGACCCGGACGGTGGCGATGGGCGTCGTGAGGGCAAACATTGTGCGCGTGTGATTGTGGCGAATGACTGCAGCTTTTTTCAACTACTGGTAGAAGCGTAAAGAAGATATTTAACGTCGCAGTCGCAGTCGCAGTCGTGTCAAGCGGTGAACCCGGCGTCTTCGTAGCCGTCCCAGCGATCGGACGAGGACATGTCGAGAGCGGCGAAGACGGTCTCGGCCCAACCCTCCATTCCGGGGTTCTCTGGGTAAAAAACGTCTGGGAGCTCGCAGTTGGCGCAGGCTTCGGCGGAGGTTTCTCCGATGCACACGTACGCGGGTTGCAAGGCGTCGTCAGAGGATGAAATGCGCTCGTAGAGGACGTCTCCGCAGAGATCGACCCAGGCGCGAACGGCACTGGGACTACCGAAAGTGACAACGTCGGCGCAAACGGCTCGTTGAACGTCCGATGCGTCGAGTTTGGTAACAGCTTCGGTGGAGTACGTGTTGAGACGCACCACAGTTGCTCCTCGTTCTTCCAAACCATCCTGAAGCGTTGTCGCCGCTTTTTTACTCGCTGGATAGAGCACCAACGATCCCTGGTCGCATGGTAACTCTTGAACGAGCACTGCCGCCGTCGCTTTGCTCGGTATAAACTGATTTTCCAACGCAAACTCTACCGGTTCTGCCTTGGCGAGCACCTTTCCCGTCGCCGCACCGACGACGGCGAGCTTCAAACCCTTTGGTTTCCCAGCCTTTTCGTACCCTTCCAAGAACACTTTCGCCGCCTCTGGACTCGTTATGCACACCCAATCCCACTTTTCCCGCGTCAACACGCTCGGCAACGACGCCACGTCCTCGCCTTCCACCGCTTCCACCAGCGGCAGCTCCACGCAAGTCACCCCTTTCGCCTTGAGCAGGTTCATCAGCGCCCCGTTCTTCCCGCTCTCTCGCGTCACCACCACCGTTTTATCCGTGTACGACGACGTCGATGGCGGCGCCGTCGACGCCGCCGGGGCGATCGTCCGTCCGCGTCTCGCTCCGGCGCACGACGGATCGAAGCGAACCCCGCTCTTGAGGCGACGCGTTTTGGAATTTGATTTCGACGCGACTGCAGCGGACGCGAACGCGCCGATGTGCGCGGTGAGCGTCATGGAAAAGGTCGGATACGGAGTGATTGCGCGCGGGGAGGGCGACTCGGTCGGCGGTGCGCACAATACCCGTCGCGGTGTGTGGAGGGATTTATTTTCACTGCGCTTGGCTTTTGCGTTAGTTGGATTTGGTTTTACGCGCAGACGACATTTTACGCTCGCTAGATTGTCTATCAATTATGTAAAAATGTGTGCGCTACGTCTAATGATGGTGTTTGTGACTCCTTTTGTCGTTATCTGCGTCGTTTGCTTGGCGTTTCGGCGGTGAGTGCCGAGGCGCTCTTGTACAATCGACCGCACTTGAGAAGCTCGCCGGCGATGTTGAGTCCTTCGATAAACCCATCGACGTCGGCTATTCCAAGGTTGAGATCCTCCGCCAAGGCGTGGAGATCACCGATGCTAAAATAGGGTGAATCGCTAGATGAAGTGCGCTTGTTCAGCGTCTCGATGAAGAGTTTCGTCTTGCTTCGCTTGGTTGATTTACCGCCGGCGCGATTGAAACGCAACCTGCCGTGTTGATCGCTCAACGCGTCTATGAGAGATGCTTTGATAATCTCGACGGCATCCTTGGCGTCGTTCGCCGTGACTTGTGATCTAAGTTCCATTCTAGCTCGCGCTTCGGCGAGTCTTACGAGAGATTCGAGCTGGCGAGCGGTGACGGGAGTGCCCTCAGCCGGTGCTCGGGAACGCAATTCCAGGTAAAAGGTTTGCAAAATCTCCGCCGCCTCCGCCGTGAGTCTGGGATGACAGTACGCGTGCGCGTAAGAGATGTACTTTCGCATGACTTCGTGCGACAGAGTTTCAATCTCTTGCGTCGCTCGCAATCTCGTTTTCAGCGGAACGTACATGTTGACGTCATCCAAGTCTTGAGTGAACGCGGCGACAGAGGCGTCGTGAAGCGCCATGCCATCCGCGTCGAGCTCGTTGTAGTACGCGTGTAAGTTTTGTCGAGCCTGCTTACGCCGTGCCTGACCGTGTTTGCTGTGCTGCGCGATGACGTGCTCGCTGAGGTGTTCATCCAAGACTTCGTCCACGGTGTCCAACAAGATGAAAATCAAGTCGAAACGACTGAGAAGCGGCGCCGACATTTTCAAGTTTTCATTCACCGTCTTGCCTCTGTTGTAATGTCCTTGAATCGGATTCGCGGCGGCGATGATGGACGTTCGAGCCGGAAGCGTTGCGTTGAGCCCGGCTTTACAGACGGACACGCTCTGCTGCTCCATCGCCTCGAGCAAGGCTTGGTGTTCGCTCGGCATTTTATCAAACTCATCCACGCAACAGACGCCTCGATCTGCCAAGACGATTGCACCCGCCTCAAATGTTTGCGCCCCGGTCCCTGGGTCTCTCACCACGGCTGCGGTGAGACCGGCAGCGGAGACAGTGCGGCCGCAAACATAAATAGAACGCGGAGCGAGGTTGGAGACGGCTTTTAGCATCTGACTCTTACCCAGTCCGGGATCGCCGACGACGAGGCAGTGCAGAGATCCGCGCGTGGGCACCTTACCGCACCCCGCCACAGATTTCCTCACCCCACCGAAGAGACAGAGCAACAAGCCGAGTTTGACGAGATCGTGACCGAATATTTGTGGACACAGCGAGTGCACGAGCGTTCGCACGAGATCATCGCCGTTCTGTTGGCTAAAATCGGCGATAAACTCCAACTCTTTTTTAGAGAGAATGGGCGCGAGCGTCGTCTCCACGTCGTCGTCATCCGTCTTTGTCTTTGCCCGAGCGTCGCTCACTCTGAACCTCTTCGTCCCCGGGATGTACGTCGATTGCGGCGATTCTAACGTCTCGAGTTTGTTTTCCTTGTCCTCTTCGTTCTTATCCTCCCCACCGGCGCTCTCTCCTTTCCCTCTCGATACGACGCAAGACCACGCGTTGAGATAGAGCTCGCTGAGTGCCTGGTTTCGTCCGCGCGCGAGCGCACCTCCCCCGCCACCCTCGACCGTGTCGCTCTCAACCAACCCGAGCATGGTGACGATATCACCGGGAGTGCACGAGTCCGTGAGCGCCCCCCGAAGTTCGCAGTCCATGAATCGCGGTACTCGTCCTTCTTCGCTCATCACTCCATCGTCTGCAATCTCCTGAATCCTCACCCGCTGCGAGTCGACGCAATCCACCGTCGCGAGCTCGTGCACAAACTTCTTCGCTCGGCACCGCTCCGTCGCGCATCGCTCTGGAGGTCTGTACTTGCCGTCTTTAAACGTGCACCGCATCTTTTCCTGGCACGACTGACAGCTAAATATCATGCGCGTCACCGCCGGTTTCACCGGCGCCACGCGTGTCACTGTTCCCCGCAGACTCACCACTCGACCGACGACGTTGCTCCGCATCGCCGCGAACCTCACCTTGCTCTCCTCGTAATTTATCAATTTCACCGTCATCTGCATGTTCGTCGCCACCCGTGTGTCCCCAGCCGGCACGCCTTTCGCGTCTTGCAACGCCGCTCTTCCTCCCTCGCTACACAGCGTCGCCTCGTGCGCCGCGCACCGCAGGCACGCCATGCACTCCAAGGGCGCGCACGCCAACGCCGCGTGTAAATCCGGTATATCTTTTGTCATCTCCTTTAATTTTTCGTAATCCATCGTCACCGACGCCGTCGCCTCGTCGTGTACCTCCACCTGTCGCGCGCGCGCGTCCGAAAAATTTTCAAACCGTCTCGTCAGTCCAACCGCCCTCCCCGTCTTTTCCCTCCGCCCCCGCGTCGTCACCGCGTTTCCATCCCTCCGCACCTCTTTCACGAACTCTCGTCCTCGCGTCGAGGCGAAGAAATTCGTCATCGTCCGCGCCAACTCGGCGCGTCTATCCGAGAAGTCGTGCGTGACGTCTGGAAAGTACAACTGCCACGATTTCGGGCACGCGAGCAGAGACCTCCCGGCGTTCGCGTTCGCGGCGTCGTCGTCGGTTCGCGCGACGACGCCGGCACCACCACCACCGGCTCCGTTCGGGTCGCCGGACATTTCGTTCGTTCGCGACGACGACGGCCGCCGTCGCCGTCGCGGGATGGCGCGCGAATGCGAACGCGAAACGCGAATGCGTGCAATTGGATCATTTTCCGTGTACTGTTTACTCATATAGGTTGAAGCACTTCAATGAAAAATAACAAAGTCGCACTCTATGCTAAAAGAAGTCCACCCCTCGGAACCGACTTGCTGTCGTCGCCGATCGATCGAACGTCGAGTGAAACCCACGCGTGATGCGCTTGATTGATACATCGCACGCGCGTGAATGAATGACTGACGACCCGACGATCAAAACGACGACGCGCATCGAATCCGAGAGACGACATTCGTCCCTTGTCCAACCGACCGACCGAGCCCCGGCGCCGAGACGCGGTCGAAACCTACTAAACACAATCGAGTCGTTTTTTGTTTATTCGACGTTTTGCATCTCCTCCTCGGTGAACTTACCGGCGCCGCCCTTACGCGCCAAAAGCGCCTTGCGATCCTTGTCCATGTGGAGCTTGGTGATGAGCACCTTGGACGGGTCGATGCCGGCGTTGATGGTTTGGCCTGTCGAAGAGACGCGCGAAGAGAGAGAGACGCGAGCGGTTAGTTTTTGTGTGCGTGACGCGTAAAACGAGACGCGGAGACGCGCGATGGGGATAACCGGGGCAAAGAACGATGCGTCATCGTCGTCCTCGTCGTCCGATGTCGTCCCCGACGATCCCCCGCGTTCGAGACGACCGAGTCTCCGTGGACGCCCCCGCGCAAGCCCTAGGGCTTTTGCGCCATCATCCCACATCCATCATTCGCCCTCGAAACCGCGCGTTCGCGACCACTTACCGTTGACCTTCTCCCGCGTGACGTTGGTGATGTGAATCACCCACTTCTTACGGTACACCTGGGACACCTTCCCCTCGCGGTTCTTGTACTTTCCGCGAACGACGCGCACTTCGTCGTTCACGCGGATCGGCACCGCGTTCGCGCCGTACTGCTTCTTGAGCTCCGCCGCGAGCGGGGAGGACATGATCTTACGGCGCTCCGAGGACGGGGCGGTGAAGTGCGCCTTGCGCGTCTTACGGCGGGAGCTCGAGACCGCGGTGGAGTACTTCATCGTTCGCTACGCGCGTCGCGGAAAGGAGGATGTCACGCCACGCGCGTCCGTCCCGTAGGGCTTCGCGAGTCCTCGCGAGAGTCGGTCGCGGGTGGTGATACTATTACAACACGGGTCGCCTGTTCATTCCGCATACTACATCCCTATTTTCGCTACATTCGACCTTTTCGACCGCCGGTTCGTTCGTTCGCGCCTTCCTTCCTTCCTTGGCCCACCATTGAGGGCTTTTTTAACCCCATCAGAGGCACCCGTCCGATTTTCGCGTCGTCGTCCACTCCGTCGGTTCGTCGCCCGCGGACGCTGGCGCCGCACTGGAAGACGACGGACGACGGACGACGACGACGACGACGACGACGACGACGCGATGCGGCGGGATTACAGCGTGGATGTCGGCGGAAGCCGCGGTGGTGAAACCGGTGCGAGAAGGTGCGCGCGCGCGCGTTTAACGAACGAATCAGAATCAGAATCAGAAACAATGCGTGAATCGGGAGCGTTGGTTGGATTACGCGGTCGCGAGCGCCGGTACCGGCGGTACCGCCGATGACGGGTGAACGACCGAGTGACTGACGGTGGACGAACGGATGGTGACGCGCGCAGAAACTCGATGCGGCCGACGTCGTTGATGGTTGGATTCGACGCCCCGCACGAAGACGTACAGACTTTGCACGACGCGTGGGAATCCGCGACGAGGCGGTTTGGACGGGAAAAGTGCCTCGGGACGCGAAGCGGGCCGGGAGGAACGTACGCGTTCGGGACGTTTGGGGACTTGGGAAGGGAACGAGTGGATGTTGGAGGTGGGTTGGTGCGATTTGGGATCGCTCCGGGGGATAAGGTGGGGTTGTATTCGATAAATACGCCCGAGTGGGTGGCGCTCGAGGCTGGGATGACGAGGCAAGGCGTCGTTTCGGTGCCGCTGTACGATACGCTGGGTCCGGACGCGGTGCGGTTTATATGTAACCACGCCGAGCTGGTGGCGGTGTGTTGTTCGCAGGCGGTGCTGCCGACGATGCTTGGATGCCTGAGAGATTGCCCGACGGTCAAGTTAATCGTGGCGTACGGCGGCGGCGGCGGCGGGAGCACAAACGTCGAGGCGCTCGAAGCGGCGAGACGCGGCGGGGGAGCGTCCGTTGTACCCGGGGGTGTCAGAGTCGTCTCTTACGAGGAATTTTTGGATTCTGGGGCGAAGAATCCTGTCGCGCCGACGCCAGCGAGCCCGGATGATCTCGCGACGATTTGTTACACGTCGGGGACGACGGGAGATCCAAAGGGAGTCATGCTGACGCATAAAAATTTAATCTCCAACGCCGCCGGTTACGCCGTCGATCTCGAGCTGTCGCCGAGCGATTGCCACATCTCGTACTTGCCCTTGGCACACATTTACGAGCGGGTGACAATGTTGGTGTGCCTCTTCAACGGTGCCCACGTCGGTTTCTATCGCGGAGACGTCTTGGGACTGTTGGACGACATTGCGGCGTTGCAACCGACGATATTTTGTAGCGTGCCGAGACTTTGGAACCGAATCTACGACAAGGTCAACGCGGGCGTGCGAGAAGGATCTGCGGTGACCCAAAAGCTCTTTCAGTGGGCGTACGCGTCGAAGAAGCGCGCCTTGGAGCGCGGACAGCCGCCGAATGCCTTTTTTGAACGTCTCGTATTTTCAAAGCTTCGAGCCAAGTTGGGCGGCAGAGTTCGTTACATGTCCACAGGTAGCGCCCCAATCAGCGCCGAAGTGATGGAGTTTCTTCGCGTGTGTTTCGGTGGGACTGTTTTCGAAGGGTACGGCATGACTGAGAGCGCGTGCGTCATCTCGAAGACGGCTGAGGACGATTTTACCACGGGTCATGTGGGCGCCCCGGCGCCCTGTTGCGAGATCAAACTCGTGGATGTTCGAGAGATGAATTACACCCACAGAGATGTTCCGAATCCGCGAGGGGAGGTGTGTGTTCGAGGACCTAGTGTGTTCGTGGGCTACTACAAGTCCAAGTCTCAGACTGATGAGGTTATTGATAGAGACGGTTGGTTGCACACGGGTGACATCGGAACGTGGTTGCCGGGCGGACGGTTGAAGATTATCGATCGCAAGAAGAACATCTTCAAACTCGCCCAAGGGGAGTACGTGGCGCCAGAAAAGATTGAAAACATTTATGCCAGAAATAAATACGTCGCTCAGAGCTTTGTTTACGGCGACAGCTTGCAGAGCTACCTCGTCGCCATCGTCGTGCCGGATGAAGAAATTCTCGCGCCGTGGGCGAAAGAGAAGGGCATCGCGGGCAAGTCTGGAGGAGATTTCAAATCTTTGTGCGCCAACCCAATCGTTCGTGCTCACATTTTAAAATCAATGCTCGCCACTGGTAACGAAGCCGGGTTGAAGGGCTTTGAACAGGTGCGCGCGATTGCCCTTGCTGACGAACTCTTCACCGTCGAAAACGGGTTGATTACGCCGACTTTCAAACTGAAGAGACCGCAAGCTTTGGCGCGATTCAAAGCCGAGATCGACGAAATGTATCGAAACGCGTGACCTACGAAAAAAGTAAAAGAATGTGACGCCTTTTAGAACTTTCTATGCTGCTACTACTTACAATTCAAGAGCTATAAAATGTATGTTGTATACATATCAATCACGATTGCAACCCCTCGACACCCGCCATGGCGACAAAGCCTTGGAACCCGAGCGAATTGGAATACTCAGTCTCTAAATCTTCCACCAGACACTCTTCCAGAGGAGCTGGATCGTCAATGCCACCGCGCACGTACGACACGCGAGGCATGAAGGTTTGTCCCTCTCTGTGACGGATTTCGTGGATGGAGCGTTCGAGCTCAGAGCCACGTGGCGGCGGACACGGGAACCCAGATCCTGCCGTGTCGATCCCGTAATACACGAGCACTTCATCCAAATTTCCGTCTAAAATGTAAATCGCATCTTCGCGAAGCGCTTGTCGCTTGAGACCGATGATGACGGTGCCATTTCCTCCTTCCGTCTCGCTGTAATCCACCTTTTCGCCGTCACTCGTGCGCCTAAACTCCCTCAGACTCGGATAGACGAACCGCGCCAGATCTCCGGCCGAGAGCCGACGAACGCTCGACCACAGAGCCACTCGCTCGTCGGGGTGCGTTCCGATGGGGTGAATGATCTTCGATCGTAACAAACCGTACACTAGCTTCGCCACAACGTCGTGAGACTTTGTGCCGCTGCCGACGCGCTTGGTCCAAGTCACAAACCAATCGTAGAGCGCCTTGCGAGCCTCTGTCAAACCCTCGTCTTGGGCCATGTACATGACTTGCTGCGCAAGTAATGCTATGAGGACGTCTTCATCCGCGTTTTTGTGCACTTCTTTGGAATTTTTGGCAAACTTGACACGAGACGTGTGAATTTGTCTTCTTCGTACCCTACACTTCTGTGCGGCGCCGTTGACGGTTCGAGTTTCCACGAGCGTGCGCTCGAACGCGAGTTGAACGAGTGGAAAGTGGCAGAACTCAGAAGAAAGAGCGCCTCCGTGCGATTTTCGCGAGGTTCTCTCGACTTCAAGCACGACCTCGTGCGCGGTATCCACGACGTCAAATGTGAAGCAGAACGCGTCCCTTGAGCCGCAAGAAGAGATGTGATACAGCCCTGGATAAGACGTATCGGCGCGCAAGTTGCCGTAAGCATCGCGTATTTCAATACTCGACGATGTTCGCACTCTAAGAGTGGCGTCGACACCGCGTGATGAGCCTGAAACGATGCGATGGACGTCACCGATGAGAGAAATTTGTGAAAAGTCATCCTCAGTGCCCCGTCGGCGTCGGTACAGTGCGACGTGCCCTCCACTACCCTCTGACAACGGAGCGAGCGTGCTGAGATCGTTGAATGAGCTGACCTCGTTTGCTAGCAGAAAAATATCTGTCGTCACGCCCAGAGATACGCAACGCTCTCCGGCTGAAATGTAGTGGTCGTGCGCCGGCGCGCTCAATGCGTCTGCTTCGGTGGATGCCGCCTCAAAATCAGCCGCGGTCGGTCGAACCTTGCTCGTAGTGGTGTCGTAATGGCAGTAATTCTTGTTCGTACTCTCTACGTCGCACGAACCAACCCCTCGGTTCGGGCATTGCCTCAAAAATGTTAAAATTCGGGCACCCGAGACAACGCCTTCGTCCACGGCCTCCTCCACGACGTCCAAAACTTGGTCAAACACAGCCCCGAAGACTGAGCTTGAATCGTCCGAAGATTTCTCAAAAACATTCTCATCAGAACGACTGATGCTTTTTTCGAACACATCCACCGCTTTGTCGCGCGCTGCTCGCGTTCCGACGTTGTAAAAAATATCCTTGTCTTCGTCGACAATTTGTCGAATAAATCTATCCCCAAGATGTCGAACCGTCAAACTGTCCGATAAATCGTTGAAATCCACCGCGTGAAGGAGATCGCCTTGAAACAAGAACAGCGAAAACTTCCCATCCGGTTCGGCGTCCCCGAAAGCCTCCACCGCCCCCTCCAGCGCGAGCTTGACAAGCTCGTACCACTCCTGCTCGCCGTCTTGGCTTTCGTCGCCGAGCTCGACGACCGCCACGAGACCGCGCGCCGACGACGTCGACGGCTCACCGCTTCCCAACGGTTCCACCACAATATCAAAATCGTACGTCTCGCTCCGTATCTCCGGAAGCTCTTGAAGCTTGGCTACGCTTCGCAAATCGTACCGCTTCCACGACGCGCACGCGTCTCTCCAATACGTGTACACCCCGCACGCGCAACATGCGAACCCATCCACGTTGATCTTACAAAACGCCGACACGTACCCGAAACACTGCGCACACCTCGCAATGTACTTTTCCCCCGGCTTCTTAAACTCTATCCGCGAAACCGTCCTTCGTCGTCCCGGTCCGGTTCCATCCCCGGCGAGCGGCCGCGCGACCAATCCGAGCGGAAACGCCGCCGTAGCCACCGCGCTCTTTTTCCTCCTAGACGCCGAAGTCGACGGCAGCGCCGTCGTGGACCACCGCACGATGTGATCCGTCTCTTCTTCGCCTCCTCCTCCCGCATCGTCGCCGTCGTTCGCCGCAGTCATCCACTCTCTGGCTCTGGTTGAAACGGATGAGTGCGCGCGAACCTTACCGTCGTCCTGCGCGCGCGATCCTTCCGCCCTCCTCGCGCGCGACGCAATGACGAGTACGAACGCACGCGCGCCCACGCGGAACGATCGCAGTGAGTCGGAGCGTTCAACGCGCGACCGTCTAAGGAATACAAGCGCCGTCGTTCGAGCGATGGATGCGAGTGGGTTGCATCTGGTTGACGCGGGAATCGCGAACATATGGGTATTTAGTATAGCAATAGGAAAGGAAAGAGGCAAGCTGCAGCTGTTGGTTGAAGAGTTGAAATCTTTTCTCGCTCAGTTGGTGGTGTTAAATGAACACCAAAAATGTTTAAAGACATCGCTGTGCGGAGCGCCCGGCGCGGTCTGTGATTTTTTTAATCATTTTTTGGTTTGAGGCATCGACCCGGTGAAGCGGGACGAGCAAAGTGTGTGTGTATCTATGTCCGCCGGAGGCGGTTGTTCGAATCTGCGATCGCTTCAAAAGAGAGCGAAGATTTACGCAGAGGTGAACTTGGTGACAGCCTTGGTGCCTTCAGACACGGCGTGCTTGGCGAGTTCACCCGGCAAGATGAGACGGACCGCGGTTTGGATTTCGCGGGACGTGACCGTCGGCTTCTTGTTGTATCGGGCGAGGCGCGCGGCTTCGGTGGCGATCTTTTCAAAAATGTCGTTGATGAACGAGTTCATGATGGACATCGCCTTGGAGGAGATACCGGTGTCCGGGTGGACTTGCTTGAGCACCTTGTAGATGTAGATCTTGTAGGTTTCCGTCTTGGACTTGC
>Ga0181600_10004113_pt1 | contig 11057 bp, 4 predicted proteins | sample 041ome_2_FD_132982 | JGI IMG/M metagenome (GOLD analysis project Ga0181600, IMG submission 132982) | Coastal salt marsh microbial communities from the Groves Creek Marsh, Skidaway Island, Georgia - 041406US metaG (megahit assembly) | ecosystem: Environmental > Aquatic > Marine > Intertidal zone... | reverse complement strand
GTTTGGCCAACGCGACGACGGAGAGCGTTCGTAGACGTACCGATCGGCATACGAAGCGTCGCGTGGAACAACAAGTGCTCCCAAACTGTACTTGTGCCTGGCAAAACGTCATCTTGGGTCACGCACGCGCTCGCAGCACGTAAACCAACGTTTGAGGCAACTTGTCCGTCTAAATATATCGCGCCTCGAACGTTTCTATCTGGTGGCGTGCGTCCTGCGAGTGTGTCGATGAGTGTTGATTTACCCGCGCCGCTCGGTCCCAAAACGGCAAACACGCCTCCCGGACCAGCCATACCAGAAACGTCCCTTAAAATGTGTTTCGTGCTTTTTTTCCTATCGTTTTTAACGCTCGCGTCGACAAAAAGATGTCGCCATGAAAGTACCATCATATCTTTCGACGATCTTTGTGGTATTTGCGTCGATAACGACGACGTTCGTCTACTCCTCTTCCTCCTCGCGGGATTTTTCTTGGTCTTCTTTTCCTCGCCGTTCTCTTCTTCAAAACTTTCGTTGTCGTTGCTAACATCGTCATCGCCATCCGCATCACTACTCGACGACGATGATGATGACTCATTATTCACAGAGCTATACCCGTCGTCGGAATACGCCGCGGAGTCATTCAAGAGCGCTTCTGTGTTCAAATCTTCATCTCGGACAACAACGTCCGATTCTTCCTCGTCTTCTTCGTTATATCTTTGCTTCCGCTCCCAAAGGACGTACATCACCATCCCAGCTATTATTAGGGACACGAACAACAACATAAACGCTCGCGTCAACGCATCGCCCGTCCAATATACTGGCACCGTTTCCTCCAACGAACACCAATTTTCTTTCGCCATCGTCTGCTCTTCGTACACGCAATTACCTACCCTACAAGTTACCGCCAGCGTTGGAATTACTCCCGGTTGCGTCCAATAACACACGTTACTGCCGTCGCTTGTTTTTGTCGCATTAATATCGCACCAAAATTGCATCCCGCGATCACTCACCGGTGTCACGAGTGGGTTGCAGGGATGTTGCCAAAAAAGCGTATCGGTAGAGTTGTCCGTTTCGTTCGTCCCACACTTCATGGCGGTTCTACCAGGACACTTCTCGACATCGGACGGAGGACACGCCGTTTTCCCAGCCGTACAATCATACAACACGCACGTGTGATCGCTCGGATACGGTGCTCTGCATTTCTCCACGCTGTACGTGCACTTTGTAAAATTTGCGTCCCATACCGCCGCAGAGGCGAATTTGTATTTCCACTCCGGATAATTACCGTTATCTTGCGTAGGCATACCACCGTACGCGCGCACGTTGATCTCAACTTCTCGGCTGTTATCACCGTTACTATTCGTTCCACTTCTAATACTATCACTCGCCCTCATTCCTATTCTCGCCGCTTCTTCGAAAGACGACGACACCCCTACTTTCAACTCCTCCTCCTCCCTCTCCTTCATTCCGCTCGCCGCGACCACGTGAAACAAAAACGACTGATCCTTCTGAAACATACAATACGAATCCGTCTTGGCATCTCCTCCGCATTGACACGAAAACACCTTCCCGGCTTCAAAGCTCGCCTCGGGAACTAATCGGTTTTGATCCGCGTCCAAATTTTTCGTCCTCCTCGGTATCGACAATTCCTCCGTCGTCGGTAAAAAACAATCCTTCGTGCATCCAATCGGGTTCCGTTTTTTCCCGTTTACCACGATAGACGGACACGAATTGGACACATCGCACACGGAGCAATCCACACCGGACCATCCGAGCGGGCATTTGTCTTCTTCGTCGTCACTCTCGCCCTCGTCGTCTTCGCCCGCAAAAGCTCTAGCAGAGAGACCACTTCCACTAATTCTGTTACGAAAACGCGTGTCAGCACTCCCGCCAAAGTTACCCCTTTCCGCGACGCAATGCGCGCAATTTTCCGGATGCGAGCTGTTTACGCTGTATAAAATCGTCTGAAATTTGCACGGTGGATCAAAGTCGCGCATGGCGTTGAAACATTGCTTCTTGATGTCTTCTTTTGAGTATAATTGAATTGAAGAATCTCCCGAAACGAATGCATTCATCTCCGTCGAAGTCGTCATCACCACGACGCAGGAGAAGAGAAACAAGATGAAACCTTGGCACGACAGTATCATCGAAAATGTTTGAGACGCGCCAAGAAGAACCACGAGTCGCGAGACTTTCCTTTACTCCGCAGTCGGTAAAAAGTCGTCCTCGAAAGTGAATTTTATATTCTTTTTCCCAAATTCTGACGAGAAAATGAAGCGACTGCCCTTTAGAAAGAAAGAGAGATGCGAAGAGCGCTCAGATACAAAACAGCTATAATAGTATTATAATCTCTCTCACACACTAAGAATCAAAGTTACATCCTTTGATGCAGTGCAAATTCACGCTTTTATCGACCATGGCGACGGGCTCGAAGACGATGTATGCGGTCGCTTGACCGCCTCCGGTATCGTCGGTCCAACAGTCTGGAACGACCGGCGCGGCGTCCACGGCCATCGCTTCGCTCGTTTTTACCCACTTGTAGAGACTTTTTGGAGGTTTGCCGCCGACAAACTGTCCTTCGGTTTTCGATTTGAACGGTTTGACGAATCGCTCGTCCAACGTTTCCCAACTGCCGTAGAGTTTTTCCACTTGCTCGCGTTGCAACCGCTTGGCCAACTCGTGCGCTCTTTTATCGAACGTCGTCGCGTGCTCTACTTTCGCCTTTACCTCCGGGTCCCACTCTCGTTTGTGCTTTCCTGAATTTGATTTTTTATACTGCGGATATCGAACACCAGCCGTGCGGCTTTGCGTCAACAAAAAGTGGTCAAAGTTATCCGTCGTGCCGACGATATCGAACCATTTGAGAACTTTCTCAAACTGCTCGTAATCGCTCTCGGTGATTTCGCACTCCTTACTTATTGGCCGCGCGTGCGTCCTCACCGGTTTATTCGTCGCATCCACCCACTCCGTCTCGTATCCAGGTTCTCTCAAATTACTCGTACATTTATTCCCCAAAATCTCTCTCACTTGTCCGTTTGTCGCTCTCCCGCTCGCCACGTAATCGCCGATATCGTATCCCCAACTTTCCTTCCCGACAACCCCTGGCCACATCTTTTTCGTCTCTCCCGGATCTTGCTCTTGCTGCTTCCTAATGTAATACTCGTAAAACGATAACGTTTGACTCGTCGGTTCGCGAATTAACACCGAAGTTGTGATCTCGCATCCGTACCCCGACCCTTCGCCGAATTCTTTCTTCAAACCGTCGATATCCGGCATAATCCGCGTCTGGAAATGTTGCGCCGGCCAATTCGACGGCCAGTTCCCTCTCAACTCCACAAGCGTCCGAGGTCCAACCGAGCGTTCTCCTGACTTAAATTTCTCGGCTGCGGCTTTCCATCTTTGTAATAAATCCGTCCACTGTTGCTCTTCGAAGCCGTATATTATTGGATACTCCCAGTCTCCCATGACGACGTTTTTGTCCCAAATGAAGCGAATAGTCGTCCCTCCAACTTTCGATATGTGCCGGTATAAATGCATCGCGCATCGAGGTAACTCGGTTTCTGCGTTTAAATATTTGTTGTTTATGTTGTTATTCTCCTCGGAAAAGGAAGACACGGGTGCATCGTCGTCCTTTCTTTCTTCCTCTTCGATGTCGTTGACGAGATTGATTTCCCCGAAGCGGTCTGACTTTGACTCCAACTTTAAGGCGGCATCGATCAGCGGCTGCGCTTCCGGAGGAGGTCTCACCGCGCTCACCGAAACTAAAACCGAAACTCTCCTCGTCAAAGTCGTCAAAAGGAAGAGAAAGAGGAACGAAAACGGAGGGAGGAGATTCATTCTTCTTCTTTCTTTACGTGGCAGTTGGGGGAGTTTTTTGTATCGCAAATTGGAAACAAATTACTTCATTCTGTTATTGCACGCGCATTAAAGCACAACACGCATCAACACTACCATGAACGGAAGGAACGCATCATCGTTGGCGAGGACGAGCAAAGCGTCGTGTTCGTCGTCGTCGTCGTCGAGAAGAAGAAGAACAACGAGAACAAATGTCCGATGCAAAGCAAAAGATTATCCAAAACCAAACTTGGACGTCACCTCTAACGAGAACTATCAACGCGCGAAACAACTCTCAGGAAAGCTTTCCAAGAACTACTCGGGAAAGAACAAAGAGAAAAGCGTCATCGTCATCGGAGGCGGGTTAGCTGGTTTATCTACTGGGAAATATCTCACCGATTTAGGCTACTCTGTGAAAGTGGTTGAAAGGATGAAAATTTTAGGCGGGAAAGTGTCCGCCTGGCAAGACAAAGACGGGGATTGGATCGAAACCGGTCTGCATATATTCTTCGGCGCGTACCCGAACATGATGAATTTATTCAAGGAATTAAACATCGAAGACCGGTTACAGTGGAAGAAACACACGATGTGTTTCGCGATGCAAGATTACCCGGGGGAGTTTACGGAGTTTTGGTTCCCGGAGAATGTACCGGCGCCGTTTAATATGGCCGCAGCGATCTTACAAAACGATAAGATGTTGAGTTGGGAGGAGAAGATAAAAACGGGCGTGCCGCTGTTACCGATGCTTATTGGTGGACAAGAGTATATCGACGCGCAGGATGAACTTTCCGTGAGCGAGTGGATGAAGAAAAATGGGATGCCGGAGAGAGTTTCGGAGGAATTGTTCATCGCGATGGGGAAGGCGTTAGATTTCATAGACTCGGATAAGTTGAGCATGACGGTCATTTTAACCGCGATGAACCGGTTTATTAACGAAACGGACGGGTCAAAAACGGCTTTTTTAGACGGGAATCAGCCCGATAGGTTGTGTAAGCCGATGAAAGAGTACATCGAAGGTAACAACGAGAATGGGACCAAAGGAGAGGTTATCGTCGGGATGCCTTTGCGGGAGATTATGATCGACGAAGCGAGCAACGAAGTCATCGGCGTTCGCGTAGGTGAAGGAGATGAAATCATGACGGCAGATATGTATGTTTCGGCCATGTCTGTCGACGCTTTAAAACTGTACCTTCCAACCGCGTGGAAAACGATGCCTTTTTTCAAACAACTGGACGAACTCTCCGGTGTTCCAGTTATCAACGTACACTTGTGGTTCGATAGGAAGCTTCGACCGTACGACGGCTTGGTCTTCTCGAGATCAACGTTACTCAGCGTGTACGCTGACATGAGCGAGTGTTGCAAAGAGTACGAAAACAAAGAGAAGACGATGCTCGAACTCGTCTTTGCGCCTTGCGACGCCCAAAGCGGCGCGGAGGTCAACTGGATCAAAAAATCCGACGAAGAAATCGTCGCGGCGACCATGCTCGAACTCGAGCGCTTGTTTCCCGACGAAATAAAAAACGCCAATTTATTGAAATCAGCTGTCGTCAAAACGCCTCGTTCGGTGTACCGAGCGATACCCGGGCGGAACAAATTTCGCCCCTCTCAATCTACGCCGATACGGAATTTCACTCTCGCCGGAGATTTCACGTCACAAAAGTATTTAGGGAGCATGGAAGGCGCAATTTTAAGCGGAAAGCTCGCCAGCGAAGTCGTGGACGATCGCTTGAACTCTTCCAGAGAGACATTTTCAATCCCGCCTAAAGAGGTTCACGAAAGCGTCCTTCTTCGCTCGACGTAGTTAAATATATAGCACTGCTTTTATTATTACACATTATTGTAAAACATTGATACTCTGTCGACGTTCTAGTCGCTCCATTCTTCGGAATCGTTCTCGTCTTCAGCCGCTGCGGCCATTTTCATCGCGGCGAGACCTTCGCTAATCGACGCTTCTTCCGTTTTCACAGCGGCGAACGGTTCTGGCGGCGGTCTCGAAAGCAAAATTTTTTGTGACGACTTCTCTTGCTGCTGCTGCTGCTGCTGCTCTTCTCCTTTTGTAACATTTGGAGCATAGTTCGCACCTTCCGATACTTCCACAGACACGTTCAACTCCCGCCTCGACGATTCTTCGACTGAATTAAAAAGAGACGACGATGTTGTCTTCGTCGCAGTCGTCGTCGCTGATGAAGGCATGGAAGAAGAAGAAGAAGAAGAAGCAGAAGAAGAAAAAGCTTTGTCTTTTCCACCAAAATCGTTCTTTGTGTTTTCTTCGTTTCCGTTCTCAGCATCGCCGTTACTATTACCATTCTTCGTCTTCGTCTTCTCTTCATTCAACGTAGGCATTTCAGGCACGTTTTGTCCATTGGCGATAGCCTCCTTTGCCTCTCTCTTCCACGCTCTGAGTACTTCTCGTTCTTCTTTTTTACGTCGTTTTTCCATGCGTTGTATTCGTCTCGCATTCTTTTCCAGGAGTAACTTTTCCTTCGTGCTCAATAGCTTTCCTCGAGGTTGTTGTTCGCGACCACCCTCTCGCACCGCAGCTTCTATTTCGCGTTCGGCTCGATCATCTACTCCTACTCTATCGTCCATTTTCACGTCACCGTCGCCTATGGGATCTCTCAGCATCATTTCCCAACATTCCGCGTCCTGTCGACATAGTATGGCGCGCGTCTTTGCAAACGCTCTCAAGGAGCGCGTCATATCAACTCCAATGCTCGCGTGCCAGCGAGCATATTCTTCCCTCGTTCTTTCGACGATAAGATCATACGTCTTGCGCCTAATCTCTCTCTTAGCGTCAGCTTCCAAGCACTCCGGATGTATATTTGCCACGGCGCGTCCGTGCGTCTCGATGACCTCGTCGTAAATGTCGCAGGCGATTTGGTAGTGCAAAAGCGCCGTCGTCCGATCTTCGAACGTTTCTCGAATCGCTTCGACGCGTTGCCTGCAATCTTCAAAAGACGGAACTAAAGTACGAAGCGCTTCACACGCCCTCAACTCACTCGCTGTACCCGTGAATGTCATCGATTCCGCGCAATCGGAAAGTGCGTGCAAGGTGTACCCCAAGGAATAATTTTTTGAGCGTTTTTGTAGAGCTTTCCCCCAACCTTCTTCGCTCTGTCCCATCTTCAACGCTGCCTCGCCTAAATCTCGTAGTTTCGTCGCGTTCACGCGTTTTTCGAGCTGATCGATGTACAATTCCGCGCTTCGCACGAAAGCTTCGCACTGCTCGTCGAGCTTCGAGGCGTAGGTGATCACTTGTAAATACGTCGGATCTTCATCTTTCAGCACCGTGTGCCGAGTTCGCGTGTACTTCCTCTCTTTCGCGCTGCCTCTATTACTACCACTCCCACCTCCGCTGTTAAATAGTGACGCGAACCACGCTGAAGCCGAAAACCGCCCCCGCCTTTCCTGCTCTTCCTTCACCGCTCTCACATCCGCGTCCTCTGCCAACACGTTACAAACTTCTTTTAACTCGGCATCCAATCCGGAACTCGTAGTCGTGACAGTACTCGCGGCGGCAGCCGACGCCGTAAACACGCCTTCCGTCAAAAAGCTCTCCAACATCCTCGACAGCGCAATCGTCGGCGACTCGCAGCACCGGCGCAAAAAGAGCTCCGCGTCGCCCTCTTGTTGTTGTCCTTGTTCGTCTGCCTTCTCATCGTCGCGTCGACTCGGACGACGAAACAGTTTCGGCACCACGCACCCCGGATACGCCTTTCGCAATTCGTTTCGAAACGAGAGGAAATCGTCCGGAAATTCTCTCTTCACGCGAAACAGAGATTCGTATTCCTCTTCCTCCGTTTCCTCCTCCTCTTCTCTCATAAAAGTCTTCTCCCGTTTACTGTTCTTCTCGTTCGTCTTCTTTTTCGCAGGAGTGCGGTGGTTCCGGCACTTGGCGACGTAGTTTTTCGCGTTCGATTGCGTCGTGATTTGGACGAAGAATTTGGTCGCATTTTGCGTCGTCGATGATGATGATGATGTCGTCGTTTCGGGGAGTCGAGCGACCGAAACGCGATGTAAAAGAGGAGACGAATGCGCGACGCTGTTGTTGCTGTTTGTCGGTGGTGGTGGTGAGGAGGCAGGCATGTTCGTGCGCTCTTCTTCACCGTTTGCTTTTTACTACGAATGCGTGTTGAATTCTTTGAAGTTTTGGTGTTCAGTTTTCTCAATGGTATTGCGAGGACGCACATCGCTGAATATTCGTTTTACACAACATCATCACTCTACGCTCTCGCATGCGAGAACTCTGCTACACTATTACTACTACTGCTCTCTATGACTACTACTTTTCTAAAAAATACGTTTATTTATTTTACCCTACTCCTACTACTTCGCGCTCAACAAGCCGGCGAAAGCGTCCGCCGGGATGTCGACGTTGCCCATCCTGCGCATTCTCTTCTTGCCGTCTTTTTGTTTTTGCAACAGTTTTTTCTTGCGCGAGACGTCTCCGCCGTAGCACTTGGCGAGAACATTTTTGCGCATCGCGGAGACGGTTTCTCGAGCGATGATTTTACCCGAGAGCGAGGCTTGCACGGCGACTTCGAACATCTGTCTCGGTAAGGCTTCTTTGACTTTTTTGACCATTTTTTTGCCAATATCGACGGCTTTGGAGCGGTGGCAGAGGGTGGCCATGGCGTCGACGACTTCGCCGTTGACCAGGACGTCGAGACGGCAGATATCGGCGAATTGCCAGCCGGCGAGTTCGTAATCGAAGGTTGCGTAGCCGCTGGTTCGAGATTTGAGTTCGTCGGCGAAGTCAGAGGCGACTTCGCCCAAGGGGAGTTTGTAACGGAGCATCGCGCGGAGACTGTCGATTTGCGAGTGTTCCAAGGCTTCGCCTCTTCGTTCGTTGCATAATTCGAGTATTTTGCCCGTATATTCAGTGGGAACAATTATGGTTGCCTCCACTAAACGTTCCTGGATTCTCGTATCGCGAGGTAAACCGGCGTTGGCTTCCAGACTGAGAGGGGATGTGATAACGTTGACGGATTTGATGCCTTCGATTTTTTGGTCGTCGGGATCGAGCTCATCGTTGTTGTCACCGCTATCCGCGAGAATAAGTTCTTTCGCGTTGCTTTTGTTGAACATTTTGGTCAGTTTGTACGGTACCGTCGGCGCCGTGGCGACGACGTCGGAATCAAACTCTTCTCGCAATCGGTCCGTGAATACTTCCGCGTGGAGCAATCCTAAAAATCCGCATCGAAATCCCGGACCTAACGCGGCAGAAACTTCCGGAAAGACCTCTACGGAAGCGTCGTTTAACGTCAATCGTGAAACAGATTCGCGCAATTTCTCAAAATCATCCGCCGAGGACGGGAAGATCCCTTGAAACACCATCGGTTTCGCCATTTTGAATCCAACTAAAGGCGTCACCGCTTCTCGTTTTCGTTCTTTTCGGTTGAATAACGTATCCCCAACTCTTTGCGCCTTGACATCGCGGTCGGACGTTATTACGTACCCGACGTTCCCTTTTTGAAGCGATTTTAACGACATCATCTCCGGCGCGTGCACGCCAAGCTCCAACACTTCCGCTTTCCTCCCCGACTCAAACGACTCGATGGCGTCGCCAACTTTGAGAACGCCATCGACGACTTGGACGACGCTAACCGCGCCGCGATATTTATCGAAATCGCAATCAATCAACAACGCTCGAAGAAAATTACCATCATCCGGTGAGGAATCCGCCGCCGTCGTTGCTATTGGCGGCGGCGGAATCTCATCCACAATCCTATCCAAAATCTCCCCCACGTTCTTTCCGCTCTTCGCCGAAATCCTCGACGCTTTCTCAATTCCAAAAATCATCTCCATCTGCCTCTCGCTCCCTTCCACATCCGCCAACGGCGAATCGATCTTGTTCGACGCCGCTACAATCTTCAAATCTTTCTCGAACGCTTGATAAAACGTCGCCACCGTCTGCGCTTGTACCCCTTGCGTCGCGTCCACCAACAACACGCATCCTTGACAGGCGCTCAGCGAGCGAGAGACTTCAAAGCTGAAATCCGCGTGTCCGGGAGTGTCGATTAAATTCAACAAGTACCACTTCGACGGATCTTTATACATGTTCTCGCCGCTCTCTTTTCCTTCTTTCCTTCCGACCATTCTGTCTCGCGAGTGTCGATACAACAAAGCCACGCTCTGCGCTTTCACCGTTATCCCTCGTTTCCTCTCCACGGGGAGTCTGTCCAGCAGTTGAGGCAAAGAACCACCACCACTCTTCCCCGTCTTGTTACTCTCGATTGCCACGCACAGTTCCATCAATCTGTCCGCCAGAGTTGATTTCCCGTGGTCTATGTGTGCGACGATGGAAAAGTTCCGGACGTTTTCGATCGGGATTTGATTGTATAAGTGTTTCGTTTTGGATTTCATCTCCGCAAAGCTCACGCGGGTTTCCGCTTCTGCGTTTGGTGTTGATGTTCCCGAAGACGACCACCATCGTCGCGAAACGAACCGAACACCACCACTGTTTCTGTCGCGAGTAGTATCTGACGGGCAAGAATAACACTCGAGGACGGGAAAACGCTTCCTCCTTTGTTGTCGAAGGAGCGACAGCCCGGAGAGGAGTGTTCGCCGTCGTCCGTGCATTAGGGGACGAGATTTAGTGGAGAAGTGCGGCACAATTCCCCCACTTTGCTTGAGGAAAAAAGAGAGAAAGAATGACGCGTTCTTCTTGTTCTTCTTTGTCTGGAGCGACCACGAGGCGCGCAAAAAAGCGCGGAAGAGGAGGCGTTGGGGAGAGAGATTCTTTGTGGGGTTTGGTCGTGAATGATAACGACGATGTTTGTTTCAAACACATTCTTCCGAGATTGAATTCGAACGATGTGAAATTCTTGTACGACGTGAATAGTGAAACGAGAAAGTTGATTAAGAGATCGTCCCGCAAGTCGGAGTTGAGAAAGAAGTTTAAAGTGAGAGAGATGTCGTCGATATCGACTTTGGAGTTTGTGTGGGAGCATATACCGTTGTACGAGGGTGACTGGACCGAACCATCTTTCTGCTGGCAAGTTGCTAAAACGAATAAACTCGAGTTGCTCAAGTGGATACGAGAGGAGAAACAGTGTGAGTGCGATGAATGGACGATTGATGCGGCCGCACGTCAAGGTAATCTGGAAATGGTAAAGTATTGCGTTGCAAATAAGTGTCCTCTCGGTTACGGAGCGTGTGAGTTTGCTGCCAGAAATGGTCATCTCGAGATGCTCAAATACTTACGCGAAGAATCCAAAGCGCCGTGGGATTCTGATACTGCC
>Ga0181600_10004105_pt1 | contig 11067 bp, 7 predicted proteins | sample 041ome_2_FD_132982 | JGI IMG/M metagenome (GOLD analysis project Ga0181600, IMG submission 132982) | Coastal salt marsh microbial communities from the Groves Creek Marsh, Skidaway Island, Georgia - 041406US metaG (megahit assembly) | ecosystem: Environmental > Aquatic > Marine > Intertidal zone... | reverse complement strand
GACGACGACGACGACGACGACGACGGGAAAACAAGAGACAAAAATAGAAATCGTTTGCGCTCGCTCTTGGAAATAAAAATGTAATGATAGAAAACACGCCACGCACGCGCGCGCGCGCGTCCACATTTTTTCACTTCTTTTCTTTTATTATTATTATTGTACACACGCGCTAAAAACGCGCTAAAATTGACGACACGCTATTATAATACTCTCTCTACATTACCTTTGTTCTCTCTCTTATCTCTCTCTCTCTCTTTCTACGCGCTCTATCCGACGATATCATTATTCACGACGTCATCATCTCCACGTCGTTCATCTGTCCAACGATCAGCGCCTCCTTCGTCTTTTTCTTTTTCTTATTTTGCAACTCGTCTCTCTCTTTCTTCATCTTCTGAATTTGTAAACTCATCGTCTTCCTCTCCGTGGTCTTCTTATTTTGTTTCTTCCTCGCGTTTTTCATCGAACTCATCGCCAGTTTGAGCTGTTTTTTTCTCTCCATCTCTCTCTGACGGCGTTCTTTCGCCGTCATCATCGTCATCATCATCGAGTGTTTTTCTGATTCTTCTTCTTCTTCTCTCCTGCCGCCATCATCATCATCATCCGTGACCATCGTCGTCGTCATTCCATCGTTAATCGTATTCTCCTTTTCGTTACCATCAATAGTACCACTACCGGTATTATTATTTATAATGCCGGCTAACCGAAGCGCTCGCAGTTTCTTCTCTCTTCGCTTCGCGCGCTTCACTTTCGCCGACTCTTTCTTCTTCCCGAAATTTTTTGCTCCCATGATGGGATGCGTGTGAATCCTTTTTGAGGTATTTACGACGTAAAAAAAAAACAGGGCGAGTTACGTGATGAAGTGAGAGTAGCAAGCACATTATTTATCGTTTGACCGAGACAAACGCACAGAACTTCTTCTTTTTCAAATTCCCTATGTTGTGTTCTAAAATCTTAACTCGTGTAACGATGAAAAATATAAACGTTATTTATATGCAGTAGTACATTATACACATACACATCAACCTTGTTGTACTCTTGGAAGATCGGGCTCGCTATGCACATTTAACCCTCGCGGAAATCTAAAGTCGCGAGAGTAGAATAAATAGTTTACTTGGAAAGAATTCTATTTAATCCTCAACCTGGCTGAGAACGCTATCTTTCGACGATATTTTGTTCTCACCGGCAGTCGAGATTAACTTTTCTTCCAACTTGGCGATCTGTTTATACATTACCAACATCATCGAATGCATTTCCGCAACCTTCAAGTCGAGCGGCGGGATTTCTTGTTTCTCGTATTTCGTGTAAGACGCGTTGACGACGGAATCAAAAATCTGCTGACTGCCAGAGGTGAACTTTTTACTGCCACCCTTAGATGAGAACGTCTTCTTCATGGCGTCCTTGAAGCCATTCTTCTCGTCGGAACCTTCTTTTCTCTGAGATTTCGAGTCCTCTGCGTTTTTGGCCGAAATTACGCCAGATCTGATGATGCGCTGAAGCTCGTCAACTTCAAACGCCACGTCGCCATCTTCCGTGAGCGCAATCATTTTTGAACCTTCGTCATCAGAATCAGAATCATCGCCACCTTTGTCTTCCAGGAGCTTTTTAACGTCTATATTATTCCCTTCGTTCAACACCAACATCTCAGTTTCCTGAGCGGCAATCATCATGCGTACTCTCTTGAGTAGTTGCTTTTCATTCAAAATCTTCCCTCGACTCGCCGCCGATCGCATCCAGCCTTTCACGAGAAACGACAATTCAGAGACAAGACTACTGGTACTGTGACTCTCATCTTGAACTCTCATGTAGCCCTCGGAAAAGATAGCGATGAGAAAGTTGAGGAGCATGAGCGTCGTGAGCAGGGCGAACGTAGTGTAATAAACCGCTCCCGCAATGGCCAGGTTACCAGGTAATTCAAACAGACGCTGGCCCGCTCCGCGATCGTCTCCAGACAAAGTCCAGCTAATCACTGTTTGCGCCGACTGGGATAAGTTACTGAATTGTTGAGCCTTATCGCCAAACACAACCTGTCCGAAAATCAAGTACATGAGACAGACCATAGATAGTAACGCAAAAAAGTGTGCAAGCTCCTGGAACGACTTACCAACCGTTCGCGTGACGATGCCAAGCTTTGGCTGGAAATCCGCCGCTTTGAAAAAACGGAGTAAACACAGGAAGATGTTGATCCCGTTGATCGTCACGTATATTCCTCGGTTGTTCAGAATCACCACAAAATCGTCCATCACCTTATCGACAAAGTATTTCAAAGTTGAACCATTCTCATCAAACTTCAAAAATCGCGCCTCCTGACTGTGTTGTGGATCAACGTACACGTCGTAGCTGAGTTTGGCGTCGAACTTTCTCATCGCTTCAACGTGCAGCACCCACATCACTACAGTGCAAATGTGCATAGCTATCGATGCAAGTTCGATATAATTCCAAATTGACGAAAAGTATGCGCCAGGGTGGCCGTCAATCCACACAGCCACGATCAATTGAAACAGTTCAACGCTCAACGTGAGCAGGCACGAGACGCAGAAAATTGCTTCGAAAACGCGTCTGACAATATATAAACTTTCAGCCTGCTTATCGTTGGGATCGTAGTAATACGGTTGAGAGTCCATTGCATCGGCTGTAGATTTGACGAGTATGCTACCTGCTTGCGTGAAGGAAAATTCGGAAACGTAACGACAAAAGTATCTCAAGTCGCCGTTGTAAGTCAGGATCTCAACCGTGAATGACTTCGTATATTTATCGAGGTAAAATCCATTTTCGAGATACGTCATTACTCTGTTAAACGCGTTCTCTGCCGCGTTTATGTCGATGAAAATCGGAAAACCTTTCTCACGCCTCGCAAAATCAACGCTGTAAAAACCATACGGAACGCCCCTAGGGTTCATTTCGCTGCTTTCGTAATACGTGACGGGATTTACTTCGAGGCCGGCGTGAAGTGTAGAAGTCGATATGAACGCTGGATCAACTCCAAAAGGCGACGAATCCGTATTTTTTAGATCTTGGCACACCTCGCCGCTCAGAGTCTCCTCCCCTTCTCCCTTGGTGCCAAATTTTCCAGGACAAGTATTTTGAGCATGACGCACTTGATGCATCAAAAGCCCTCCAATCACGACGTTCTTTCCGGCAATGTAACGCCTTCTGTTCACGGAATCGTCAACGGGTACCGGATCTGTGGCATTACTGGAGAGTTTGGGGATGAGAAAGTTGGGTAAAACGAGAGAATTGCCCTCGGTGCTCATTACTGGAACACAGCATCCGTTCTCGACTGATTCGAGACGGTTACCTGAGCTCAGAAATGCAGGCTCATGGCATCTCATGTTCCCGCAAATACCCTCGTCGCACTTCGCGATCCTGTCCTCATCCCATTTATCACTGTCGATAAGATCGTAATCAAAAAACCAATCTCCATTTGGAACCTTATCGTTACAATTACTCGTTGTGTTCGTTTCGAACGAGCACCAGCCTCGCGATGTGTCTCGCTTTTCACTTCGCGTGCCAGTTGCTTTGCAGTCTGTTTGAAGGAAAACTTCATCCGCGTCGTCACCTGCTGGAACGCTGAACGGCTTTGCAAGTCTGGAAGTTCCAGAAGGGTACGTTTTCTCTAGTTCGCACCCATTGGCCATCACAATAGACACGCCGCCACCACGCCAGCCCTCTTTTGCTCTTGGACCTTGCTCGCCCGACAATTCACCGAGCGCACTTGCGGTATCAATCATCTCTACTTCGTAGTCGCCGGGAGCAACGCACCAGTGGTCTATAGAAAACTGGTTGTCTCCAGGATTCAAAAGAATCATGGACGTTCGAGCTTTGGTCGTGACGGAATCTCCACCGTCGCCAACTGCGTGCGTCTCGACACGGTACACTACCCAGTAGTTTCGACGACCCAAGAAAGATGTTTGCGTCATCATCGACAACAATCTTTTACCGGTTGGACACGCGGGTTTCTCGGGAGGAATTACACTCGGCGCTTTTGCGACAACGCCATCGTCAAGCATAATCGTTTTGCAATCAGAGCTCCCACCAGTCGTTGAATTTACGGAAAATTTAGACTTCGAAGCTGTAGCTCCGACACCAACGACGGAGCGATTTGGGACGCTCGCTACGCCCAAGGAGCACCCTTTGGAATCGGCGATGTGCACCTTCGCGTCTGTCAAGCCGAGTATGTAGCCAGTGCGCGCAGTTTGAATCTCGTACTCGCCTTCTTTCGCGCAATACTTGGTGGTTTTCAATCCTACACTTTCTCTCATATACACGCACTGACCAACCGCACCTTCGATTGGATATCCGTAAGGCGGATATTCGTTCCCTTCATTTTGGGGGACGAGGTTAAGAAGCTGAGGTTGCACTTCCTGAGCCCATTCGAAGTAAGGGGTCCCGTAGGTCACGATAGAACTCAATTTATAACCAGTGTTATTATCGAGAGAATACAGAGATAATTTCTCCGGCATACAATCCAAATAGATGTGATCGTTCAACGCGCCCGTCGGGAGCTGAGCTTTAACGAGAGCGTCGTCTAACTTAATGAAGCGTTCAGGCGAAAGCAGAGATCCACCACTCATCCGAGCTTTCGTGACTTTGTATGAATCACTCACGGATCTGATACCGTACGAAAACGTATCTAATCCCGAGAAGGGGGATGTTAGAACCACGTAGATTTCTTTCGTATCATCGGGACATGAATCGTCAGTGCTGTTCGGCATGGTGATAGCCTCAGAAAATTGCGGGATTGAAAACGAAGTCTCGATCGCCGTCATCAGTTCGAGTTCCGGAGTGATTGTTTCAGGATACAGTTCAATCACATCATCTTCGTCCGCATCACTCAACGTCTGCCAATAACCAAGGCCATCTGGTCCACGACACGAATCGCCAGCGCCTGGGTTGGGAAGAGTGAAATTCTTTACCGACGCTTTCCACCCGTTTGTAGCGCAAAAATCAAAAAACGCCCCGGGTCCGGTTGTCGTACATTTTGTTTCCGGGACCGCCAAGCAACCCTCTTCAGTCATGATTCCGAACGACGGCGTCTCGAAACGTTTTTCACGAATCCAATCAGCAAGGTCCCAACTCTCGGAACCCGTACCGTGTTTAACGATAGTCCAAAGCGACAATTCCGAAACGTTCGCCGGTACGCAAATCTCCGTCGGTCTTGGATACACGGTAAAATCGACGTCGGATCGTGCAAATCTGGAAGTGTATCCGTAAACGCTCAGATGATCGAGCAATACGTTTGGCGCCCACCCTAAATCTGGATCATCTTCTCCATCGACAGAGGTTTGGATTTTTCCAGGGGTCACGTAATCTTGGGGCGGATAAACTACAAGGTTTCTCCCAGAATCCTCGCATGAGTGATCACCCAGCTCATTCATTTCATCGTAACACGAGTACGCCGTCGCGGAAAGCAGACAACCGAATATAGTGGAACCACCAGAGCTATCAGAAATGAGTCCCTCCGCAGAAACGAACTCATCATCAACACCTCCGTGATACTGACAGTAACACTCGTTATCATAATGCAGTGCCACGTTTGCGTACGGAGCATCTTCCATGCAAAGTTCGATGCATTCACTTTTCGCGTCGTCTCCGCTTCCAACCACTCCTTTGTATTCTTCGCCAATCTCAAACGCATTACCGAAAGGAACCCACTCGCCAACTGGACAGATCGTTCCTTCCTGAAACTTCACTTCCGGGGAAGTAACAAAGGCTTGCGTCTCGTGAGTGGAATGGAGCTCGCGAAGAGACGACAAAATCATCAACTTTTTTTCGTCCGCCCCGCACGTCAACGTGGAGTTTTCTTCTGATCCACCCCAAAGTTTCGAAGACGTCGATGTTGATCCTTCGAGCACGGGAACCGACCAATCCGCGGGGATATCCGATGAGCTCGTCATCTTAGTGGTTCTGTCCGAGTCTGATTTTTTGCTCATGCTCTGACCGGCGCGCGTCGTCGCGAAGGATTCGTTTTCCACCCACCCGGGAGAAGGCTCGTTCAGAACTTTGACTACTTGCACTGTCTCGTTTTTGTTCTTAGGCGATGCCGAAGTAACGACGACGAAGGTTTCGTTTGGAAAATTGAGCAGAGGATTGCGATAAATGCGCGGCGCAAAAAAGAATTTGTTCGACGAGGACGTATTCTTGGTTGCGATGAACGCGTCGAGCTCAGCCGCGCTCATGACGACTTCGGACAAAACTTCGCGTCCGGAACCTACCTCTTTGAAAGATGACTCGTGAGCATTTTTTGCCGCGGTAGAATGCAATTGCGGTTCGTAAAATCTCGAGTGAGAACCGTCGCTCAACCCCGCGTATTCGTACATGTCGAACAGATACGTCGCGTCGGCGGTGATCATGGTCGTCGCCTGGTTGTCGCTTACCTCGCACATACCCCAACTGTACGCCAGTTTTTTCTCCGACGATTCTTTGCTGAGCGTATAATATACCTCTCCCGACGTGCCTCCGTACGGAGCGTTGAGTTTCACCTGCCATTGTAAGCCAGGAACCATCATTTCGTACGTTTCCACGGTACCGTTGTAGTACTTGAATTGTCGAGAGTTTGCGAACCAACACTCTTCCACAGTATTTTTCGGAAGATAGAGTTCTCTGGTACAGAGATTCCAGGTTGTCGTATTCATGAAGAGTGCAACGCGATCATCATCGGCGGCGAAATAAGGCGCAGCTTTCAACCGTATTTCCACGGGAACCAAGTACGCGTACTCGCCGCAATCGGCGACGCAGCCGAATCGACCAAATCCTGGGTATTCGCCGGTGGAACACTCTCCGTCGCCGCACACTGGATCTGACCAAATCGGTCCAAAAGTATTTTTTATCCACGAGTAAACTGCGTTTTTATCTTCGTATAATTCAACTACCTCATCCGTCGCCTTCGTTTTTGGTAAAAGCACCGCTTCGATCGAGGACGTGACGTCGTACGCCGACTCCACGTTCGCTTGTTGGTACAAAAGTCCGAGGTACAACGCGAGAAACATCGCGTATAACACGAGCGCCCAATACGCAGATCTCATATTAATGCGATCCTTTAAGAAAACTTTCAATTTTCGGAGCGTAAGTATCGAGTGATATCGACGTTCTCCGTCTTCGGCGACTTGCAGCTCGTCTTCGTTCAACTGGCCGTCTCCGTCTCTATCGGCTTTCAAGAATCTCAAATACCTCGCCTTGTCAGCTCGTTTCATCCCTCGCATCTCGTCCTCGTCCAACTTTAAGTCCTCGTTCAAATCCCAATTCATTTGTTCCTTCCGATCGTCCGCGTCGGCGTCGTCGCGGTGTTTATTCTGCGCTTTCAAAGCGCGGAGTACAAACGCCATATGTTATCGCTGCTCGTCGGTCGCGAAGAATCTTATTTAATTATATTTTATATCCGGGAGAAGAAGAAGAAGAAAGAGCAAAAAGCGCGCGCGAAGGGGTGTGTGGTATTTTATCGAAATATCTCCCTTTTTCTGCGAATACTCTCTCCCGCGATGAGTGATAAAGTTTGAACGACGAAGCGCTCGCGCACACGCACGCGCACTACCACCAACACAAACTCTGGACGAGAGTGTGATGAGCACCACTTCAGAATGACGAATTTTGGGTTAACGAACCGAACGAGACGAAAGCGAAAACGTAAAAACTATAAAAACAGTTGAACGCGCCGGACGTAAGCGAGTCAAGAGAGATAGAGAGACGAGAGACGAGAGATAGAGAGACGAGAGACGAGAGAGAGAGAGAGAAGAAAAAAAACAAAAGGAAAAAAAGAGCGCTATAGAAACCCTATACATGTGTACATTTTTACGTCCCGTCAAGAGTGAGAAGAAGACCACAACCCACACTAAAAACAAAGAAGGTACGAGAGCGCACTGCTTCCACTGCGTACCAACCCAGAGAGAGAGAGAAAAGAACCTCTCGTCGATCATCGACGAGGGTCTTTTTTCGCTGTCGTTGTTGTTGTTTTCTCTCTCTCTCTCTCTCTCTCGTTTGTTGTCGTCGTCGTCGTCGCAAAGAAGAGGAAGAATCAAAGCGTCCGATTACTGTTTTTTGGATAGAAACCTCTCTTGTCTCTCTCCGTATCTCTCTCAAATGTCTCTCTCTCTCTCTCTCGTTCTTTCGAAAGAGATACGGAGAGAGAAGAGGAGTGGCTTTTCGAACCTTTTTTTCTTTTCATTCGCGCGCGCGCGATAAGAAACAGCTCCTCTCTCGCGTTCGACGACGACGTCGATATACGACGACGAAAAGTTTATCGTTCGTTTTTCCCCGCGCGATGATGATGATTTTTGACTAATCGATCGACAATTTTTTTCTCTCTTTTGTCTGCGTCCTCTCTGGATGGACCAAAAACAACCACAACAGATAATACTATTTTTGATTTTTAAAAAAAAATGGCCTCGCAAGCGACGATGATGATGAAATCCACCACCGCGTTCGTCCAAAAGACGTCCGCTTTGAAGAGAAGAAGCAACAAGAAGGCTGCTGCTTCTGCCACGAAGAGAGCGTCTGCCGTTCGCGTTTCGGCGGCGTCGGAAATCGGCACGCCGTTCTCCACGTGGGTGCTCCAACAAGAGATGAAGGATAACATCGACAACGAACACGCCATCGTGTTGCAATCCATCTCGGTCGCGTGCAAGCAAATCGCGTCTCTCGTGCAAAGAGCTGGTTTGGCGGGCATGACTGGTTTGGCCGGCGACACGAACGTTCAAGGGGAAGACCAAAAGAAGTTGGACGTCATCTCCAACGACGTCTTTTGCGACACGTTGAGATTGTCCGGGAGAACCGGCGTCATCGCGTCGGAGGAAGAAGACGTGCCGGTCGCGGTCGAAGAAACGTACGGCGGGAACTACGTGTGCGTTTTTGATCCGTTAGATGGTTCCTCGAACATCGATGCCGCCGTTTCCACCGGTTCCATCTGGGGTATCTACGCGGGCGACTCGCAGTGCGTTCCGGATTTCAACTCCGAATCGCCAGCGGAAGTCGAAGCGAAGTGCGTGCAAAACGTCTGCCAACCGGGCGAAAACTTGGTTTCCGCTGGCTACTGCATGTACTCCTCGTCTACCATCTTGGTCATCTCCGTCGGGGATGGCGTCTACGGTTTCACCTTGGACTCCGCCGTCGGCGAGTTCATCATGACCCACGAAAGAATCCAAATCCCGAAATCCGGGAAGATTTACTCCTTCAACGAAGGTAACTACGACATGTGGGCCCCGGGATTGAAGAAGTACATGGACTCGTTGAAGACGGGCGGTAAAGAAACCGGATCTAAGCCGTACTCTGCCAGATACATTGGCTCTTTGGTTGGTGACTTCCACAGAACGATGTTGTACGGCGGCATCTACGGCTACCCGGGCGATTCCAAGAACCCGAACGGTAAGTTGCGCTTGTTGTACGAATGCGCGCCGATGAGTTTCTTGGCCGAGCAAGCCGGCGGGGCGGGTTCTGATGGTACCGGGAGAGTGTTGAAGATCAACCCGGAGAAGGTGCACCAACGCGTGCCGTTCTTCACCGGTTCCTCCGAAGAAGTCGCGTACTTGGAATCGTTCATGAAGTAAATAAAGAGTACATCTATCGACGATGAGTTTATTTTGTTAGTAGAGAGAGAGAGAGAGAGAGTGAGAAGAGAGAGAGAAGAGGGCGAGCGAGCGAGCGAGCGAGCGAGAGGAATAAAAGAAAAATGGTTTATATGTGATCGTTTTTGAAGGGAGGAGAAGAGGAAGCAGCATTTAATTGTAATAATCATTGAATTTGAGAATAAGACGAGATGTGTTTTATACCACGCGTGTGTGTAAATAAATGATCGATCGCGCACAAACATTCTCTCGCTCTTGTTTTGGAACTCTCTTCTTTTTTTGTATCGTCAACATCAAATTTTTACCCGACGTTGTTGTCATCGTTTTCTTAATGAGAACAATAATTAAGCATTCGTCGCTCTCGTTGCTCTTTTAATCGCTCTTTTAATCGCTTCTCGATTCAAGCTCGTCACCACGTGAATCTCTTGCACTTGTCTTCCGCTTCTCGCTAATAAGTTGTACCCGTCCTCGACTTGAACGTTGGTGAGCCATAACTCGAGATCTTGGGAAACGACCCTTCTCTCCACGGCCGTTCTGCCTGGAATGACAGCCTCTACGCCATCTTCGGCCAACAACTCCGCGCAAATTCTCGGCAACCCGGGCAAACTCGCTTCCATTTTCGTCCCTTCCTCGCCGTCGAAATCGCCGCTCGCAAACGCAGAATCCGAATCGTCAAAGGACAACTCCGGCATCGTCACCGGCATAATCGTATCTAAAGTTTCCATCAAAGGATCGTCTAACATTTGCTTCGCGCTGAAATTGACTCTTTGGCCGCTATTCGCCACCTCTAACACTTTCACCTCTAATTCGTCGCCGACTCTGCACACGTCTCTCGGGTGCGCCACTTTGTTCCAAGACAACTCCGAGATGTGAATCAAACCTTCCAAACCAACCGGGGAAAGTTGTTCTTCTTCTTCCGACGACGACGACGACGACGACAAATCACCGTCGACAACTTCCACGAACGCTCCAAAATCGCTCAAATTCGTCACCACCACTCTCTGTTGCGACCCAACCGGTAACTTCTTCTCCGCGTTTTCTTGAATCAAACTCTTCTCCGAACACACGACGCGTTTCGGCGTCACCTCGACAAACTTCACGTCGATCAAGTTGCCAATCTGCTGCTTCATGACTTCCGCTTCCGTCAACTCTGCTTTCGTCGTCTTGCAAAACTTCAACCTCGACGATCGCATCTGCGATTTCGGCAGAAACGCTCGATATTTGTTGTTCATGACGCGTAAGATCAAGCCGCCTCGGTTCACCGCTTCCACTGTTTGTTCGTTGTTGTAATCAATTTTTTATCGGAGAAAAGAGAAGAGGTCAGAGAAACGAACAGAGAGAGAGAGAGAGAGAGAGAGAGAGAGAGAGAGAAAGAGAAAGAGAAAGAGAAAGAGTCACAGAAAACACGCGAACGTGCGCGCGCGCGCATGTATGCATAAAGAAACACGCGCACCTTTTCCGGTGACTTTCTTCCCGGATTCCAACGCTTTCGTCAGGTCTTGCTTGTTGTTGG
>Ga0181600_10004096_pt1 | contig 11084 bp, 4 predicted proteins | sample 041ome_2_FD_132982 | JGI IMG/M metagenome (GOLD analysis project Ga0181600, IMG submission 132982) | Coastal salt marsh microbial communities from the Groves Creek Marsh, Skidaway Island, Georgia - 041406US metaG (megahit assembly) | ecosystem: Environmental > Aquatic > Marine > Intertidal zone... | reverse complement strand
CGGTTGGTGCGACCGTAGTAGTGCTTCGGGAGGCCCTCATCCGTGACTTCGCGCAGGAACGAATCCGTAGAGATGCTGCGCTTGAACCGAGAACTGCCCGGCTGCGAGGACGTGTCGCTCATCTCGACCTCGACCACGGGTGCCCGGTCGCGGACCGCGCGACGAATGGTCCTCGCCGGGGGCGCCGAGCCGGGATCTCCTCCGCCTCAGTCGCCCCAGGCGATCGAAGCGAGACACCGAGCGCGAGCGGCGGATCCGAGGGAAAGCGCGTCCGAGGGTGTTTCCTTTCCCCCTGCGCTTTTCCGCGTCGCCCGAACGCGCTACTCGCCCGCGCCTGACTACGCGCGCTCAGTCCCAGGCGCGCGCCTTCCGCTGGCTACCGCGCGACGCCTTCCGCGTGTGGTTCGGGTCGATCCGATCGAAACCCTGCGCACCACCGCGCCGCGTCGTCGCGTCTGAGAAGGGCGCATTCGCTCTTAGGAGACTTCCCAGGTAACCACCGTAGCTCCTCACCGAGGCGAATGCTGAGTCACAGATCAAGCTGCCAAGGGTTGTGAACATTTTCGCCCGGAGACTGAAAAGCCACTGACAATTTTCCCGCTTTTTCCGAGGCTCGCTCCCAGGTTGTTTGGGCCCATGATTTTAAAAAATCCGTCGTGGTTGCTGGAGGGCACACTTCGCGCGACGTGGAGCGCTTATCCGCGCTCACTCGAGGCTCCTCGAGCCGTGGGACCGCGCATCGTGCCGACCGCGCACGCGCGTCTCCCGTGACCGGCCGCGCCGCGCGCGCACGCGCCGAGAGCCGTCACCGTGCGCGAGCGCGACCGAGGCGTCGCGCGAGAAACGCATTTGTCTTCATTTTCTGTCCCAGATGCTGAACGACTTGTCTCGCTTCAAGGAGGAGCGCGCGGCGCGATGGGCGACGCGCCTGCGCCGCGTGTGGCGCGCGATGGACCACCCCGACGGCAAACTCGGCCTGACGTTCACGTTCATGGGCGAGCGCGTGACGCTTCTCGGCACGTTGAGTCCCAAGAAAGCCACGTGCGCGCTTTTGCTATTCTCATCCAGCGCGTTTCTGATGGGCACGTCCATAGGCCTGGGCGCGTTCTGCTTCGTGTTCGACGTCGAGCGCGACGTGCAGGTGCGCGTGCTTCACGCGGCGCTGGTGGGCATGGTCCTGATGTACCTGGGCGTGCTCGCCGCGATCGTGCACCTGGTCTTCTACAGGGACGCGAGAGCCATGGCGCCGCCGGCGAATGGGAAAAAAACGCGTCCGGATGAGCGATTGAAAAACGCCGCGGCGGCGTCGTCGTGACGCGGCGACGCGTAGAACAGAGAACACTTATATGAATGAGGCCATAGCGAGAAATAATAGAGGACGAGTAGTACATAGTATGTATACATAGTGGTCGTGCGAATCGAGAACGCGCGTTCGTTTCTACGTTCGTTTCTACGCGTGGAACGATGACCGCCGCGGCGCACGCCTCGATGTGACGAATGAGCCATTCGACGATGAGCGTCAAAAGCTCATCCCCGCGGGCTCGTCTCCGACTTGCGCGTACTCCTTGTGCATCCCCATCAGCGACACGATTGTTTTGAACTTCCCCCGAACCGCGTTGAGGATCTCGAGGATCTCCTCGTTCAAGGGGTCGTGGATGGGAAACGTACCGAGCATCTCCCCGAACGCGTCGATCGATCGCCGCGCGCGCTCGCCGAAACAGTCGGGATCGCACGTCACACATTTCGTCCACACCGCGTGGCACCCGGCGTAGAAGCCCATCTCCTGGCCAACCTCGAAGCCCTTGGCGAAACCCACCTGCCGGCCCTCCATCGAGCCGAGCTTCTCGCCGTCCCTGCGGAGTCGACGCGTCCGGATGTCGCGGGGGGTGTCGCGGGAGAGACGGTCAGGGCGGCGCGCGGAAGGGCGCGCCTCGCGAAGCAGAACGGGGGCGCCGGCGGCGGTCGCGCGCCGCGCTCGGCGGAAAAGAGACGCATCGCGCGACCGCGTCCTCGCGGCACGCACCGCAGGCCGTCTTCCCAGCCCTCATCGAGATGCGCCTCCTCCAGGTTCAGCGCCGCGTCGAACGCGTCCGCGACGTCCGCCATCTCGCGGTCCCGCGTGCGGGCTCGGCGTCGAGGCGCCTCGCCGAGTGACGGGAAGGGTCTCCCGAGAGTCGAGATGAAGCTTCAGTGAAAGTGTGTCACATCCAACGTTTTCAGTCTACCTCGTCGTACTTGGTACCTCTCGCGCGTCGCGCGCCGCGTCTACGACAACCAAGGGAACAGCTGCTCCGCCTGCGCGAACGACGGGCGGTCGTCGTCGCCGCCTCCGGAGGATGGCTCGTGCTGGTTCCCGGCTCGTTGCGCGCCCGGGTTGGCGTCGTACGCCCCCCGGTTCGATCCCGCGCCGGGCGACCCGAACGGCGCGCCGTACCCGCCGGGGGGGCCCGCGGCGAATCCCGGCGGCGCCGGCGGCGCCGCCGCGCCGCCGCCGCGTCCGAGCGACCCGGGCGAACCCCCCGCGGTCCGCGCGTCGTACGGGTTGGACATCCCCATCCCCGGGGACGGACCCATCCCCGGGGACGGCGCGGAGAAGATTCCGCCGCCGCCGCCGAACAAACCGCCGCCGCCGTACGGCGCGGCGCCCGACATCGAGCCCCCGAGGCTCTCGAGCCCGGATCCGCCCCCGAGCGCGCCGCTTCCGAACCCGCCGCCGATGCCTCCGCCTCCCAGGGGGTTCCACCCGCCGCCGGAGGAGGCTCCGCCCCCGATGCCGCCCAGCCCGAGCCCGCCGCCGGACGCGAACGCGCCGCCGTACGCGCCGCCCGAACCGAACGCGCCGCCGTACGGCGCGCTGCTCGCGGGCGCCGCGAACGGCGCGGCGGCGGGCCCCGGCGCCGGCGCCGCCGGCGCCGCGCCGCCGCCGCCGCCGCCGCCGATGGGCGCCGGCGCGACTGGGGCGTACGCCCCGGCCGGCTTCGCGCTCGGGATCCCCGCGGTCTGCGGCTTGAGCGTAATACTGGAAGGCCCCCCCGCGACGAGAGCTCCGCCGACGTTTCCTTTCGCCGCGGAAGCCGCCGCGGCGCCCGTCGCCGACACGGGCGCGGGGAGCGGCTTTGCGCCTTCGCGGGTTTCCTTGGCGGCGTCCTTGCTGGCTCTTCTCGCCGCGGCTTTCCGCTCCTTCTTGGTCATAGGCTTCTCGCCCGGCTTGGCGGACGAGTCCTTGCTCGCGTCGTCTCCCGCCACAGGCCCGGGCCCCGGCGCGGGCTCGGTGGCGCCCGCCGCCGCGGCGGCCCAGCCCTTGGGCTTGTCAGACTCCGCCACGCCGTTGGCGGCGGCGCGCGCGGAGACGCGGGCGCCCGCCGCGCCGGCGGGTCCCGGCCCCGGCGCGGCGCCGGGAAGTGCTCCGCCGCGGGTCCCGGAGCCGGCGCTCGCCTTGGCGCGCGCGAGGCTGGCTTGCCGCTTGCGCTCGGCGGCGCTCGGGCAGGGCCGCCCCTTGTCCCTGGCGGCGTTGCGCAGCTTCGTGACGATGATATCCCGTCTACCCTGGTCGGGCGAGCCCAGAGGGAGGCCGCCCACGCTCGGTCGGAAGTCGCCGCCCAGGCTCGCCGTGACGGGCGCCATGATGGGCGACGGGCCGATGGCGACTTGCACGGGAAACGCGCTGACGAGTCGCTTTCCCGGAGGCGCGCCTCGCCCGCCTTGCCACGCGTCGGCGTGCTCGTTCCACTTCGGAGCCCCCAACGCTTCGTACGGACCAGTGAGCGTCCGCGCCGCGAAGTTGTACAGAATAAGCGTCGTGCCTTGCTTCACGTGGTCCACGGTGACGTCCCAGAACTTCGCCGGCGCGCCCATCAAGTTGCGCGCGTAACACTCCTCCTCCGTCGAGTCGTTGCACAGAAACACGAAAAACCCACTCGGCTGCGCCCACGTAGCCGCCTCGGCGGCGTCTTCTTTGCTCACCTTCGTGGGCGGGCCGGTGAAGCCCTCGGCTTCGTCGCGAGCTAAAAGGTGCGCCTTCGCGGCGGCCGCGGAGGAAGCCGAAGAAGCGCCGCCGGAAGACGAAGCGACACCGCCGGATTTCTTGGAATCGCGCGACGCGTCGGCGTTTTTCCCGACACCGCCAGTCTCGCCGCGCGCCTTGGCGGCGTCCTTGGCGATTTTCGCCGCGCGTCGCTCGAGCTCCAAAGCCTCGGCGGCTTTCTCGCGCTTCTCCCGCGCCTCTTCTTCTTTGATGGCGGCTTCGCGCTCAGCCTTCTCCTTCGCCTCGCGCTTCGCCTCCTCCGCTTTGCGCTTGATTTCCAAATCAGCAACCATCTTCTGCACCTCGTCAAGCACCTTCTGCTGCTCCGCCTTCTCGGCGGCGGCTTCGGCATCCGCCGCGGCCTTCGCCGCCGCCTTGGCGGCTTTCGCCTCGGCGCGCTTCGCCGCCGCAGCGGCTTTACGCGCCTCTTGTTCTTTTTTGTACTCCTCCTGCTTTTTAACTTTCGCGGCCAGGCGCTCGGCTTCCGCGGCAGCCTCTTCCTTGACGCGCAGTTCCTCCTCGGCTTTTTTGCGAATCGCCTCTTGCTCGGCGTTGGCGGCGTCTGCTTTACGCGCGCGTTTGCGCTCCTCCTTGAGCTCGGCGGCGCGCGCTCGCTCGGAGCGCAGACGCTGCTCCGCCTTTTCATCCTCCTCGTCCGCTTCGGCGTCGGCTTGGTGTCGCAGTAAAGACAGCGTCGCTGAGGCGTCCGGAACGCCCACCGACGCTTTGCTCCGTAAATGATCGCACACCAAACTCATCGCTTCGCGGTCCGCCGACCCGAGTTTCGCGCCCTGAAGCAACAAAAACCGAACCGCGTCGAGCTCGTTGCAGTACGCGGCGTGCAGCAGCGCGGTGATGTGGCACTTGCGATCGGGACCTCCTCTAGGACCTCCGCTGTCGCCGACGGTGACGCGCACGACGTGCTCGAGGTCGGCGCCGCCGTCGAGGAGCTCGCGCACGACCGCCACGGACCCCGCGCCCGCCGCCACCATTAAAGGCGAGTACGGGGACTGCGCGTCTTCTTTGCTGGCGTTGGGGTCCGCGCCGGCGCGGATAAGCGCGCGCACCACGCCGACAACCGGGTTGCCCTCCTCGTCGTCGGGCGGGTCGGTTACCGCGCAGCACAGCGGGGGCTCGAACCCGCGGCCCGGCGGCCCGTTGGGATCCGCGCCGCGGCGGAGCAGAAGCTCCACCGCCGCGAGCTCGCCCGCCTCGGAAGCCACGCCCAGAGGCGTTAAAGTGCGCCCGTCGCGAGGCGTCAGAGGGAGACTCGCGGCGCTCTCCAGCTGCGCGCCGCCCTCCAGCAGCGCGACAATCGCCGCGCAGCTTCCTTTTCCGGCGGCGTGCGCTAGGGGAGGCATGCCGCCGCTCGCGCGCTCGGGGTTCGCGCCGGCAGCGAGCAGCGCGCGCACCGTCTCGGCGTCATCCAGCTTGGCGGCGGCGGCGAGAGGCGTGAGGTGCCTCTCCGCGCCGTAAGGGCCGGCGCCGGCGCCGGAGAGCTTCTCCCCCGCGGGCGCGCAGAAGCCCTTTTCGTCGAGCGCGCCGTCGCCGTCGCGGCCGCGCCGTTGGCACACCGGGCACTGGCACGCGCCGCTCATCTCGGGGTCGCCGTCGTCCAGCACGGCGGCGTCGATGGGCTCGTCGGGGTCCACGCGGAACCCGGTCACGTTTCGGCGACCGGACCGTTCCGGAAATCGGCGGGCGCCGTCTGATCCGCCGTCGGCGCGCGCGGCGCGCGCCGCGCTCGCCGCGTCCAGGCGCGCACGCGCGGCGGCGAGAACCGCCGGGTCCTCGTCGGGATCGGCGAGGTTCTCCAGCGTCAGGGTCGAGACGTTTTCTGTTTTTTCGTTCGCGGTTTCGTTCGCGTCTCGCGAATTGTCGCGGGCTCGCTTTCGTTCCGTCTCAGACGAAACGTCGTCCGTTCCGCGTCTCGGTTTCTTAGCGCTCGACTCGTCGTCGCTCTCCGCGGAGAGCTCGTCGTCGCCGCGCCAGTCCAGCAGCGCGTGCACGAGGTCGGACTGGCGCGTCATCACCGCGAGGCCGAGCGGGGTCATGCCCCCCACGCCGACGCGCGGGTCCGCGCCTTCGCGCAGCAGCATGCGCGTGATCGTGGCGTTGCTCCGGAGCGTCGCCGTCAGCAGAGGCGGCATCCACGAGTCCGGCGCGCGCACGTCCGCGCCGAGCGCGATGAGCCGCGCCGCCGCCGCGGCTTGGTCGGACATCACCGCCTCCACCAAAGGCGTCACCGTGTCGTGTCCTTCCCGGCGGTCGGCGGTTTTGCACAGCGCTTCGATGTCAGCGCCGACGCTGTACAGAAACGCGATCATCGCCGAACGGCCGTGTCGAGCCGCGACGAACAAAGGCGTCGCGTCGTCGTCCGGCCGTCGTTTCTCAACCTCGGCGCCGCGATCGCACAAAGAACGCGCGATGGAAACGCACCCGCTCTCGGCGGCGGCGTGCAACGCGGTGGTGTTGCGCGCGACGCTCTTCACCAGCGCCGCCGGGGACACGTACCGCTTCGAGTCCTTCGCGTGGTTCTTCTCCGCGGCGTCCAGAAGCGCCATGGCCGTGGCTTCGTCGCCGGCGCGGCTCGCGCCCACCAGCGCGTGGGGGGTCACCTCCGCGCTCCAACGCTGCACCAAGTGCCGCGCCGCGCGAAGCGGGCCCTCGGCGTCGCGCAGCGCCGCCATGGCGGCGTCGTCGTCGCCGCGCGACCCGTCGTAGTACGAGTCCGAGTCCGAGTCCGACGAGCCACGCTCTCGCGACGCGCGGTCGTACCCGCCGCGCGACGAGCGCTTTGGCTTCGAGCCCAGAGCGCGGCGGTTCCCGCGGAGCGCGGAAGAACCGCGCGAAGAAGAACCGAACCGGCGGCTCCCGCGCGCGCCGCCCGTCCCCGAAGCGAACGCGTCACCGGTTTCGTCGTCGTACCAGCCTTCGTCGTCGTCGTCGTACTCGCCGCTGGCGAGCTCGTCCAGCGCGCCGTCGTCGAACGAGTCGTCGTCGGAATCGTCACCGTAGGGGTCGTAGTCGTCGTACGCGTCGAGCACGTCCAGCGCGGCGGCGCGCGCGGCGTCGTCGCCGCGGCGACGCGCGTCGTCGACGTACCCGGCGACGCTCCGGCGGTACGCGCGCGCTTCGCGCTCGTCTCGCCGGTCGAGGATGATATCCGCGGCGTAGCGCGCCGCAGCCTCCAGAGGCGTGGTGTACCCGTTGGGCGCGCGCGCGTCGGCGTCGGCGCCAGCCTCCATCAGCGCGTCCACGACATCCGTCGCGCCGCCGAGCGCCGCCATGTGCAGAGGCGTCGAGTCCACGACGAACGCGCCGTGGTCGGCGCCGCACGCCAAAAGCGTCTTCACCACTTCGAGCGCCGCGCGCTCACCCTCGCCGGGGACGCCGCCGGAGACGCCGCCGCCCGCGACGTCCGCGTCTTCTCGCTTTTTCGTCGCGCCATCCTCGTTCGTCACGCCTCCGTCCGTCGTCTCGTCGTCTCCCGCCTTCCCGGCGATGTCCGTGGTCTCGACTGCGACTCTAGACTGGTTCTCGGCGACGCGTCTCTTGGCCGCCTCGTTTATGTACGCCGCGACAGCCAAGTGCAGCGGCGTGTTGTCCAGTCGCTCGGCGGCGCCCTCGGCGCCCCAGAGCGCGCGCGCGGCGGCGGCGCGCCGGGACCGCACGTTCTCGACGTCCGTGTTCCGCGCGCGCCGGTTGGGGTCCGCGCCCTTGGCGACCAGCGCGCGAACCAAGTCGCAGTCCATGCGCGCGGCGGCGGCGTGCACGGCGCCGTAGCCTAAGCGTCGGCCCACCACCCCCGCGCTGACGAAATTGGCGTCGGCGCCGCGCGCGAGCAGTTTCACGCAGCAGTCGCTCGCGCCCGGCGCCTCGGATTCCGCCGCGGCCACCAGCGCGGTTCGCCCGGCCCAGCGCGCGACGCCGTCCACTTTAGCGCCGGCGTCGCAGAGCCGCTCGACGACGCTCTCGTGGCCGCCGGCGGCGGCGGCGACGAGGGGCGTATCGCACGTGCCCTCGCCCCCGCCGTCGGGGTTCGCGCCGTGTTTCAACAACAGCTCCACCGCCGCGAGGTCGCCGCGCTTGCACGCGAGCGTCAGCGGGTCGTCCGTCTGCGCCGATCTTCCTTGTCGCGTCGATCCGGTCGCCGCGGGTTTCTCGCCGGGACGTCGTTTCGTCTCGTCGCGCGCGGTCGCCGCGCCGGGGGTGACGAGCGTCTCATCCTCGCCCTGGGGCAGGCTCAGGTCGCATCGCCGGCTCTCAAGCAGCGCGCGCGCCACCTCGAGGTGCCCCGCGCTCACCGCGGCGGTCAAGGGCGTGTCCCGCTGGCTCCGCCGATCGGGATCGACGTTTTTCTCGAGCAGCAGGGCGACCACCGCCTGGTGTCCGCCTCGCGCGGCGGCCACCAGCGGCGTGCCGAAAACCGCATCCTCCGCGTTCGCGTCGACGCCTGCGCGTGATCGGGGCGGGTCGAGGGGGGAGAAACGCGGGTCAGGGCGGGAGATCGAGCGCGAAGCGACGCGTACGACGCGCGATCTGGGTCGATCGCGGCCGCGGGGGCGCGCGGCGACCGCGGCGAGGGGCTTCGGGCCTTCAAAAAAAGGGGCCGCCTCGGTGAATCCGACGTAGGCGGGGAAATTGATGCGCGGGCGGGGCCCGGAGGGTGCCTCCCGACGCGGGTCTCGGAACGCGACGCACCTTTTTCTAGCAATGCCTCCACCTTGTCCGCGTGGCCCCCGGCGCACGCCGCGGCCAGGGCCTCGACGTCGCTCATTGCAACTCCGAGCCACGCACTCTGACCCTCGCGCCCTCGATCGAACCGTGATGTCTCACGTTGTTTTTTCGCGCTTTCTTGGTGGTGTCATCGCGCGGGTCGTCCTGGTTCGCAGACCCTACTCGTGCCATGGAAGGAGACGCGGGACCAGTCTGAGATTTTTTCGCGCTCATTTTTCGGGAACTGCCCCGAAGCCGCGGTCTGTCGAACTCTACGGAAGGACGAAATCACGCGCGTCGAGTTTTGAGACTTTTTTTGCAACTGCGATTTTGACAGCACACATTTGGTACGACTCGCGCTTTCTCTCCGCCTCACGCCGCGGCCGCCTTCCGGATCGACCCCGCGTTCCCGCGCCCCGGCGCGCTCGCGTCCGACCCCGGGTACGCGAAACGCGGCGCCTCGAGGACGTTCTCGCGGCGGAGGACGCCGACGGGCGTCGCCGGAAGCCGCGGCGGCGTCGGCAGCGAATGCATCATCTTTCGCGTCTCCTCCTCTAAACCGAAACCGTCGTCTCGATCGTCCTCCTCGGGCGCGAGCGATCCCGCGTCGTCCTCCGACGTCACCGCGTCTTGGAGGCTCTTCTCCTCCTCCGCGAGGCTTGCCTTCTGGCTCAGCGAAAGGAGCGCGGCTTCTCTGCGCCCGTGTTCGAGCCTGAGCTCGGTGACCCGGCGGTCAAACTCCATCTCGCGCATGCGACTCTCTTTCTCCATCTCCTCGATCGCCCGCTGCGCGTCCCCGAGCTGCATCTCCAGCCGGAACGCGTAAGCGGCGGCTTCGTTCTTCGCCAAGCCCACGTTTACCACACGCTCCATCGCCTCCGCCGCCGCCGCGCGCGCCGCCGCGGGAGCCATGCTTTTCACGAGGCTAACGAAATCGTCCACGTCCGACGCGTCGTCACAAGGCTCGATGATCGTCGTCGCCGCGTTTTCCGCGTTTGAGTCGTCTCGGTTCAAAACCTCTTCGCGGGTCTCGTTTTTGACCATCCATCCATCCTCGAGCCGGTCGAGCTCTGAAAGTTTGGCGTGCAGAAAGTCCACCTCGGCGTCGACGGAATCGGCGCGGTCCTCCGCGTCGCGAAGCTCCCGGAGCTCCTCGTTTTGCAAAACGGTTTCGCGTCCATCCGCGAGCGCGAGAAGCGCGTCGCGCCGCGAGAAAAGGTCGCGTTTTTCGTCGAGCAACGCGTCGCGCTTCGCGTTCAGACGCGCGCGCTCCTCCTGGCGCTCGCGCCGCGCCAGAGCCTTGGCGGTCTCAGCCTCCACCAGCGCGCGAACGTCCTTTTGTTGGTCGTCCGCTCCGAAAAACGCGTCGAGTTTCTCGGAATTGGCGTCCCCGGCGGGCGCGTCTCCGACGTCTTTTAACGCGCGATTTTCTCCGCCTCCGCCGAGCCGCCGAATCGTCGCCTTCGCCGCGGCGAGCTCGTCCGTCGCGCGCCGCAGCGCCTCCAGGTGCCGCGTCTCGTTCGAGGCGAGCGCCTCGATCTTCGCGCTCTGCAATTCGCGCTCGCGTCGCAGATCCGCCAGCTCAGCCGCGGCGGTCGCGTCCGGAGCGGACGAGGCGAACGACGCGTCGCGGGCGTGCTGTTCGCGCAGGCGCAGACGCAACGCCTGCGCGTCGGCGCGCATCTTCTCGATTTCCGACTCGAGCTCGCGCGTCTTGTCGGACGCCACGCGATCGGCTTCGGAGTGCACGAGCGTCGAGGTGTTGGCGAGAAGCGCGTCGCTCTGTGCTTTCGCCAAACGCAACGCACGCAACTCCGTCTCGGCGGCGCGAACTTTCTTCTCGTACGCGAGACGAAGCGCGTCGTTTTCGTTTTCGTGACTTTTTCCGGACCGATCGTTCGTTTCCGCTTTTGCCGCGCGCTCGATAGCGAGAAGCTCCGACCGCAAACGCGCCGCCTCGGCTTCCTTCGACGCCTTCTCCTCCTCCAACGAACGCACCTTGTCCTCGTACCGGCGAGTCAAAAGATTCGCTTCGCGTTCGTTGCGCGTCAGGTCCACGATGAGTTTTTCCTTGGAGCCGATGTTACGCGCCAACTCTCTTAGTTGCCGCTCGAGGCTTTTCTTCTCCTGCTGGTACGCGCGCGCGCGCCGCGCGGCTTCTCGCCGAAGCTGCGCGCGCTCGAGCTCGATCTCCGCCTTTTGACGCACCAGCGAGCGCTTCTCCAATTCCGCGGCGTCCGACAAGGGGAAGGGGGAGGAAGCTCCGAAAGGTTCAGAGAGCGGCGTCGCGGGAAGCGCGCCGCCGAGGGGAGGCAACGTCCCTCGCGCGTTCGCCTCGTCG
>Ga0181600_10004069_pt1 | contig 11119 bp, 12 predicted proteins | sample 041ome_2_FD_132982 | JGI IMG/M metagenome (GOLD analysis project Ga0181600, IMG submission 132982) | Coastal salt marsh microbial communities from the Groves Creek Marsh, Skidaway Island, Georgia - 041406US metaG (megahit assembly) | ecosystem: Environmental > Aquatic > Marine > Intertidal zone... | reverse complement strand
CGGGCCGAATGGCGCGGGCAAATCGACCTTGCTGAACTGCTTGGTGGGCAAACTGATCCCTGATACCGGCTCGGTCATGTTTCATGGCCAGTCAGTGCTGGGCCGCGCCCCCCACGAGATCAACCAGATGGGGATCTCGCGGGTGTTTCAGACGCCAGAAATTTTTGGCGATCTGACGGTCATGGAAAACATGATGATCCCGTGCTTTGCCAAACGCGATGGCGCCTTCGAGCTGAACGCCATTTCATCGGTAAGCAGCCAAAAAGACATCATCGAACGGGCCGAGCATGTTTTGGAAGACATGAAAATGATCGACAAGCGGCACATGGTCGCCTCGGCCATGTCGCGCGGGGATAAACGGCGCCTTGAAATCGGCATGTGCCTTAGCCAAGAGCCGCGCCTGCTGCTGTTGGACGAGCCCACCGCCGGCATGGCGCGGGCCGATACCAACAACACCATCGACCTGCTTAAAGAGATCAAATCCAAGCGCGACATCACCATCGTGATCATCGAACACGATATGCATGTGGTGTTCTCGCTGGCCGAGCGCATCACCGTTCTGGCCCAAGGCACGCCCTTGGTCGAGGATACGCCGGAAAACATCAAGGGTCACCCAAAAGTGCGCGAAGCGTATCTGGGCGAATCCTCGGGCCATTAAGGAGCGCGCAAGATGAATGTGAAACCCGATTTCTCGAAGGGCCACAACTTGGCAGAAACCGCCCCGGCCTATTTGTCGGTGTGGGATATCCATGCCTATTACGGCGAAAGCTACATCGTGCAGGGCGTCAGCTTTAACGTGCACGAGGGCGAGATTTTGGCGCTGCTTGGGCGCAACGGGGCTGGCAAAACCTCGACCTTGCGGGCCATTGCGCGGCTGGACAGCCCGCAAATCACCCATGGCGAGGTGTGGCTAGACCATCAGCCGCTGCACCTGATGAAAAGCTACGAGGCCGCCACGGCCGGTATCGGCCTTGTGCCCGAAGATCGCCGCATCATCCCCGGCTTGACGGTCGAGGAAAACCTGCAACTGGCGCAGATCGCCCCGCCAATCGGCTGGTCGCTAGAGCGGCTTTACGACCTCTTTCCGCGCCTACGCGAGCGGCGCAAGCAAGAGGGTGTCACCCTGTCGGGCGGCGAGCAGCAAATGCTGTCCATCGCCCGGGCCTTGGCGCGTGATATTAAGGTGCTTTTGTTGGACGAACCTTACGAGGGCCTGGCCCCCGTTATCGTCGACGAGATCGAGCGCACGCTGCGCCTGATCAAAGAGCAAGGCATCACCACGGTGATCGTCGAACAAAACGCAGTGCGCGCGCTGGAATTGGCCGATCGTGCGGTGATTTTGGATACCGGCTCGATCGTCTTTGACGGATCGGCATCGGAAGTGTTGGAAAACGAAAGCCTAAGGGCCGAATATCTGGCAATCTGATGCTGGGCGGCCCGCCGTTTCGTTGCTTGCAGGCGGGTCGCAAAACCAAAACAAAGGGCCAAGGCGCTGCCGCCTTGGCCTTTTTTATGGCTTCTTTTATCGGTCTGGCCCCTGCCCCGCATCCGCCAGCCATTGCCGCAGGGTGGTTTTAAGCACCTTGCCATAGTTGTTTTTGGGCAGGGCTGCCACGTGGCGCCATTCCTTGGGCCGTTTGAAGCGGGCAATATGGGCCAAGCAGTGGCCATCCAGCGCCGCCCGATCCAGCGGCTGGCCATCGGCTGTTACCACAAAGGCCACCACCACCTCGCCCCAATCTGGGTGCGGGGCGCCCACCACAGACACCTCTTCCACCAAGGGGTGTTGCAGCACCACCTCTTCCACCTCGCGGGGGTAGATGTTGCTGCCCCCCGAAATGATCAGGTCTTTCGAGCGGTCTTGCAGGGTTAGATAGCCATCTTCGTCCAAAAACCCCATATCCCCCGTCATCAGCCAGCCATCCAGCAGCGCCTTGGCATTGGCCTGCGGGTTTTGCCAATATCCCGGCATCACCGCATCGCCACGCACCATAATTTCCCCCACCACGCCCGGGGGCAGCGGCTGGCCGGTGGCATCGCCAATGCGCAATTCAGCCGAGGTCTGCGCGCGCCCCACCGAGGCCAAACGCGCACGCCATTTGGGGTGGCTGCGATCGGCCACTTCGGCGCGCGACAGGGTGGTTATGGCCATCGGGCATTCCCCCTGCCCGTAAATCTGGATGAAGATCGGGCCAAACCTGTCGACGGCCTGTTCGATATCGGCCACATACATCGGCCCCCCCCCATAAATAACCGAGCGCAGCCCAGCCCCATCTTGCCCATCAGCCTGCGCCGCCAATGTCATGCGCTTGACCATCGTGGGCGCTGCAAACATATGCACGCGCTGAAAATGCGCGCTTAGGGCAAATATCTCGTCAGGGTCAAACCCGCCCGATGCCGGGCACACGTGGCGTGCGCCCTTTAACACATGCATGATATTGTAAAGGCCCGCGCCATGGCTCATCGGGGCGGCGTAAACCGCGCAATCTTGGGCGCTGACATCATCAACGCAGGCCAGATAATCCAGCGCCATCGTGCGCAGCATGCGATGGGTGATCTGCACCCCCTTGGGCCGGCCCGTGGTGCCAGATGTATAAAACAACCATGCCAAATCGGCACCCGCACGCGGCTGCGGGCACTGCATGGGGGCCGCGCCCGCGACGCATTCGGCCAAGGCCCGCAAGCCCCCCGCGCGCGCCAATGGTGTGATCTGAAGGGGGCTGGCACCGGCCACCGCCCGGGTCAGATCTGCGCTGGCGGCGGCATCCACAAAACAAAGGCCCGCACCACTGTTTTCCAAGATCCACGCCACCTCGCGCGCGTGCAGCTTGGCATTGATCGGAACAGCTGCCGCGCCTGCCTGCCAGATACCGTAAAGCAGTGGCAAATAATCTGGGCCATTGCCCAACCACAGCCCAACCCGCGCACCGGGGCCAATCGCTTGGCCCTGCAACCAGCCTGCAACCTGCTGGGCCATGGCATAAAACCCAGCATAATCTGCCACGCAAGTGGTGCCATGAAACAGCGCCTGTGCATCAGGCCAAGCCCCCGCCGCGCGTTCCAGCCATACGGCCATGTTCATTGTGCCATCCCCCCAATTTGCTGGCCAGAAAACCACCGCCTTGCACAAGGCGCAATTGGTAGAAATACTGCAGCCATCCGCACACACCACCCGAGGCCGCGATGAGCATAGCCGAAACCGCCTTTGAGCACGCCCCCATCGGGTTGTGCATTTTGGAAAATCGCGTGATTTGTGGGTGCAACGCGATGTTTGCAGAAATTTTTGGCGGCACATCAGCCGATTATGCCCACCGCCCCTTGGCCGATTTTTACCCCAGCCCCGAAGATTACGAACGCATCGGCCAGCGCGGCTTGGCGGCCATGCGGCAAAGCGGGCGCTATGGCGACGAGCGCATCATGCGGCGCGACAATGGCGGCCTGTTTTGGTGCCGCGTGCGCGGCCAAAGCCTGACGCCCGAAGACCCGTTTCGCCGCGGCATCTGGTCGTTTTCCGACCTTAGCCAAGAACGCCCCGTTGTGGCACTGGGCCCGCGCGAACGCGAAGTGGCGATTTTGACATGCCGCGGCATGACATCAAAAGAGATCGGCAAGGAACTCGACCTCTCGTATCGCACGGTCGAGGCCTATCGCGCCAAATTGCTGGCGAAATTTAACGCAAGAAAACTGGCTGAACTTGTTGCGAAACTTTCGGGCATGCCGCTTTGAGGGGTAAAAAACCCGGTTTCATGCTTTTTCCCCTCGCTTTTGTGTTCGAAAATTCCCATCAAGCACTGATACGCCGCTTTCACCACGGGCGCCCATAGCCTATAAACAGCGGCCAGAGGCCGGGTTGTGGCAACGACCCGCTGCAAGGATTGGTCGAGGATAGAAATGACAAAAAAGACCCATGATGCCGACGTAAGCTTCATTCAGTCGCTGGCCGAACTGCTGCGCGAGAATGAACTGACCGAACTGGAAGTCATGCGTGAATACGGCGACAATGACAGCCTGAACGTGCGCGTCAGCCGCGCAGCCCCCGTGGCCGCGCAGCCTGTCTATGCCGCGGCCCCCGCAGCGCCCGCGCCAGTGGCCGCCGCCGCCGCCCCAGCCGACACCCCCACCACCGATGTGGCAGACCCCGCCAACCACCCCGGCGCCGTGCCCTCGCCCATGGTGGGCACCATCTATCTGCAGCCCGAACCGGGCGCGCCTGCCTTTGTATCTGTGGGCGCACAGGTGGCCGAAGGTGACACGCTGCTGATCATCGAGGCGATGAAAACCATGAACCACATCCCTGCGCCGCGCGCAGGCACCGTCAAGCGTATCTTGGTCGAAGATGGCGGCGCCGTGGAATATGGCTCGCCCCTGCTGATCATCGAGTGAGGCTGCGATGTTCGACAAAATCCTAATCGCCAACCGCGGCGAGATTGCGCTGCGCGTGATCCGGGCCTGCCGCGAGATGGGCATTCAATCGGTGGCGGTGCATTCTACCGCCGATGCCGATGCCATGCATGTGCGCATGGCCGATGAAAGCGTTTGCATCGGCCCACCGTCTGGCACCGACAGCTATCTAAGCATTCCCGCCATTATTTCCGCCTGCGAGATTACTGGCGCACAGGCCATTCACCCCGGCTATGGGTTCTTGTCGGAAAACGCCAATTTCGTGCAGGTGATCGAAGACCACGGGCTTACCTTTATCGGCCCCAGCGCCGAACATATCCGCACCATGGGTGACAAGATCACCGCCAAAGACACAGCCAAGGCACTGGGCATCCCGGTTGTGCCCGGCTCCGAGGGGGGGGTTGCCACGCTGGCCGATGCCAAGCGTATTGGCGCCGAATTTGGCTACCCTGTGATTATCAAGGCCACCGCCGGCGGCGGCGGGCGCGGCATGAAAGTGGCCGCCTCCGAGGCCGAGATGGAGCGCGCCTTTACCACCGCCCGCGCCGAGGCCAAAGCAGCCTTTGGCAATGACGAAGTCTATATCGAGAAATACCTCCAGCGCCCGCGGCATATCGAAATTCAGGTCTTTGGCGATGGCAAAGGCCACGGCGTGCACCTGGCCGAGCGCGATTGCAGCTTGCAACGGCGCCACCAAAAAGTGTTCGAAGAGGCCCCAGGCCCCGCCATCTCGGCCGAGGAACGCGCACGCATTGGCGGCATTTGCGCCAATGCCGTGGCCAAAATGGGCTATCGTGGCGCGGGCACGATCGAGTTTTTGTACGAAGACGGGGAATTTTACTTTATCGAAATGAATACCCGCCTACAGGTGGAACACCCGGTGACCGAGGCGATTTTTGGTGTGGATCTGGTGCGCGAACAAATTCGTGTGGCCGAAGGCATGCCAATGTCCTTCACCCAAGATGACCTGACCATCAATGGCCATGCCATCGAGGTGCGCATCAACGCGGAAAAACTGCCAAACTTTGCCCCCTGTCCGGGCAAAATCACGCAATACCACGCCCCCGGCGGGCTGGGCGTGCGCATGGATAGCGCGCTGTATGACGGCTATAAAATTCCGCCCTATTATGACAGCTTGATCGGCAAACTGATCGTGCATGGCCGCGACCGCCCCGAGGCACTGGCCCGCCTAAACCGGGCGCTGGGTGAGTTGATCGTGGATGGCATCGATACCACGCTGCCGCTGTTTCATGCCTTGTTACAAGAAGATGACATTCACAGCGGGGCCTATAACATCCATTGGCTAGAAAAATGGCTGGAAACCGGCGTGTTGGATGGGCTGGCCAAGCGATAGCGCCTAAAAACTGGTCCAGTTTCATCAATTGGGCCAGTTTTATATAAACTTTCCCGATAAGGGGAAAAAATATCTAGAGTCTACAGATGAAACAAGCTAGGGTTTATCGCAATCGGGTTGGGTGCAGCCCTTTGATTCAAAAGTGGAGATTACCATGAAAAAACTTTCCCTGGTCGCAATCGCTGCCACACTGGCATTTGCTGCGCCTGTTTCGGCAACCGAAACCACCGTTAACCCCACCGTCAGCAGCCAGGCGTTGCCAGCCCTGACACTGGGCGGCATGAGCACCGCTGCAACTATCGCCACCGTGGTTGTTGTTGCTGGTGTTGTTGCAGCTGTTGCTGACAGCAGCTCGGGCACCAACTAAGCCCAACACACGTTTCCCGAAAAGGCGGTCTTTTGGCCGCCTTTTTCTTTGCGCGGGCCCCTCGCCTTTTGCTGGCAACTGGGGCAGTTTGCCGCCATGTCACAACCAGACACGCCAGAAATAACCGTTGATTTGCTGTTGCATGCCTATGCAGCTGGCGTTTTTCCCATGGCCGAAAGCCGTGACAGCCCTGATATTTTCTGGGTAGATCCAAAACGCCGCGGCGTGTTTCCCTTGGCGGGCTTTCACGCCTCGCGCAGCTTGCAACGCCGCGCCCGGCAAGGCGGCTTTCGCATTACCCTGAACCGCGATTTTGCCGGCGTGTTGGATGGGTGCGCAAGCCGCGCAGAAACATGGATCAGCCCGCCCATCCGCCAGCTTTACCTAGACTTGCACGATTTAGGCTATGCCCATTCTTACGAGTTCCGCACCCAAACCGGTGCCTTGGCGGGGGGCATGTATGGGGTGGCTTTGGGGGGGGCATTTTTTGGAGAAAGCATGTTTTCCACCCAGCGCGATGCGTCGAAACTGGTGCTGATGTTTGCCCTTGACCACCTGCGCCGCTGCGGATTTTCGCTATTTGACACGCAATTCATCACCCCACATCTTGCCAGCTTGGGGGCCAAGGAAATTACCCGCGCGGCCTATCGCGCGCGCTTGGACGAGGCGTTGAAAAAGACCCCGGCCCTGAACCCCGCGCTATTGGCGGAAGATGGCTACGAGGTTTTGCAGCGGATCACCCAAACATCATAGCGTGGGTGATCCAGCGCGTTCAGCGCTGGCGATGATCCAATCATCCAGCCTTGAAACAGCGCATCCCCGCCCTCAGGGCCGATCACAACATAGGCAAAAGCATCGCCCGCAGGGTTGCCAGTTGGGTAACGACACGCATGTAGCGCCACGCGGTAAGGCCCAATTTCAGTGGCGCCCCCCACAGGCACAGCCACATCTTGGGACTGGCCGGTGATCTTATCCAACAGCCGCAAAACCGCGCCCTGCCCCGGGGATACATCTTGCGCCACCACAGCTGTGCCCGCACAGGCCATCAGCCCTGCCGATAGCACAGCGGCCCGCGCGGCGCGCATCATTGGCTGGCTCCGCCGCCGCTACCTACATATTTCAACAGCAGCGAAATCAGGCTTACCGCGCCTTGGGTATCTTCTATTTCAGCCCCAGCCGCCAAGTTAAACGGCGACCCGCCCGGCATGATTTCCACGAAATTGCCGCCCAACAGCCCCTCGGACGAGATCACAACAGCGCTGTCTTCTGGAATTTGAATGCCCTCTTGCACCGAAAGGGTGGTATCGGCGCGAAAGGTTTCTGGGTTCAGGCGAATATCGGTCACCGCCCCAACCTTGACCCCGGCCAACCGCACATCGGTGCCAACATTCACCCCTTCGAGCGAGCGGAAAGACGCCGTCAGCGCATAGCCTGCGCCTGTGGCGCTGCCGAACCCGGTTTTTTGGGCTGCGAAAACAGCAAAGGCGATGGCAGCTGCTAAAACTGCCCCACCAACAACTACCTCTGCTTTATTATGCGCCATGGTTTATTCCGGCGACCACGCCTCGTAATCGCGGCGATCGGCCGGTTGGGCGCGGCGCAGCGACCCGGCTGGCGCATATGCCAAGCCCGTGCCGGTAAGGTTTTCTTGGTGCGGTTTTTCCCACGCCTTGTGGGGCAATGGACGTTCGGTTGGGGGTTCTTTGAAGGTGTGATGCAGCCAGCCATGCCAATCGGGGCTGACGCGGCTTGCCTCGACCTCGCCGTTAAAAATCACCCAGCGGCGTTTGCCTTGTTTGCAGGTGTAAAACACATTGCCCTGCTCGTCCTCGCCCACCCGGACGCCGTTGCGCCATGTGTAAAGCTGGGTGCCAATGGTTTGGCCATCCCACCAAGTAAAGACGCGTTTAAGCAGGTTCAGAACGCCCATGGCAACCTCCGGATAATGCGCCCCTGATATGGCCTATCATAACGCAAAGGTCCAGACCGCAAAACCAAAACGCCGCGCAATGGGCGCGGCGTTTGGCAAGTTTTTGCACGCACTGCAGCCGCCCTTAGCCGGCGGTTGCGCCCTCTTTCTTGGCATCGGCGTAGATCAGCAAAGGCGCGGCCCCGGCTGTGACCGCCTCGTCGTTGACGACAACTTCGCTAACATCGCTTTGGCCGGGCAGTTCAAACATCGTGTCCAGCAAGATGTCTTCCAAGATCGAGCGCAGCCCGCGCGCACCGGTTTTGCGCTGGATCGCCCGCTTGGCGATGCTTTGCAGCGCATCATCCGTGAACGACAGCTGCACATCTTCCAACTCGAACAAGCGTTGGTATTGTTTGACCAAGGCGTTTTTCGGCTGGGTCAGAATGGTGACCAGCGCCTCTTCGTCCAGATCTTCCAGCGTGGCGATCACGGGCAAACGGCCCACAAATTCCGGGATAAGCCCGAATTTCAGCAGATCTTCGGGTTCCAGCTGTTTGAACAGCTCGCCCACGCGGCGCTCGTCTGGGTCTTTGACATCGGCACCAAAGCCCATGGCGCTGCCCTTGTTGCGCTGCGCGATGATACGGTCCAGCCCGGCAAAAGCCCCACCGCAAATGAACAAGATATTGGTGGTATCCACCTGCAAGAATTCTTGCTGGGGGTGTTTACGCCCACCTTGCGGCGGCACGCTGGCAACCGTGCCCTCCATCAGCTTCAACAGCGCCTGCTGCACCCCCTCGCCCGACACATCGCGCGTGATCGACGGGTTTTCGGATTTGCGGGTAATTTTATCGACCTCGTCGATATACACGATCCCGCGCTGCGCGCGCTCGACGTTGTATTCGCTGGCTTGCAGCAGTTTTAGGATAATGTTTTCAACGTCTTCACCAACATAGCCCGCCTCGGTTAGGGTGGTGGCATCGGCCATGGTAAAGGGCACGTCCAAAATGCGTGCCAAGGTTTGCGCCAACAAGGTTTTGCCACAACCCGTGGGGCCGATCAGCAAAATGTTGGATTTCGAAAGCTCGATATCGCCCGATTTCTGGCTGTGGTTCAGGCGCTTGTAGTGGTTATGCACAGCCACCGAAAGCACCCGCTTTGCGGTAGCTTGACCAATAACATAATCGTCTAACACGTTGCAAATATCGCGCGGGGTGGGCACCCCGTCGGAAGATTTCAGGCCGGCCGATTTGGTTTCTTCGCGGATGATATCCATGCACAGCTCGACGCATTCATCGCAGATGAACACGGTTGGGCCCGCAATCAGTTTGCGCACCTCATGCTGGCTTTTGCCGCAAAAACTGCAATAGAGCGTGTTCTTGCTGTCGCCGGAATTGCTCGCCATGTCTTCCCTTTCAGGCCTTATTGCCCTGTCCGGCCAAAGCCGGGTCTTCACGTATTGCCCCAGATTAGGGCAGCATCGCCCAAGCCACAATGCGAAAAAGCCACTTTGCGGCCTGGGCTGTGGCTGGCTTAGGCCTCGTCGCCCACCTTGCCACGGCTTTCAACGATTTCGTCGATCAAGCCCCATGCCTTGGCGTCTTCCGCCGACATGAAATTATCGCGCTCTAGCGCCGCCTCGACCGTTTCCAGATCTTGGCCGGTGTGTTTGACGTAAATTTCGTTCAAACGGCGCTTCAATTTCTGGGTTTCTTGGGCATGGATCATAATATCGGTGGCCTGCCCCTGATACCCGCCCGAGGGCTGGTGCACCATGACGCGGCTGTTGGGCAGGCTAAAACGCATGCCCTTTTCGCCTGCGGTCAGCAAAAGCGACCCCATCGAGGCCGCCTGCCCCACCACCAGCGTGCTGACCTTGGGGCGGATATATTGCATCGTGTCGTAAATCGACAGGCCCGAAGTAACCACCCCACCGGGGCTGTTGATATACATGCTGATCTCTTTGGTCGGGTTCTCGGCCTCGAGATGCAGCAATTGTGCCACGATCAGGCTGGACATGCCGTCATGCACCGGACCAGACAGAAAAATGATGCGTTCCTTCAAAAGGCGCGAAAAAATGTCATAGGCCCGTTCGCCGCGGCTGGTTTGTTCCACAACCATCGGCACCAGGGTGTTCATGTATACGTCAATAGGATCTTTCATCTGCGCCCGCCTGTTTACTATGGATCGATGCTTAGACTTTCATTTGCTAAAGGAGTCTTAGTGGTGCGCCCCTGCGCCCGCAAGGGGGGCCGGGCATATTGCTGGGCTTGCTTGAACAATTGCACCACCACCCTACCTGCCTAGGCGCACACCAATAAGGCCCCTTTGCATGACACCTGCTTGCCAATCTCTGGCCACCGCATTTGCCCCCTCGCGTACCGCGGGGCTGGAAAAGCTGGCGCAATTTCTGCCGCGCGCCGGGGCCGATTATGCCAAGCTGCGCAACTATGATTATGGCGCAGGCCGCCATCACAACGTATCGGGCCTGTCGCCCTATCTGCGCCATCGCCTGATCTGCGAAGACGAGGTTTTGGCCGCAGTTCTGGGCCGTCACAGCCTGCAAGCGGCCGATAAGTTTGTCGCAGAAGTGTTTTGGCGCACCTATTGGAAAGGCTGGCTGGAGCTGCGCCCAAGCATATGGGATGACTACCAAAACAGCCTAGCGCAGGCCATAAACCGCGTGCAGGGCGAGGCGGGGTTGCGCCGGCGGTGGGCCGATGCCTGCAGCGCCAATACCGGCATCGATTGCTTTGATGCATGGGCGCAGGAATTGGCCGATACCGGCTATTTGCACAATCACGCCCGCATGTGGTTTGCCTCGATCTGGATCTTCACCTTGCAACTGCCTTGGCAATTGGGGGCAGATTTCTTTTTGCGCCACCTGATCGATGGCGATCCGGCCTCGAACACCTTGTCATGGCGCTGGGTGGCCGGCCTGCATACTGCCGGCAAACACTATGTCGCGCGCGCTGACAATATCGTGAAATTCACCAGCCACCGCTTTGCCCCCACGGGGTTGGCCACCAACCCTGCCCCCCAGCAAGGGCCGCCCGCGCCCGCGCGCCGCACCTTGGCCGAACTG
>Ga0181600_10004064_pt1 | contig 11123 bp, 5 predicted proteins | sample 041ome_2_FD_132982 | JGI IMG/M metagenome (GOLD analysis project Ga0181600, IMG submission 132982) | Coastal salt marsh microbial communities from the Groves Creek Marsh, Skidaway Island, Georgia - 041406US metaG (megahit assembly) | ecosystem: Environmental > Aquatic > Marine > Intertidal zone... | reverse complement strand
GAAATCCGCCCCACCCTCATCCGAACTCCAGACCGCCACGTAGTTTCCATTTGACAGCCGTGCAGTCACTACGTGCTTTTGGTCACCTGACTCGGTGGTATTGATTTGAAACACGGCTGTTCTCCAGATCAGTTTTGGCCCTCACACTCTAGGCCTTGGCCACTAATGACAATCTACGAAAGATTTTCGGTATTTACTTATACATTAACAAGAACAATTAAGTACTATATTTACGGAAGTACAGTGATCGAGACGTCGTCCAACGCGCTGGACAGGGTCCCATCATTGACAATCAAAGAGAAGACAAGCGGCGGATCCCCTGGATTGGCGAATGGTGCGTTGAACGTCGGCTGGGGGGCAGAGTAGCTACTCAGAGTGACCGGGGTCCCGCTCACTTGCGACCAGAAGTAAGTGAGACCGTCACCATTAGCGTCGCTGGATGCGGTAGCGTCCAGCGTGACGGCCGCCCCAGAGCCGACCACTTGGTCGGGTCCAGCGTTGGCCACTGGTGCCACATTTACAGGGGCCACGACCGTGATCGTGACGGTATCGGCCGGGCTGTTCACCGTTCCATCATTGACCACCAACGAGAACGTGAGCACCTGGTCTGGGTCACCAATCGACAATGCCGGTGACGTGAACGAGGGCTGAGAAGACGCTGTATTACTCAGCGCAACAGCCGTGCCTGCGGTTTGGGTCCACGCGTAGGTCAGCGTGTGGCCATTGGCGTCACTGGAGCCAAGTCCACTCAATGTGACCAGCGTATTGGATGCGACCGACTGGTCACTACCCGCATTGGCGATGGGCGCCACATTAACGGGCGCCACGACAGTGATCGTGACTGTATCGATGGGACTAGACAATGAACCATCGTTCACGACCAACGCAAATACCAGCGTACTGTCTGGATCCCCAATGTTAAGGGTTGGGGCCGTAAACGTCGGTTGAGAGACCGAGTTGCTGCTGAGCGTGACTGCCGCGCCGCCAGTCTGAGCCCAGTGATAGGTCAAACTGTCCCCGTTGATATCAGATGAGCTCGTGGCGTCTAACGTGACGGCCACTGCAGAGGCCACACTCTGATCTGGCCCTGCGTTAGCAACCGGCGTAGCATTGGGAGCGGTGACCGTCACCGAGACGGTATCGGCCAGGCTGGTATTGAATGAATCGTTGACTGTGAGAGAGAACACCAGGACCGCATCAGGGTCACCGGCCACCAAAGTTGGCGCAGTGAAGGTGGGCTGCACTGCCGTCCCGTCGCTCAGAGTCACCGCCAGACCAGAGGTCTGGACCCAGGCGTATGTCAGCGCGTGACCATCACCGTCAGATGAGCTAGACCCATCCAGTGTGACGACGGCGGCGTTGGCTACGACTTGGTCAGGGCCGGCATTACTCACTGGATTCGTGTTGGGTGGCGCACTGACCGTGATTGTCACGGTATCGACCTGGGGTGAAGCAAAACCATCACTCACGGTTACCGAGAAGGTTAGGACCGCATCCGGGTCACCGATGTTCAGCGTGGGTGCGGTAAAGGTCGGCTGGCTGGCCGTGGCATCACTCAACGTGACCGATGTACCTGCGCTCTGTGACCAACTGTAGGTTAGGGCCTGCCCGTCAGGTTCAACCGAGCCGGAAGCGTCTAGTGTGACGAACGCCGCAGACGCGACGACCTGATCGGCTCCTGCACTGGCGGTCGGTGTGCCGTTGGCCGGTGCCGAGACGTTAACCGTGACAGTGTCTGCCGCCGACGTCGTGGCCCCATCACTTACAGTCAACGAAAACACCAACTGCTGGCTCGGGTCACCAATGTTGAGAGTGGGAGCCGTGAACGTCGGCTGTGCAACAGCGGCGTTACTGAGCGTCACCGCAGTACCTGAGGTTTGCGTCCAAGCGTATACCAGCGGATCGCCGTCGGGATCAACCGAGCCAGAGCCGTCTAGGGTGACAACCGCTGCAGACGCAACCGTCTGGTCTGGTCCTGCGCTCGCTGTCGGCAGTGAAGTTATCCGGGTAACCGCGGCGCGGTCCACCTTGACAAGGAAGTTGCTAGCCAACGCGGCTGGCTTGCTACTTACGGCCTCCAAGACTTTGTTGGGGGCCGAGAAGCCTCTATCTGCTGCGGCGCTCCCTCTCGAGCCTACTGAATTTTTCGAAGCGGGCTCACCCACATTCAGGTTGTACGAGAGGCCGTACGTGTTGGTCGAACCAGCCTGTCCGGTGGTCTTGGAATTTGTCACGTTGAAATTCCAATTGCCCGACTGATAACCCACTCTCGTCGTGGAACCAGCAGCGCCGGTTTGTGCCGACACGGAGGCAGTATCCGCCCCGACCTCATAGTCGACACCGAGCCGGTTATAAGGTTTGATGGTTGACTCCCGGTAACCGTCGGAGTGTTTATAGGCCAAGTGCTCCAAGCCGGTGCTGTAGCGCACCTTCAGACCTTCACCAAACTGAAGGTCAAAGACATCCATTGAGAGGCCTTGGGAGGAGCCACGCGCTAACGTCCGAGCGTCCAAGTACTTGGTCGTGACGCCACCCACCTGCTGGCTGACAACCTGAGAGGCGAGCTGACTGGTCGTGTGCGACTCCGTTGCCCACCCAGTGAATCGGAACGCGCCGGTGGTAAGCCACGACGGCCGGTACCGCAGCTCGACCAACCCACTCGTCTGCGCAACGCTTGCCGAGGCACGCCCCGAGAAGAAGTCAACTCCAAGCTTACCCGACATATGGTTGAGAGTGGTCAGCGTCTCCCACTGCCCCGTCTGATCCGAGACCCAGTAATTGATCGAGATGTCTTGGAAGTTCCGCCTGAATAAACCGCTGAGTCCAAAGGCTTGGTAACGGTTGATGAATCGTCCCCAACCGAGCATCCATTGCAACTGCTCGTCAGTCGTCCCGGGACTGTAAACAGAGAGCCCTGTGACGAATCGCTCCCAGGACCCCCGCGGCGACTCGTAAACCAAGCCGAGACCTTTCGCTTGGAGTAGTTTTGGCTCCGAAGGACTGGATGGTGGGGGCGTATTTGAGTTAGTTGAGTCGGCCCTTTGCTGATTTTCCATGACAGTCTCAGGGGTCGAATCTTTCGGCGGGTCACTTGTGACGGCGTCGCTACGTGGAGCGTCACTCGCCGGAGGTTCTTCGCCCCTTAACGCGCGCTGCTCGCTGCTCGGTGCCGGGTCCGCTCGCTTGTCGGGTGACAGGTCACTTTCTGTGGCCACTGAGTCGTCTTGCAAGCGTTGGTCGAAACCGGACCTGGTCTCCTTTTGTGACTGCTTAGGCTCGGTTGGGCGCTCCGCTTTAGGCGGCTCCTCCTCGTAGATACAAATGACTTTCGGGGGAAACAAAATGAACCCTTGCCGTAGGAAGTACTCCTCTTCAGGAGTCGCGCATGCCAGCTCACTGTGTGCGGTCGTTGTGATTGAGGCGACAAGACACGACACCACCAACAGCGACCAGATGGAGGCGCCGTGAGCTTTTAACTTGATGGGGTCGCTATTCAACGTGATTCCTGAAAAACCATTACAGGAATCGGTGGCAAAACCAAAAAATTTAGTATTAAAAAGATATGCTTTTTTTAACCAATGTCATTCTAAAAAGCCGAATAATATGCTTATAGACTTACATGTGTTAACTTTAGATACAGAGGGCCGGGACGGTATTCGACTACGCTATGCTGATACACGTAAATATTAGATATCTCTCCACGTGAAGACCATCTCAACACCCACCTTGGCCATCGAGTATTTTGACCACGGCTCGCCGCAGGACCCTCCAATTGTCCTCAGCCACGGCTGGCCGGACAGTGTTCGGTGCTGGGACCAGGTTTGGCCATCCCTCGTCAACGCAGGTTTTCGGGTGCTGATCCCAGCCCTGCGCGGGTTCTCGGGGACCAAGTTCCTGAAACCGGAGGCCCCTAGGACGGGTGAGCTGGCCTCCCTCGGCAGAGACTTGGTCGATTTCGTAGATGCGCTTGGGCTGGTCAAGCCAGTACTGGTGGGTCACGACTGGGGGGCGCGCGCCTCAGCCAATGCGGTCGGATTGAGACCAGACCTCGCCTCGGCCCTGGTGATGATCTCCGTCGGTTACGGGACCAACCTACCCGGGCAGGCGATCAGCTTCACGCAAGCGAAGATGTATTGGTATCACTGGTTCATGGCGACAGAGACTGGCCAGGCCGCGATAGCAAACGACCGAGAGGGTTTTGCCCGACACATGTGGGAGTCTTGGGCACCCAAAGGGTGGTTTGAGGAGGAGGAATTCACACAGACAGCGAAGGCCTTCGACAACGAGGATTGGACTGCAATCACGCTCTCGAGCTACCAACACCGGTGGGGACACGGGTCGCAAGAGACACATTACCCCAAAGAGGCTGCAGCACTCGCCCCCCCACCGCAGGTACACATACCGACCCTGATGCTTCATGGTGCCTTGGATGGCGCGAGCCTTCCAAATAGCTCAGAGGGCAAAGAACGATATTTTGAGGGTGTTTACGAGCGTATCGTTCTTGACGGGGTTGGACACTTCCCTCCCCGAGAGGTCCCTGACTTATTGGCACATCACATTCTCAAATTCTTAGGGACCCACTGCCCTAGCTAAAACTCCCGACCGCTTGAGGGGGAAGTCGACTAAAAGTTATTTCTCTGTGAAAGCCGAGGATAAGGTTCTCGTAACTGGCGAGGTGATGTACGACATGACCGAACGTGTGCCAGTTATAACATCAACTTGGGCGACCATACCTGGAATCAAATTTAAAGTTCGTCCAGTTGTTGTCACGCTCCCTTCGGGCTCGATATCAACCAGATAATACATATTACCTTTGTCATCTGTGATCGAGTCTGACCCAATCACCTTGACGATACCCGGTAGGCTTCCGTAAATTGAAAAGTCGTAAGTGCTGAGCTTTATGATAGCTTTTTGTCCTGGGACGACAAATCCAATATCAGCCGGCATCACCTTTGTCTGGACAATCAACCGTGTATCAACAGGAACGATTTCAACTGCAGGCTCCCCTGCCTTGAGGACTCCACCGATCGTTGTCACAAGAACTCTGTTCACGGTGCCGTCCACAGGAGAGCGCAGTACAGCCCTGTCAGCCTTATCCGTCGCTGCTGGCAAGGATTTCGTAACTTGTCTTAACTCAGCAGTGGCTCCTGCTAGCTCAGTCAAGACCTCTGCTAGGTTATCCTGCTTGGCTATGGCTTTCTTATCAAGAATCTCTTGTATCGCGCCCTTAATGGTCTCAAGCCTAGCCTGAGTCTCCGCTAACGACTTCTCAGCCCGGACCGCCTCAAGCTTCGGTTCTAGTCCTCGATCTACAAGTTTTTTGACAACCTGATACTCTTCGAGGATCAGGGCAAGTGTCTTCTCAATACCTACCCTCTCACTGCGCTTCTGAGCCAGTTGAGAGTCGAAAGAGGCCTCCATCGATGCAAGCTTTAACTCGCGGGCCTTACGTAAAGCCATCTCATTCTCGACGATCGCCTGGTGATTCTTCAACAGAGCCTCGCCAAACTTAGGGTTGATTCCTGAGGCCTCTGATTGTAGGCGCTGCACCCTCGCCAGGAGACGGAAATATTCGCCCTGCTTGACGTCAAGTTCAGCCGATGACTCAAGCGGGCTGATGCCGAGTAACGCATCACCACGCTTAATTTTCTCGCCGACGGCCACAAAGATCTTTGTAATGATCCCACCCTCGTAGTGCTGTGCCGTCTGTAATTTAGAAAAAGGGACCACCTTTCCCTCTCCCGAGACGACTTGGTCGAACTCGGACAGACCGGCCCACACTAGAAAGCCACTCAAAAAGAAAATAATTAGCCACAAGAATTGGCGTCGCAGTTTTTCACCGCCCTTCTTTCCGCCTTCAAAAAATGCTGGAACCACCTCCTTGGCGATCGCTAGCCCGCGCGCGAGGCCCGTTATGACAGCCGTAACAATAACTTTTAGGCGTGAGAGTATCTGGCCCATCTCCCGCTACGCCCTTCCTGCCTGGGCCCTTACGGCGTTTTGAATGATCTCCTCAGCCACCTTCCTGTCGGTTTGGGCTTTGGCGAACTGCTCGGCTGTACCGATACCGGCGACACGCCCGTTCTCCATGATGATGACGCGCTCGACAAGGCTAAGCAACGATGTGCGGTGGGTGATGACGACGAGTGTCGCCTCGGGCAATTGTTCTTTAAAGCGCTTGACAAAGATCTGCTCTGAGCGTGCGTCCATCGAACTGGTCGGCTCGTCCAAGATAATGATTTGTGGCCGCCGCACCAGCGCCCTGGCTAGGGAGATTGCTTGGCGCTGCCCACCAGATAGCGACTCGCCTCGCTCTCTGAGTACCAGCTTATACCCATCCGGGTGTTTGTCTGCAAAATCCGAGACCCCAGCAATTTTGGACGCCCACAACACATCCTCAGTCGTGACATCAACAGCCCCGAGTGAGATATTTCCCTCGATAGAGGTCGACATCAGCCAAACGTCCTGAGTCGACATGCCGATGTTCTCACGGAGATCGGAGGGGGCCATCTGGCGTATATCAATCTCGTCAACACTGACGGTCCCCTCGTCTGGCTCATACAAACCCGCGAGAAGCCTCCCAATCGTCGTCTTACCCGAACCGATATGCCCCAGAATTGCAACGCGCTCACCGGCCTTGATTTTGAACGAGACCTTGTTCAAGACGGGCGCCTGCTGGTCCGGGTACGTGAACGTGACGTCCTTAAATTCAACGCTCCCTGTCACCTTTTTTCGCGGCAGAAAAGACCGATCCTCTGGGTGCTCAACGGCCTGTTTCATCAGTTCATTGAGGGCACCGTAACTCACCCCGATCTGGTTGAGTCTGACCATCAACTGTGTCAATTGTGCGAACGGAGCTAAGGCTTTACCCGATAAGATAGTGCAGGCAATGATCGCCCCAAACCCAAACTCACCAGACCCGACAAGAACCGCCCCGACAGCGACGACACTCATCTGCACGATCTGTTGGACTGTCTGACTGATGTTTGTGACAAAGTGCGTGTCGTCTTTCATCTGCTCGGACACGTCTGCCTGCCGCTCCAAAACAACACGCAGCCGGCGTCGCATAAAGCTTCCGCCCCCAACCAACTTAAGGGTCTCTAGGCCAGTCAATGACTCTACCAACACAGAGTGCTTAGACTGACCATCCTCAAAACTGTGCTTAGCCAAAGCTTTGAGTCGCGGCTGAACATAAAGCGTGGCCGCCACAAGAATCAGGATACCAATCACCAACGGGGCCACCATCCAGCCACCAATCAAATACATCGCCAGGATGAAAACTGAGGCAAAAGGGACATCGATCAGCGAGACCATGGTCGCCGACGCAAAGAACTCACGAATATGCTCAAATTCTTTTAGGGTATTGGCTAGCGCGCCAACCGAGCCGCGCCGGTTGCTGTGTCTGAGATCTAGAACTTTTGCAAATAATTTGTCGGCAAGTGAAAGGTCTGAGTCGACTCCAGCCACACTAAGAAACTTATTTCTCAGCGTCTTGGTCACATAATCGACCAACAGAACCAAGACCAACCCCGAGACCAGTACCGTCAGCGACTCCATCGCATTGGACGGAATGATCCTGTTGTACACGATCATAGAAAACAAAGACGTACCCAGAGCGAAAACGTTGGTAACTAGGCTGGCGATGGCCGCATGACCATAAAGACCGCGGTTAATCCAAATCGTTGACCAAAACCAATGCCGCTCTATGCCCGGGACGAACGCCAAGTTCTCGGTTGAGGCCAGTGACAAAGAGAAGTACTCTCTCACCTCCCCCGGCTCACTAAACCGTATCAGAGCATCTTGATCCGGCGTAATCGCCTCGTGGGTATAGATGTCCAAACCCTTGAGATTGTTGGCGCCAGCATCCCAAGAAAAAATCCAGGCCGTAGACTCGCCCAGAGCCAAGAACACCTTCGACTTTAGACTTGCCTGCTCCGCCTCCTTGGTGATACTCATCCAGTCCGATGGCTGAAAGATGAATCCGCGGGCGATTAACGCCTCACCCAAGCTCTGGGAGGTCCAGTCGTCTTCTTGAACGATTTCTAGAGATCGGACCTCTGCCGGCGTAATAGAGCGCCCGAGCGCCGTCGATGCCGCCGAAATCAACTCGCTAATCGAGTAGGAATAGTTCTTTTGATCTTCACTCACTCGTCAAAACCTCTCAAGTGAGGAGATAAGTAAGTGTGTCTCGTGAAGGGTCTGATACTTCGCGAGGGTCTTGTCGATGATGTTGTCGATCAACTTTTGCCCAGACGAGTACAGGGACTCCTGTGCCCGTAAAAGCTCAAATAGACTGGAGCGACTGAACGCATACAAGTCTTTGGTGATGGCGTACGCGTCCTCGGCGCCCTTAAAGACCAAGAGCCGAGAGCGCAGGCCCGCAATCTGGCCGCTGTATTCAGCCACAGCATCGCGTATGCTCTTTGTCACCTCAAGCTTGACGCGCTCCACGTCCAAGCGCGCCTGTTCAAAACTAATTAAGGCTTGCTCCCGCCTGGCAGTGTCAGCCCCGCCAGAGTAAAGGCTGCCCTTGTAGCTCAGTAGCAACGTCGTATCCGCAGCTGCCCGCGAACTGCCCGGATTTCGGGTGTTGGAGTAACTCAGCTCGAGCGAGACGCCACCATTGACCTTCGCTTTGGCAGCCTCATACTCCTTGCGCGAGGCAGCAAACTTGAGCTCTGCCTCGAGGACAGAGGGGTGCTCTGCAACGTACTTCTCTAGATCTCGCAACGCGACGTCCTCGACGTCGATATCTGCCGGTAAGACATACGGCTGCGCCTCGGCCAGGTAGAACTCTCGGTACCGTGCCTGGGCCTGCGTCAAAGCCTTCATACTCGCGGCCAGCAAGTCCAGGGCGTCAGCCACCTGTGCCTCGGCTCTTACGACGTCGGCGACACTGCTCGCTCCCAAGCCAGAGCGCTCGCGAATGAAGTTCACGAGTGCCCTCCTGGCTTGGAGGTTCTCGCGGGAGAGCCTCACCTGAAGTAGTGCCCGCTGCGTCTCGTAAAAGAGGCGAATTGAGGTCAACAGCAACTCGCTCTCTTGCCGCTTGGCCGAATAGGTGGTCGCTGCGAGCCTGTCCGCGGCTGCATCCCGCAGATTGATTGATGACCCGAAGTCATAAACCAGTTGATCGACACTCAACTGGGTCACCTCATACCGGCCTTGTTCAAAGCCACCGGTGGCGTCGTAGCCCCGGACACCAGCAGACACACCGCCCCGGACCTGCGGGAGCAGGGCCGCCTCAGCCTCTGCCAGTCTGGCGTTGGCCAATCCCTCCGATGCCTTGTTGATTTGGTAGAGGGGTGTCTTCTGGACTGCTTCCTTGGCTCTTGTTAGCATCGGCTCAAGCGGCAGACGCTTTGAGGGGTCATTGACACCCTCCGTAAGCGAGTTCATCAAAACAATCAGGTCGCGACCAATCAACTCGATCGGCGCCACACGCGACCGCTCCTGCCCCCAGGCGGGCACGGAGAGAAGCACGGCTAGCGAGACAGGGAGGGTAAGCCACCCCAAACGCACCGCGGGCAGCCTATTAGAAAAAAACATTAGAGAGCGTCGAAATCAGCCAATCGCAGTTGGAATTCTGAATCGAATTGTCTCATAAAGGAGATATCAAACACCACCGACAGCCCAGTGTCGTCAGGCGAACCCAGATCCGAGAAGATTGTCACTTCTTGCTCAAATCGACCATCCTCCGTCGTCGTTACCTCACCAATCTGGGCGATATTACCGACTTGCGCATCGTCGCCGAAACCAGACAACACCACCCGGTCGCCCTCGTCGCGGTTAAAGTCCTCAATGCGTACCTTGTATATCGCGTTGAGGCTGTCAGTCACCTCGTCCGGCGCGATGTTGGCAAAGACAAAAAGGTCTGCGCCACCGCCGCCTTGCATCGACAGAACGTCATCCTCGCCCCGGGCCGACTGCACCGCCGCGATCAGGATATCGTCTCCGGAGTCTCCGATGAGGCGGTCCGAGCCGCCCGAACCGCCCAGCAGGACAGAATCAAAACCGTCAGCGATCAGAATGTCGTCCCCGGTGGTGCCCGAGAACCCGACGAAGTTATCGCCATCGATGGAGGACGAGACGAGTCGCATCTCCTGGGACTGGACTTCATACACCCGCTCAAACTTAGCGTCTGCGATGACACCCAGGGCGTTTGTGATCTCATCAAAGTTGTTCGACTCGCCAAAGAAGGCATCAAGGACACCGCCAGGGCTGTCTCCAAGACCTTCCGAGGCCCGGGCCAGGTCGAGGATCGGCACCTCAATCTCACGCGACCCAAAGAAACTGTACTGATCCGCAGAGTGGTCACCCTCGCGGATGCTGGGTACCAGCTCGTTGGTTTGCGGGTCAGACGAGTCATAGTCGATACCGAGACCAGCAGACGTCACGACTGCACCACGGATGTCTGCAATCGACAGGGCAGCAGTTCCGTTGAGGAGGACCGCAAAACTAGAGTTCGTCGGTGAACGCAGCACCCAGTCCTGGTCTGATGTGGACATGGTAGTCAGTTGGTCGAGATCGACCCCATCGACACCACTCAAATCAGACAAGCGGACAACCTGCAAGGTAGCGACGTCAAACGAGGGGTCCTTAAAGACCACCCGATCGCCCTGCTCCAGGTTGAGGTCGTCTATTACATCGGTGGCCGAGCCCGAAGAGATCAGGAAGGTGTCGGCTCCGCCGCCGCCAATAATGAAGTCTGTCCCAGCACCGCCCTCGAGGACGTCAGCCCCCTCACCACCGACGATGTAATCGTCCCCGGCCATACCCCGCAGGACCTGGCTCTCGGTCGACTCGCCCACGCCAACCAGGAAATCGTCCCCGGTCGTCCCGAGCACCACCTCGATATCGTTCAAGGCGATGGTGGTTGATATCGAGCCTTGCCCGTCGGGGTTGTTGACTATCGTGAGCGTGCCCTGGTTGAGGTCAACCAAGGCCGCCTCAAAACCATCAGAGACGATCTTGGCGCCCTCGAGCTCAAGAATATCCCTGCCCGCTCCGCCGTCAATCACAGCAATGCCGGTGATCTCTCCTGCCGGATGGAAGTATATGTAGTCATCTCCACCCTGGGCATAAAAATTACCGTCATTTGCAGGGTGACCAAAGCCATCGAT